>Ga0137403_10001533_pt1 | contig 28979 bp, 22 predicted proteins | sample CZOMad2_1_16fung_FD_122057 | JGI IMG/M metagenome (GOLD analysis project Ga0137403, IMG submission 122057) | Vadose zone soil fungal communities from Angelo Coast Range Reserve, California, USA - CZOMad2_1_16fungal (Hybrid Assembly) | ecosystem: Environmental > Terrestrial > Soil > Vadose zone... | reverse complement strand
CTTCACTTCCTGGCCTGAACCGGTTATCACGCGTGGAGTTCCGAGGGTGTCGGTTGTCAAATAGCTGATTCCAGGTGTGCCGCTCGGACCAGCGCTGCTGTACTCTGCCACGAGCTGACCCTGAATATTGTATACAAAAACCGTTGTAAGAGCCGTAGAGCCAACCACAGTCTTCACCCGTCGGCCGTCAGCGTCGTAATAATAGGTCGCGCCCCCGCTGGTGGCGCCGCCATCGTAGGTCGTCTGTTTGTTTTCTCCGTCGTAAACGAATCTATGGCCGCTCACGTCGCGAGTTAGATTCCCTGCGAAATCGTAGAGGACGCTTGTTTGTCCGCTGACCGTGTTATCGATGCGGTTGTTAGAGGCGCTGATAATAGGATTATTCGCGGCCGTCACTGGCGATGGAACTGTCGTGCCCGTTGTAAAGTTCCGATTGCCGTATCGATCATACGTGAAGTTCTGACTCCAGCTCGAGCCGGTGTTTTCCTGTGCTGTCGCAAGCCGGTTCAGGTTATCGTATGTGTAAACCTGCGTTGCAGTAAATCCCGCTACTGGACCAATGGTCGGGACCGTAATCGTTTGACTCTGAACGTTGCCGTTGTTGTTCGTCGATCCGTATGAATAATCGAGTTGCAGCACGCTGGAATTTGTGCTCGCGCTGCCGAGTCCGATCTGGGTTGGTTGCAAACGCGAATTGAAATCCGTGTGCTCCCACAAACCATTTCCTAAACGCAACTTGGAGATCGCTCCATGCGGAGTGTACTGAAGGCGATTAGCACTGTCGCTCGAAGCGGCGCCCGCGTAGTAGTTACTGGTTGCGTAGTTCTTGACTCCTGCAAGCCGACCCGCGCCGTCATATTCCGAACTGACTACTCTCCCTGAAGGATAGGTTTGCGATTTCAGGTCACCCGCAAAGTCATAGCTGTAGCTCATCGAATAACCGATCGAATCGGTTGTCTGCGTCGCGCCCAACACACGGCCAAGTGCGTCGTAGCTGGTGAAGGCGTAACTAGAGACAGTGGACCCAACAGCTGTTAGCCGGCCTTTCGAATTGGCAACTCCCGTGGCGTCGTAGGTGTAGGTGACTGTCGGCGTGCTGTCTGAATATGAGCGAGATGTCAATCGGTTCAAGGTATCGTAGATGTACGTCGTTATTACGCCCCGTGCATCCGTCTTCTGCGTCAAATTCCCATTACCGTCGTACTGATAACCGATGGTGCCACTCTCTGGATTCGTCGCCGAGGTCAATCGCTTCAACGAATCATAAGCGAAGGTGCGCGTTTGAACCCCCTGCGTCACTGTCGTCAGATCATCAAGCGCGTCATAATCGTAAGTGGTTTGATAGTTCACGCCCGTCGGATCTTCAAAGACCTGCGTCAACCTTCCCAAACCATCAGTGACGCTCTGTCTTTTCTTCAGGGCTTGATCAGTGACGGTCACCGTGTTGCCGCTGTAATCAGTTGTCATAAACGCGCCATCTGGTGTGGTGACCGTGTGAACGCGGCCAAGCGCATCGAATGCAGTTTCGGTCCAAACGGGCGTGGACGTGCGAAAAGGCTTAGAAGTCCGATAAGCCCTGCCTAGAACATCATATTCTGTGCGCACCGTTATGTAGGTGCTGCTGCTCTCATATTGCCGTGTTTCCGTGGTCCGACCCATTTGGTCATAGACGGTCTGGCTCTTCAGCGGATTAGGGTCCCCAAAGCTGTTGAGATCCGAAGTGGTCGTAACTATTCGATTCGCATCGCAAGTGATTGTTAAGGCGCTGAGATGATTGTGATGCTCCCGGCAAGCGCGCTTCCCTGCGCTTGTCTAGCGAGCGCTTTCAATACCTGAGGACATCGGCTGGCGCCTAACCTAAAATTGTGTGCGCGGACTAACAAGCATTATCTATTAGCCGAAATTGATAATTGGTGGCGGCTTTTGATTTCAGGCAAGTGTGGATTGCGTTCGACAGTTCGGCTTCGTCGATAGTCAGATGGCGTCATTCCGCAAGCGCTTTTGAAGTCACGCATGAAGTGACTTTGATCACTCGCACCGACACGAAGCATTATTTCTTTCAGCGTGAGAAATGTGGTTGTTAGTAGGCTTTGCGCAAGTTCGATCCGCTGGAGCTTTAGATAGGACATAGGAGAGTTGCCGGTTTCTGCCTTGAACAAACGGCACAAATGTTCCGGCGTTAGACTGACAGAGTGGGCAATTCTGCTAAGCGTGAGATCCCGGTCTATCCCGGACTGCATAATGTCCATCACCTTTTGCACCCTTGGATCCACTGTTAGAAATATTGACTTCTTGCCATTGACGCGTTGAAAAGATTGTCAACAGCGTGAGAGTCGGCCCGCGCAATGTCTATTGATTAAACGCCACAAGTTTCGAGGAACGAAGAAGGAAAGAGTACTTTCAAATCGATTTTGAGGTTTGTGACGTGAGATGACGGGAAAGAAAAAACTCACCACAACCGCGACTGAGAGCATACGAACTTAAACTACAAAGAAGTTCGGGTCAAGATTGTCGTGGGCGAATTTATTAATTGCAATCGAATCATAATCGTTCTGAAGTTTTGAATGAGAAACAAGGTGGGGGGGGACTGAAGAAGCGAAGTGCGATCGTTCTTTAAAGTTCAAGCCAGTACTCATCGCCACCATGATCGACTGATTACGAACCAAAGAGAAATCGTGAGGAATTGTACTTCGGCGATGGTCTGAACGTGCTTTAAATAACTCAGGTTAAAACCCTTTCGTATTGCCTCGCCGGTTGACCTCCAGTAAGATGCCTCAGACCCAATCAAAAAAGGATAACCGCCGAATGATAAAGACAGTCGAATGGACCGATGAAGGCGTGCGTATGCTCGATCAGCGCCTGTTGCCCGACCAGGAGGTCTATCTCATGCTGCGGTCGTTCGAAGAAGTAGCAGACGCGATCAAAGACATGGTCATTAGGGGAGCGCCGGCGATAGGCATCTCAGCCGCGATGGGCATCGCTTTGGGCGCGAGCCAGTCAGTGGGAACATCCGCCGCCGACCTCGAAGACGATCTCACCTACATTTGCGACCTGATGGGCCAAACCCGTCCCACCGCTGTGAATCTCTTTTGGGCCATCGAGCGCATGCGCTCGGTTTTCAACCGCGAGAAGGCGCGCACAGGAGACGTGCAGGAGCTTAAGCAGATTCTGGTTGACGAGGCCCGCTTGATTTTCCAGGAAGATATTGAAGCCAACCGAGCTATCGGTCGTCATGGCGCCGAGTTGATTCAGGATGGCTCAACCGTGCTTACGCACTGCAACGCAGGAGCGCTGGCCACGGCGGGTGATTACGGAACGGCCCTCGGCGTGATTCGCGGCGCCCGGGATGCCGGCAAGCGAGTGGCCGTCATCGCCGATGAAACGAGGCCTTATCTACAAGGCCTCAGACTTACCGCCTGGGAACTGGCAAAGGACAATATTCCCGTTACGGTCATCACGGACAACATGGCCGGACACATGATGAAGCAGGGCAAGGTTGATGCTGTGGTTGTGGGCGCCGATCGCATCGCTGCCAACGGAGATGCAGCCAACAAGATTGGCACCTACATGGTGGCGGTGCTGGCGAAAAAGCACGAAATTCCCTTCTATGTTGCGGCGCCGCTTACTACTTTGGATTTATCGATCCCCACCGGAGAAGAAATACCGATCGAAGAGCGGGATGCGCGCGAAGTAACTCACATACGCGATCAGCAACTCGCGCCCGAAGGCGTTCCGGTCCACAATCCCGCGTTCGATGTAACGCCTCATGACCTGATCACCGCGATCATCACTGATCGCGGCGTGGCTCGCGCTCCATATGAAAAGAGTTTACGTGGTTTGGTTGAGTCGAAGAGCGTTGGTTCGGGCAGATGAAAGATTAGCGAGCTTGGCTGAAGCGGCTCTCCTTCCACCACTCAATCGTCTTGCGCAACCCCGTTCGCAGATCCACGTGAGGTTCATAACCGAGCAGCTCGCGCCCACAAGTAATGTCTGCCAGACTGTGCTTCACATCACCCGCACGTGGTGGTTGGTAGTCCGGAGTTACGTCAGACTTTCCGGTAAGGTAAATCAACTCTTCCAGCAACTGGTTCAAAGATGTGCGCTCGCCATTGGCGATGTTGATTATCTGGCCAATGCCCCTGGCTGTCTCGGCTGCCTTGAGATTGGCCGAGACAACATTGTCGATGTAGGTGAAATCGCGGGATTGCTCACCGTCACCGTAGATTACGGGGCGCTGATCGGTAAAGAGCGCACTGATGAACCGGGATATAACACCTGAATACGGTGAACTGGGATCCTGGCGCGGGCCGAAGACGTTGAAATAGCGAAGCGTGAGCGTCTCGAGACCGTAAACGCGCGTAAAGACCTGACAGTAATACTCTCCAACGAGCTTGGCCACAGCATAAGGCGACAGCGGTTCGGGCAGCATTCCTTCGGTCTTTGGCAGCGTCGGCTGGTCTCCGTAAGCCGAACTGGATCCGGCATAGATAATCCTGCGAACCCTTTTTTCGCGAGCAGCAAGCAGCAGAGAAAACGTCGCCTCGACACAAGCAACATGGGTTTGGCGCGGATTGTCTACCGAGCGTGGCACCGACGGAATCGCGGCTTCGTGAAAAACGAGTTCGACATCCGAAAGCGCCCGGCGCAACACGCTTTCGTCCGCCACACTTCCTTGAACGAAGTCGATGTCGCCGCCTAATTCGTCAAGATTGTCCCGATAACCCGTAGAGAGATCATCAATGATACGCACCCTGGCGCCGCTGGCCAGGAGGCCGGCAGCAATATGGGAGCCGATAAAACCCGCTCCTCCCGTAACTAGTGCGATTCCTGATAGCGCCATGTTTTTTCTTTATCTGCCTACGCCGACGTACTCAAACCCAAGCTCACGCATGTCCTCGGGATCATAAAGATTGCGCAAATCCGCAATGCGCGGGGAACTCATCAGATCTCGTATTCGCTTCATATCCAGAGCGCGAAACTGATTCCACTCCGTTACAAAAACGAGGGCGTCAGCACCCTTAACCGCTGCGTACTCATCTTCAGCGTACTCAACTTCCGGCAGGACCTTGGCTGATTCCTCCATCGCCACCGGATCATACGCGTGAACTCGCGCACCGCGATCCAGCAAAGCGCGGATGATGTCCACCGATGGTGCTTCGCGCATGTCATCGGTTTCAGGCTTAAAAGCCAGACCGAGAACAGCCACCTTTTTCCCGGCTAGATCTCCGACGAGCTTTTCGATCTTCGGGATCATAGCCGCGCGTTGGCGGCGGTTTACTTCGATTACAGCGTCCACAATCAGCGAATCAGTATCGAACCGCCTGGCAACTGAGGCGAAAGCTTGTGTGTCCTTCGGAAAACATGATCCCCCGAAGCCGGGACCGGGATGCAGGAACTTACCGCCGATTCGTCTATCCATGCCCATTGCCCGCGCAACATCATGCACGTCACAACCGATCTTATCGCAAAGATTGGCCACTTCGTTGATAAAGGAAATCTTGGTGGCGAGGAAAGCGTTGGCAGCATACTTCGTCAGCTCAGCAGCCTCCAGCGAGGTAATCACAAACGGCGCCTCGATCAGGTAGAGTGGGCGATAAAGGTCCTTCATTATTGCCGCTGCTTCTTCGTCGGCCGTTCCGATGACCACGCGATCGGGTCGCATAAAATCGTTTATGGCCGCCCCTTCACGCAAGAATTCCGGATTAGAGACAATGCCAAAGTTGAATCGCCGCGTTTGTCCTTCGGCAATCAGTTTGCGCAGATGCTCCCCCGTGCCGATGGGTACTGTTGATTTGGTCACAATTACTTTATAGCCGTTCATATGTTCGGCGATGGACCGGGCGGCGGCTTCGACAGAACTCAGATCCGGCGAGCCGTCCGCGTTTGGCGGGGTACCGACGGCAAGAAAAATTACGAGTGCTTGTTCAACTGCCTGTTTGATGTTCGTGGTGAAGCGGAGCCGGCCGGCCTGAACGTTCTTGGAAACCAGTTGTTCCAGGCCGGGCTCATAAATCGGCATCACGCCTGAATTAAGGCGGTCAATTTTCTCAGCGGCAACATCCACGCAGGTAACGTCTACACCGAATTCGGCGAAGCATGCTCCGGTGACCAAACCGACGTATCCGGTACCTACTACAGCAATCTGCATTAAGGTTACCTATCAGGAAGGATTAGGATCGGGACAATCAAAACCTTGCGGGTCACGCACGACTTATCATAGCGTGACCCGCAAGGCCATGTTCCGCGTGACTGTGGCGCCGAGCAGCGCCACAGTGTTTTTCGAAATGATGCAAAGTCTAGCGAGCTACTTGGTCGGGCTGACTACAATTACGTCGCCGCCGCCAAAATTAATATCGTTGTTGTGCCATGCAGCATAAAGGATCGCGGCGACTGCGCCGCCAACCGCCAACAACAACACTGCTAACTTGCCGCCGTGAAGACCTTCATCGTCAGCTGGTAGCGGGCGCGGCGTGCCGGCAGTGGCGCTTTCGCCAGCAGCGATCTGCTTTACGGTCCCGCCGCTACGAAGCTCGGCAACCCCTGATGTTGTTGCTACAACTGTGTTGCCATGAGTGGTGTTGACGGTGAATGAAGTTGCTTTGCTGCCATCTGCGACCACTATACCATCTTTCGTAGTGATATTGACGGAGACTCCGCCTAGTGTCGAAACATGGGCAATGCCACTTTCAAGCAAGCCACTGATGCTTCGATCTGAGAAGCTCAAGCGGAGGCTGCTGTTCGGCGACAACTCGACCCGGCCCAGTCTGCTAATACTGACCGTAGCACTGCCGCTTTCAGCAGTCGTAATAAGGCTGTCAGAAAACAACGTGCCTCCAGAAATCACTTTCTGGCCATTAACGGTAACTTGTCCGGAAACCGACAGTTCGCCTGATGCTTTTGCTCCAGGGGACGCCAAAACCACCATCGAGTAAACACTCAAAACGGCAACCGCCACACAAGCCGCGATCGATTTGCGGCTCCAAGTTGTGCTGATCATTAACTTTCCTCCCGTATAGTGAAACAAGAAATTTCTTGATTGCGCCGCGACGCTGAGACAGTCGTGGGGAGACTGAGTTTTACTCAATCTCGTTTCTCTACAAGAACTCAATCGCAAAAGCGGGAACGTGCGTCCGCAAAAGCTTTAACACTCGGCATTTATTACACGAATACTACCCCTCTGTCAACAATCATTTAAGCACAGTTTGGCACAAAATTGTGCTTTTTTCCCTCACCGAGGAAGATAGCACGACACTCATGTTCAGTCCACAACTTTACCAGCGACAGATCGAGTAAAAATTGCAGTTTTATCCTGCTGCTTCGAGATAGGCGTTGAGATTCAGAGGGGGAAAATGAGGAACAACTGCTCAGGGAACTACACGACGAGGTCGACCAGGGGCTTTTTCACTCTCTGGCGTAGGAACCGACTCGCTAAGATTCGTTGGCTTTACCGAGGCCCTTTGTATCAACTCTGATTGCTCATAGGGATCAAGTCGAGCAAAGATATAGAAGACCTCGTTGGAACGTACAGAGCCAAGGAAGCGAAAGGTATTCTGCTTTACTTCACCGACTCTTAACGTTTCAGGTCGCGGAGGGGACTGGAACAATAACCCAAATTCGTCGCGTGCCACCGCCTCAAGTTCGGGCAGGTAATCGTTGTGAGTTTCGCGGGCCAGCCTAAGGGCCATCTCTCGGAGGGCCCGAATACGATTCGAATTCCGCCGGTAATAAACCTGACTGATCTCACGACGGCTGACACGGTCATCAACTACCTCCTGCTCATTTCGCAGGTAACCCAGATAAGCGCGTACTACAGGACCAAATTCCGCGTCTGGCTGCTGGGGCACACCCCTTCCTTCCATCGGTAAACAGACCACACCCAATAACAAAACACCTGCGAACCCAGTGACTGTTGCTCGCGCGCTTCGCATTAGTTTGACCCAAACCCTATCATCGGATCCGGGGGGTCTCCCTCAGGGATTTCAACTTTCTGATTTGGCGCTGATTATACTGCGAATTAAGCACACAAAATTGCGCCTATCTTTCAGCAATGTTACATTGATCTTCAATTTCGGTTAAGTCAGCAATGAATGAAGACGTTTCGCGCGTGGGCACCGGTAAGAAAGTCGCCCTGGGGGTGAGCGGTGGGATCGCCGCTTACAAAGCCGTTGAAGTCCTCCGCGGCCTACAACGAGCCGGTTGTGAAGTCCGCGTAGCGATGACCAAAAGGGCCTGCGAGTTCGTGCAACCGCTCACCTTTCGCGCTCTTTCGGGCTCACATGTGATTGTAGACGATTACTCTTCAGACAACCCGGATCCCATTGCTCACATAACCTTTTCGCAAACAGTCGACCTGCTATTGGTAGCTCCCGCAACTGCAAATCTCATTGCCAAATTTGCCACTGGAATTGCCGACGATTTCCTTAGCTCGACTTATCTCGCCTCAACTGCCCCAGTCCTGCTGGCTCCTGCCATGAACACGCGAATGTGGGAACACCCGGCCACACAACGTAACCTGCGCCAGCTAATTGGGGATGGCGTGCGGATTATTCAGCCAGATGCGGGCGAAATGGCCTGCAAAACAATCGGGCCTGGCAGGTTGAGTGAGCCCGATCGGATTGTCGCCGCCGCACTCGAGTTGTTGATCAGTTCCCCACTAAATCAGGACCTGGCCGGCGAAAGGTTCCTAATTACAACAGGCGCCACCCGGGAAGCCATCGACCCAGTTCGCTACATTTCAAATCGATCGTCTGGTCGAATGGGATTCGCCATTGCCCAAGCTGCTCAACAGCGCGGTGGAGACGTCACTGTCGTCGCGGGAATAACAAGCGTGCCGCCACCAATCCAAGTCAAAGTAATCAAGGCAACCTCGGCAGAAGAAATGTATCAGGCGGTAAAGCAAGAGCTAGGCAAATCTTCCGTGTTCGTCGGCGCCGCGGCGGTTTCCGATTATCGCCCGATCCAAACTGCTGCGGAGAAGATCAAAAAGAGCCAGGAAACGTTAACCCTCGTACTTGAAAGGACCACGGACATCCTCGCCGAAGTTGCTTCCGGCGCCAGGGACGGCCGGATCGTAATCGGGTTCGCCGCGGAAACGGAAAATCTTTTGTCTCACGCAAGAGAGAAGCTGCAAGCAAAACATCTCGATGTCGTCATCGCCAATGATGTCACACGAAATGATGCGGGGTTTGACTCCGAGCGCAACGCGATCACGATCATTCGCCGCGGAACCGAACCGCCCACCGAGTTACCGCTCATGCCAAAATCGGAAGTGGCTCACCGGATACTTGACGAAGTAGTACGCCTTCGTCGAGACTCGGCAAGTCTTGCCGCACTCCAAAAGAACTAATCATTGAACATGACCAGTAAAGACAATGAGCAGGAATTGGCTGAGCTAATAACTGCCACGCGGGAGCACTTCAGTTACATCCAGGAACTGGGAGTCGAGCACATTGAGATAGCGATTGCCCTTCCCGATCATGCACCTTCCTCGCTTGCATCCGACTCTCGCGTGGTGACGGTAACTGATCGCATCGCAGCCGAACCAGCAATAAGCAGCGCTAACAAGACCTCTTTACCACCCCGAAGCAAACCGCTTCCGCGGGAAGCCTTGTTCGAGGATCTCGCACCCACTGAACCCACGCTCGCGGCATCAACGGAAACATTCGAAGAGATTTGGGACAGTATTGGAAATTGCACGCGCTGCCCGCTTTTTAAGGGACGAACCAACATTGTCCATACCGAAGGAAATCGCCAGGCGCGGCTGATGTTCGTCGGAGAAGCTCCCGGCGCAGATGAAGATACCCAGGCCCGGCCGTTCGTCGGCAGGGCAGGTCAACTGCTGACGAAGATTATCGAGGCCATAGGCTTTAAAAGAGAAGAAGTCCTGATTGGCAACATTAATCGCTGTCGACCACCCGGCAATCGACCACCAACGGCCGAAGAGGTCGAGATGTGCAAGCCATTCCTCTTGCGTGAAATAGCAACTGTGCAGCCGGAAGTAATTGTGGTTTTGGGAAACACAGCCATGAGGAACCTGCTCAATACCCGAGAACCTATATCGAAACTACGAGGCAAGTTTCAAGACTACAAAGGGATCAAAGTAATGCCCACGTTTCATCCGGCCTATTTGCTCCGCGACCCATCAAAGAAACGCGAGACCTGGGACGATTTGAAGAAGGTCCGCGACTACCTTGATGCAAAGTCTTGAGCCATCGAAGCAATAGTCGCGTCTCTGCTTGTGGAGCATTGACACAAAGAAGCGGATCTTCGAAATTACACAAAATGTCACACAATGGGCATCGCCTTGCAGAACGCCAGAAGTAAACCCCACGCGCCCCTTTACGCCGAAGTCGCTGTTCCCCTACATGTAGCTCAGACCTTCATCTACCGGCTGAAGGAATGGATGCGAAAGGACGCCGAGGTTGGAGCTCGAATCTTAGTTCCCCTTGGACGAAGCGCTGTTACCGGCTACATCGTAAGCTTGCCTGAGACGCTTACTGCGACGAATCTGCAGGATGTCGACCTGAAGGATGCCGAGGACATCCTGGATTCGGCGCCAGTCTGCACTGCTGAAGTACTCGAAATTACACGTTGGGTTTCCGATTACTACGGTTCGCCCTGGGGTGAAGTCATCAAGGCGGCCTTGCCTCCCGGGATCAGTCCCTCGGTCAAACAAGTGCTCACCGTAACTGAAAAGGGCTCAGCGGAAGCCGCCCGCGTCTCAGCGAGCACTGCTGACGAGCCTAGCGTGGCAGTGCTGCTCGCGGTTGCTCGCGCGGGCGAGATCGCTCCCGCCGGCTTGTCAGGTCTGATGGCAAAAACACAGCTTGGCCGGGTCATCCGCGACCTCGAACAGCAGGGAATGCTGACGAGAGTATTGCGTTCGAACGAATCGCCTGTCAGGGAGAAACTTAGCCGGGCAGTCAGGATGCTGGCATCGGCGGACGGCAGGGAACTCCAGAAAACGACGCCCGCGCAAGAGCGCGTCCTTGCCTGCTTCTCGTCCAGCCAGCAGATGCTGTTAAAGGATCTTCTGAAAACGGCGGGCGTAGGGATGTCGGCGGTAAAAACTCTGGAGAGAAAAGGCGTCCTGGAGGTATTCGAGCAATCCGTTCGGCGCGATCCGTTGATGAACGCCGCCCTGCCCGAACTTAATCATCATCAACTAACAGAAGATCAGGCGAGGGTCCTGGCTGAGATCGAAGAACAATTGCGCCGCTCAACCTATGGGGCCTTTCTCCTTCACGGTGTTACTGGAAGTGGAAAAACTGAAGTTTACATTCGGGCCATGCGAGCAACGCTCAAGTTAGGCAAGTCTGCGATGATGCTGGTCCCGGAAATCGCGTTAACGCCGGTGTTCTCACGACGGTTGCGGGCAGAGTTTGGGGATCAGGTTGCAATCTTCCATTCGTCCTTGCCGAAAGGTGAGCGGTTCGACGAATGGATGCGTGTCAAGAACGGCGAGGCAAAAGTAGTCATCGGCACACGATCCGCTGTGTTTGCTCCCATCCACAACCTTGGCTTGATGATCGTCGATGAGGAGCATGAATCAACCTATAGACAGCAAGATTCTCCTTACTACAATGGCCGGGACACTGCGATCGTCAGGGCGCAAAAAGAGGCGGCCACGGTAATTCTGGGGTCGGCGACGCCTTCCCTCGAGTCGTTCCATAACGCGCGGTCAGGTAAGTACAGTTATTTGAATTTGCCCAATCGCATCGCAAATAGATCGATGGCCGAGGCGCAGATCGTCGATATGCGCCTGGTGTTTTCGAAGCACGGGCAGCCACGCGTCTTTTCCGATGAGTTACTCGAGGCCATTCGTGAAAATCAAGCACGCAGGGAACAGTCCATAATTCTGTTGAACCGCCGCGGCTATTCAAGTTTCGTGCTATGCCGTTCATGTGGAGAAACCATCCAATGTCCAAACTGCGACGTGACTCTAACTTACCATCGCAGCGAACGAGTAATCATTTGCCATTACTGCAACCACCGCGAGCCGCCGCCTTCGGAGTGTCCGAGCTGTGGCAAGAACTATATCTATTACGTGGGTGAAGGCACCGAACAGATCGAACAGATGTTGCGCGATCTGTTTCCGGATCTGCGCATAGCACGCATTGACCGCGACACGACTTCGCGCCGCAGCCAGTTTGAGAAATCTTTGTTGGATTTCGGCGCCGGCCGGCTCGACATGCTCGTTGGCACACAAATGCTGGCCAAAGGCCACGATTTCCCAAACGTCACGCTGGTTGGCGTGGTGTCGGTGGATGCCGGTCTCGCGCTGCCGGATTTTCGGGCGGCCGAGCGTACATTTCAGTTGCTTACGCAAGTCGCCGGCAGGGCGGGTCGAGGCGAACGAGGCGGCAGGGTTTTGATCCAAACCTATCATCCGGATCATTATGCTTTGCGTCATGCGTGCGCTCAGGATTACGCAGGTTTTTACAGTCAGGAGATTCGTTACCGCGAGAACCATCTCTATCCGCCCTTTGTAGCGATCGCTTTGTTACTGTTGCATGGTCCAGATCTTGGGCGTCTAAGGGCCGACTCCATTCAGTTACGTAAGGAATTGGATCTGGCAAATAATGACCGCAGGTGTCGCGTGCTCGGTCCCGCGCCGGCGCCACTAGCAAGATTAAAAGGCGAACACCGTATTCAGTTATTGATAAAATCACGCAACCGGCGTCACCTCAGAACGGTTACCGACAGCGCTTTAAAGGCAATGGTTGATCGTGGTCTCAACCCGCGATCCGTGAACCTGGAGATCGATCCTGTTTCCATCATGTAATACATACGATAAACTCCAAGGGCCATGAAACTTTCTGAGCTCGCCGCGCTTACAGGCGCTCGTATTGAAGGCGAATTTGCCGACCTGGAAATTACGGGCGCTGCGGGTCTCGACGAGGCTGCTGCCGGACAGGTCACTTTTCTCGCTAACCCTCGTTATACGCCACGCATAAACAGCACTTCCGCCTCCGCGATTTACGTTTCGGAAGAGGCGACAGTCGAACGGAAGATCGGTTTGTTGCGCACCCGCGATCCGTATCTGGCCTATACCCGGGCCTTGATACTTTTTCATCCAGCAACCGTTACCGAGCCCTTCATACACCCAAACGCATCAATTGATACCAGTGCTCAGATCGCGACGGGAGTCTCTATTGGCGCGGGCTCAACGATTGGCAGCGATGTGATCATTGAAGCCGGGGTGCGGATTCATCCGAACGTGACGGTTTACGATGGCGTCAGGATCGGCAAAGACTCAGTGATCCACTCCGGCGTGGCCTTGCGGGAACGCTCGCAGATTGGGCAACGAGTAATAATCCATAACAATGCCGTCGTGGGGTGTGACGGATTTGGCTACGCTAAAGATGAAAAAGGCGGCTGGCTTAAGATTCCTCAGACGGGGCGGGTGGTTATTGAAGACGATGTGGAGATTGGCGCGGGCACGGTAATTGACCGAGCGTCTGTGGGAGAAACACGCATAGGCCGGGGAACAAAAATCGACAACCTGGTGCAGATTGGACATTCGTGCACGGTTGCTGAGGATAGTTTACTGTGCGCGCAGGTTGGGCTAGCCGGCAGTTCGCACATTGGCAGTCGCGTGGTTCTGGCTGGACAGGTTGGGGTCGCCGGGCACCTTACAATCGGTGATGATGCGGTGATGACGGCCAAGAGTGCGGTGAGTCATGACGTGGCTTCGGGCAAGATGATTTCAGGGATTCCGGCATTTGATAATCGGGAATGGCTGCGCTCCACGGCAGCGTTTCGGCGGCTCGGCGAAATGCAAAAGAAGCTTCGAGAATTAGAGCAGAGGTTGGCGGAGGTTGAATCGAAAGGGTGATCGCGTTACTCAGGTAATCGCGCCGCCATCAACGATGACAACTTCACCACTCATGAAACTGTTGCGATCGCTCACCATGAAAGCAGCGAACTCCGCCAACTCTTCAGGCCTTCCCAACCTTCCGGCCGAGGCCCAGAAGTCGTGCATTTGTAGCAACCGCTCGGGCAACGCCTGAGCCAGGTCCGTATTGAAGATACCCGCGGCAATTGCGTTTACCTTCACACCAAACGTCCCTGCTTCGCGCGATAGGCATTTCGTAAAACCAATCATGGCCGCCTTTGAAGTAGCGTAGTGAACCGAGGTCGGCAGCGCTCGAAGTGCACCGATCGAGGTTATGTTGAGGATGCTTCCCTTCCTTTGCCGGATCATCTGTTTGTAAATCGGCTTTGTAACCGCAAAGAGGCTGTCGACATTCGTATGAATTACCTCATCCCAGGCGCGGTCAGTGGTGGTTGCAAAATTGTCCCCGCGATTTATGGCGGCATTGTTCACCAGGATATCGATTCCGCCCCATTGCTCAACGATCTCCCGGGTCAGCCGTTTCATACCAACACGATCTGTGACAGAAACCTTGAACGATAGCGAACGCCTCTCATGACCGTTAATGCGGCCACTTGTCGCTTCAGCCAGGTCATCTCGAGTGCTGTAGTTGAACGCCACGTCGGCGCCCTCACGGGCAAATACTTCACAGATAGCCGCACCGATTCCCCGCGTTCCTCCACTTACGAACGCGCGCTTTCCTTCAAGCAGACTCACCAACTATTGTTCTCCTAAAAAGCCTGCTTCGAGGAATTTAAGCAGGCGAAAGTATGGACCTTGGATTAGTGTGCCGGGAGATTAAATCCTGAAAAGCTGGAAAGGTCAACGAGCAAGTTCAAGCTACTTCGCTGAGTTGCGCTTCTTCGCCGACCTGGGCCGGGATCAGCGCGGCAATCTCTTCGACGATGTAGCGGGTCGCATTGGGAATTGCCAGACCGACGGTAGCGGCCCGCAGCGCCGAGTAATGTGCGGTGTCTTCGACCATGCGCCGGATGACTGGAACAATATCGCTTGTCTGTTTCAGCAGGATTCCAGCACCGCGCTTTGCAATCATATTGGCGGCGCCTGCCTCCTGCGGCATGGGGGTAGTAATGACATCCGCGATAATCGGCAATCTGCAGGCAAATGCCTCAAAGATTGTTAGGCCACCGAGCTTGGAAATCATCACGTTCGCCGCCCCCATCAACTGCTCGATCTGATCAGAATAGCCGATGACCTTGACTGGGAACATCGCCTCGGAGGCGAGCGATTCGGCCGTTGCGCGCAATGCCTCATTCTTGCCGGCAAGAAAGATCGCCTGCACGTTAAGTTCTCCACGGACCAGTTCCCGGAAGATCTCGGGAATGTTGCCGCCGCCCTCCCAGCCGGCGTTGACAAAGACCGTAAATTTTTCCGGATCAAGTCCCAGCGCTCGTCTGGCGGCTTGCGCTGCTTCTTCACCCGGGTATTCAAACTTCGGATGAACCGGCATGCCGGAAACTTTTATGCGCTCCGGCGCAATGCCGTAGTCCAGTAACTGCTGTCTGGCCTCGTCACTGGCAACCAGATAAAGAGTAACGTCGTCGCAAGCCCAGCCTTTCCAAAAGCCATAACAGGGGTCGGTGACGACCGAAACCAGCGGGATTCGATCGGCGAGTTTCAGTTCCTTGAGCACTCGGCCAAAGATATGCTGCGTCAGGGGATGAACACTAACCACGATGTGGGGGCACCAGCGCTCAAATAAGTCGGCGACATACCCGATGGCGCGTTTGTGGAAGAATTCGCGCGTTTCGGGACGAAACCGGTTAATGCACCAGTACATGTATTTCATCCAATGCTGCTTATTGCGCAGAAGCCAGTTATAGAGGGCGACGAGGCGGGCTGAAAGCCGGTGTGATTCTTCGACGGCGCGCACAACGCGAATCGCGTAAGATTCGCCCTCAAGGAAACGCTGGACGCCGGCGACGATGGCTGCTGCTGCCGAACGGTGGCCGCCACCGGTGTCGGAAGAAATGATCAGGATTTTTGGTTCTCGCTGCGGTGCCATGAACTGTGCAATAAATCAGATCTGAGATTTGAGATCTCAGATTATCTCAGATCTCAGATCTCACATTCCACCAAACAAATCGTCTTCACGCTCGTACGGCAACACCATCAACCTTCGCCTGAGCACGATCCATCTCCCTGCGGGCCTTCTTCATTTCTCGCTCCAACCTCTTGATCTGGATCAAGTGACCTGGATTGAACGGTAACGACGGGTAGTAACTATTCGACTCGTGCGTGCAGAAGCATCCATCGGCAGCTTTTTTGCGACGCTCGCTCATCGCCGGCGACAGCCAGAGTTTTTGAAAGTTCCAGTCAAACTCTCGCAGGTTGCCGATTGGCGCCAGGTTTTCGCAGGACGAAACCGTTCCCTCATCATAAATCACCCCGCCGGCTGTTCCAGCGTAACATTTCATCTGCGCTTGTTGCGTCTCCTGGGTCTTCGCAATCAGCCCGTGCATGTAAATATCTATCGCCGCCTTGAAGAATCCGATATTGCCGCCATAGTTGTTCTTAATTGCGGCATGCCGCGAGTCTTCATCGATCATCTGCGCCAACCTGGTATAGCGACTGTGATCGATCTCCAGCTCATGCGGGTCCGCTGACGGCGGGCGGATGTAGTTGAAGTTGACTTTATCTGGTTTCAGCTCGTGCTTCAGAAAGTCGTACCAGTCGAAGATCGTGTCCTGGTTTGAATTCATAAAGCAGGTGCACGTTTGCACGTCAAGCCTGGGATAATTCTTCTTAATTGTCTGCAACTCGCGGGCAGTATCGATGGCTATATCCCACGAGCCAGCCTTCTGCCGGATCTTCTCGTGCTGATCTTTGAGACCGTCAATGCCCAGCGCCACGGTGACATTCAGGTTGGGGCATTCTTCGAGGATCCTCGTCACATCGGGAAAGATTCGTTTCTGAATCTGACCGTTGGACATGATATAGATCGATTCGAGTTTGTTATTTGAATAAAAAGAGCGCGCAATCTCCGGCAGATCCTTGCGCGTAAATGGCTCGCCGCCTGCGAGGATCAAGACCCCCAGGTTCCCACCGAGCGTCTCGGAGATCTTCTCAATCTCGTGCGTTTTCATCTGGAGCTTTTTGCGCGGTCGATCGTCGAGCTCGTCCGTAAAAAAGCAATGGGTACACCGCATGTCACAGACAGAAGTGACCAATATGTTGAGCAAAACCGGCGCGAAGGGTTGTCCCAGCGCGAGTTTTGCATAACGCTTTAGAAGTTCTTTCGTCGTGTAATCCATCATTACCCCAATCAAGGCTGCAACTTATTACGTTCAGCCAAAAACAACAGATAAGCTATTTAGCCGCTCGTGTCAACGAGTGTTCAGATGGTAGTTTGAGTGAAAGAAGTTGCAGAAACATGCAGCAGGTGGAGGTGAGGTCGCAACTATCTGCGCGAACTTAAGTGTCCTGGTCAAATCGCTCTTCAATCTGCTCAACAAGTTTTCCTGGCCGCGTGGCTTGCTCCAACACCTGGGTTGTCGGGTCATCATCAGTCGGAACCCCGATCTTCTCTGCGATGCGGTTCAAGATAGAGAGCATTTTTGTGTTTTCCTGCTCCGCCAGCAGATTCACCTGCAAATCCAGGTGGTTCCGACGCTCGCTCAGCCGCGTTTCATGGTTCTGGCTGATAAGGATGAAGGTGGAAAGAAAAATCGCCTCGAGGGAAACGCAAAGGGTCAGGAATGTAAAAGGAAAAGGATCGAAGTGATAGGCGCCGGGAATAGTATTGAGTCCAATCCAAACCGCAAACCAAACAACGTGCAGCCAGACAAAGCTCATACTGCCGCAAAACCGGGCAATGGTTGAGGCGAACCGATCCGAAGAGGAACGTGCGGACTTTGCGGCTTCCTCCAGTTCGAGGATGGTTTCTACATTGCGTTGCGTAAGTTCCTCAACCGTTTGCGGTCTGGGATAACTCCTCGGTTCGTCCCCTCGTTGGGATGAATGTGACTTCTGTGACATGTAATTCCGCCCGGACTTTTCTTTCTGTAGATCAGACAAATCGCTTTTTTATCACACCGGGCGTTCGGCTCGATTCTGGATGCCAAGCGCCCTCATGCGACGATAAAGGTGACTGCGATCAACGCCCATAAGTTCCGCGGCGCGCGAAACATTTCCCTCAGCCTCTTCCAGTTTTCTTTGAATAAACTCGCGGTGATAAGCGTCTGTGGCCTCTTTGAACGAGGGGAAACGGAACGATGCCGCGGGCGGCTCTTCTTTTCCACGCGCCGGCAGGTCGGCCGCCGCCACCTTCACTCCCGGATGCATAATCACGACGCGCTCGATGGTGTTCTTGAGCTCGCGCACGTTCCCGGGCCAGGAATAGTTTTGTAAATCCTCGATTGCGTCCGGCTGAAAATGCTTTGGAGTCTTACCGTATGCCTGCGAAAAGATCTTGTTGAAATGGTCGACAAGGAGGGGCACATCTTCCAATCGTTCCCGCAACGGCGGCAGCTCGAAGGGAATAACATTGAGACGGTAAAACAAATCAGCTCGAAAGTGACCCTGTTCGATCTCTTCATCCAGCCGTTTGTTGGTGGCCGCGAGCACGCGTACATCCACACTGATGGTTGTACCGCTGCCGACTGGCTCAAATCGCTGCTCCTCCAGAACGCGCAACACCTTTGCCTGTACTTTTGCGCTCATGTCTCCCACTTCGTCCAGAAAGATCGTGGCGCCGTCGGCCAATTCGAATTTGCCTTTCTTCGCCGCGGTCGCACCGGTAAAGGCGCCTTTGACATGTCCCAACAACTCCGACTCGATCAATTCTTCCGGTATGGCCGCGGAGTTCACCTCGATAAATGGCGCACTGGCGCGTCGAGACTGGGCATGAATCGCTCGAGCAACCAATTCTTTTCCAGTTCCTGATTCGCCATAGATTAGAACGCGCCCGTCCGTAGGGGCCACGACTGAGATTTGCTTTCGCAAAGCGCGCATGGCTACAGACTGGCCCACCATTGCATATTCACGGGCGAGCTCTGCGGTGAGTTCAGCATTTAACAATTCAAGGCGTCGTTGTCGCAGAGCATTGCGAACTGTGAGTACGGTCTTTTCTATTGAGAGAGGTTTTTCGATGAAGTCGAAGGCGCCTAATTTGGTTGCTCGGACCGCGGTTTCGACATTGCCATGTCCGGAGATGATCACCACCGCTGCTTCTGAACCTGAAGCCCTCAATTGCTTGAGCGTTTCCAGGCCATCGATTCCGGGGAGCCAGACGTCCAGCAGAATGCACCCGTAAGCGCGCCGCTCCACGGCTTTCAGACACTCTTCACCGCTGGCGACGGCCTCAGCGACGAATCCGTCGTCCTCCATTACTGCGCGGAGGGTTTCGCGAATGCCCCGCTCGTCGTCGACGATTAAAATTGAATCCATTTCTTCTGACTACGCCGGCATCTCAATAACAAACTTCGCTCCGCGGGGGTAATTTGTCTCCGCGCGAATCCGGCTGCGGTGTTCCAGGATTATCCGCTGTACGATCGCTAATCCAAGTCCGGTGCCGCTGTCACGTCGCGAGAAATAGGGCTGGAACAAACGAGTGAAATCCGACGGTTCAATCCCCTGCCCGGTATCAGCGACTTCTGTCACAATGACACTCCGTTCCGCATCATGCCTGGTCTTGATCGTAACCGTGCGCTCGCCCGCGCTTTGAGCCAACGCATTAATGGCGTTATCGATCAAATTGATGAAAACCCGACGCATCTGTTCAGTATCCAGCATGGCGGCGGGCAATTCACCAAGCTCAGTAATGATCTCGATGCCATCAAGCCGATCCTGGTAAAGAACCTCTGCCTGGCGAATGACCTCGTTCAAATCCGCCGGTTCCAGTCGCGCAGCCGGCAAACGTGCAAATCGCGAAAACTCGTCAACCATCGCCTTCAAGCCGGCAACTTCGCGGTTAATAGTATCCGTGCATTCCGCAATGACCGCGGCGACATACGGCGCATCGTTCGCCTCGGCGCCTTTTCCATTTGAGCCGTTCGCTTCTGCCGGGGTGCCGGACCGTCGATAGTTCCGGGCAATTCTCTCCGCAGAAAGTTGGATCGGTGTCAACGGATTCTTAATCTCGTGGGCCATTCGCCGCGCCACCTCACTCCACGCCGCCGCGCGCTGCGCAGCGAGCAGCTCGGAAAGGTCTTCGATCACAAGCACCACTCCGCGACCTTGTCCGGGAGAACTTCGCAATGCGGTCGCCGTCAATGCAACCGGAATCGGCCGGCTGCTTGACGGGTTGTGTCCCACCAATTGTGTCTGTTCGGCCGCCTGGCCCGTTCTGCGCGCACGCTTGAGTAACCGCTCCAGGTTAATGCGGTCTTCGGCACCCACTAGCTCCGCAAGACCCAGATGGCCGTTCGTTGCCCCGGCCAGACCGAGCATTCGCGCGGCGGAGGCGTTTATTGTAGTAACGCGGTCGTTTTCGTCCAGCGAGATTACCCCGGTCGAGAGTGATTCCAGGACGGTCTCGATATAGTTGCGCCGATCCTCCAGGGCCAAATTTTTCTCGCGCAACTCGGTCGCACCCAGCTCGATGCGGCGGCGGTTCTCATGCAACTGGGCAGTCATTTGATTAAACGAGTCTGCCAAGAGGGCCAGCTCATCTTCCGCAAAAGTCGTCACCCGGTGCGACAGGTTGCCGCGCGCAATTTCATTCGACGCTTCAGCCAGGGCCTTGATCGGCGTGGCAATGCCGCGAGCCAGATAGATCGCCACCCAACTGGAAACAAAGAGCAACATCAGGGTCATTAGACCGAGCGTCGACAGGCCGAGCAAGCGCACCGTACGCTGCCTTTTGACCAGCTTCTGATACTCGCTTTGCGAACCCGTAATTGCATCGTTCAGATCGGAATCAGCTCTTCTTGGCGGCGAGATCACTAATGTCTGATCGGGTGTTAACGGGACAGCAATAACATCAAAGCCCTTTCCGTCCGCGAGTGTCTCGCCGATCACGAGCCTGGCCCGGCGCGCCTGCGAAAAGAGGTTTTCCAGGGTTTCAGCATCTTCAGGCTTGAGAGTTGCTTTCGCTTTTATGAGCACAACTCCGTCAGCTTGAACAATCTCGACTCCGGTGAATTGGCCGTTCGCTACGACTTGATCCAGAGTAATTTGCTGGTCGGCCAGCGATTGTTTACTAAGCAACACGGCAAACAACGAGGCCGTTTCGCGCAAGCTACGGTTTTGAGCCGCGACAGCTTCTCTTTGCACTTCACGGGCCTGCTTCACCACGTCTTCGGGCAAGCGATTGAACCATTTTTCCAGCGAACGATTGAGAAAGAGATAAGAGAAGACGGCCATCGCGATGATGGGAAGAAAACTGATCGCAACAAAGTAAACCAGCAGGCGGGTCTTGATTTTGGATCCCAGTTCTCGCTCGCGCCTTTCACGGCGAAGTTTCAGAAGGTTGCGAATAAAAATGAAAGAGAAGACGACAAACGCGACGAAGTTGAGGGTTGACAGAGCGTAAAGGAGCAGTGTGTCAGACGCGCTGTCAGAGGGTATGACAGTCCATAGCCAAAGTTGCTGCGAGACAATAATGGCCAGGAGCAGCAATACCGTCAGGCCCAGCGTCCAAAGCAACATGCGGCGCCGGCGCGAGGGTGGTCGGAAGTTGTTCGAAAGCGGTCCTGAAGGTCGGTTTTCCATAATAAATCGGCGCGATCTTACCACAGCGACAGGATCGCTCGCCCGTGCGTAGACCTGATTCTCCGGTATTTTAATGGTGATCGATCGAGACATTCGGGTAGAATGCCGCCTGCTTTCCTATTCATTGATGGCACCCCGAGACTTCTTCATCAACCAATGGGGCCGCCTGCGCAGCGGCTGGCGAGTCGCCATATTTGTCGGCCTTTACGTCGGTCTGCTTTTTGTAGTGGGCGCGATTTTGCGCGTGGTCTATGCCGTCGCGTTCAACTCACGATTTGGTTTTGCTCCTGGCCCTTACATCGAGAACGTCCTCTTCCGGCTTATGCTTCTGATCGCCGCTGTGCTCGCCGGATACATTTGCGCCCGCGCGCTCGAAGGGCTCCCGTGGCGGGCATTGGGCCTCTCCTTACATCGAAGCTGGTTCTCTCACTTTGCAATCGGTTCGATTATCGGAGGCGCCTCATTGCTTTTGGCAGCGCTAATTGCCTGGGCGGGCGGCGGTCTAAGCTTCTCTTTGACCGGCAGAAGTCTCCTGTTTCTGACCTTGCGCGAATTGATTTCCGCGGCAGCACTCTTCATTCTCGCAGCTCTCGCTGAAGAAGCACTCTTCCGCGGTTATCCCCTACAAACTCTGACTCGTGCGCAACTCGCATGGCTCGGAGTTTTTCTGACATCCGTCCCATTTGCTGCGGTCCATCTTTGGAATCCGAATGTTGCGAGAGGCTTCACGTTCGCGAACACTGCGCTCGCTGGTATCTGGCTGGCCGTGGCTTATCTTCGGACCAGGAGTCTGTGGTTTCCGCTGGGTGTCCATTGGACCTGGAATTGGATCCTGAATTCAGTTCTCGGTTTGCCGGTCAGCGGCATAACAATCTCGTCATATCCACTTTTTCACGGTTCGGATCTTGGACCAGCCTGGCTCACAGGTGGGACTTATGGAATAGAAGGAGGAGCGGCGTGTACGGTCACGCTGATTATTTCCACGCTCTTCATTTGGCGCACAAGCCTCGTTTCCGCGACGCCAGAGATGCTGAAGTTGACTTCGCAGGAAAATCCGGCGCCTGTCGCTAAATTATCGATTCTCTCCGATGAAAGAACAGTGGGAGAGTTCAACACTGAAGGAATGCAGGCATCCACGAATTCACACGAAATAGAAACAAAAAACTTTTAGTGTAATTTCGTGGACTAACCCAGCTGAATTTCAGGCGGGATCTCGGAGTTCATCAACGAAGCACCGCCATCTGCATAGATCACCTGCCCGGTTATCCAACTGGCATCTTCCGTAGAAAACAAGGCCACCACGTTGCCAATGTCTTGGGGTGTGCCCAGTCTTCCCATCGGCGTCCAGCCACGTGTATGCCAGTTTCTTATAAGCTCCTGAGCCTGTGTTGGCAGGGTGTTCATCACGCTGTCTTCCGTCCAGCCGGGACTGATGGCATTGACGGTGATTCCGCGTTTGGCCAGCGCTACAGCAAAGTAGCGAACCAGGGATTCGAGCGCGGCCTTGGCGGAACCCATGCCTGCCCATGGTTGCAGGCCGCCAGTCCGGCTCCCCGGAGCATAAGTCATAGCGAAAATGCGTCCTCCCGTTCCCATTAACTTCGTCGCTTCTCTCACTCCGACCAGAAAAGCTTTGACCTGCGAATCGAACGCCGTGTCCCATTGCTCAAGACTAACTTCCATTGGCGATACAAAGAACTCTGGGATTTCAGGACGCGCGTTACTGACAAAAATATCAAGCGCGCCAAAATCCGTTTTTACCTTTCGAAAGAGTGCCTGGATCTCGGCCGGCTTGGTAATGTCCGCTTGAACCACAAAACCGTCAGACCCAAGGCTGCGAATTTCAGCCAGGGTTTTGTTTGCAGCCTCTTGATTCTGGTAGTAATGAACAGCCACCCTGGCTTTATTCGCCGCCAGCTTGAGTGCAATACCTCGTCCGATCCCTCTTGAACTGCCGGTGATAAGCGCGTACTTGCCGTTGAGTGACATATCAACCTCCTGATATAGGGCTGAGCCGGCAGGTTGTGCCGACCCACAACATGAGTTTGATTTAATAGCGAGGATGAAGGAATCATGCGCACCGGCGAGCGCTCAACAAACTCAAGATAAGCCGGATGTTTTGGTGGGCGGCATTGTACCACTGTATCGGCGTCTCACCCTGCTACAGCCTCCCAGTTTCCGGTCAGCGCTTCCTCGCTTTGCACAAAAAATGAAATCCCACACACGGAAGTGTGTGGATAGTTCAGATCCTTTCTACATGAATTAATCTCAGGTGTTGGCGCGCGTAGCGCGCAAGCTGTTTAAGACTCGCGCTTTAGACCGGATCTGAACAATCCACACACTTTCCGTGTGTGGGATTCAATCCTCGCTCGTAATGCCCTGAAAGAACTCAAAAATCAAACGCTGTCGAATTGTTTGGAGACAATTGCAACTCGGTCCTCGCATTGGGAAATCATGATGTTTTCCTAACAACTATTCCCTCCCCTTCTCATATTCTTGAAAAACCCTTGAAGACACCTCTTCCCTGAGACCGAGCGGCTCTGATCTTGCTGGAAAACCCTGTGATCTCATTTTTATTAAATGGAGCACTGTGATGAAAGAGTATGGAGGTTTAGTCAACGAGTCGCCCGATCCCCAACCGTCATCCCCGAGGTTTGTCGATTCCGTCGAGCCTGCTCAACAAGTTGTTCGACTTTCACCGTTTCGGCACCTGGTCTGGATGCGTCAAGCGTTCGGAGTTGCAGGAAGGTACAGATCACAAATGCGGATTCTGGGGCTCGTGATTGCCTTCGGGCTGGCAGGAGGCGCCACAGGCGGCATTGTCGCAGCGGTAAGTCTGCATATGAAGGAACAAGCAAGTGCGCCAGCTTTGTCTGGAGTGGCAGAAGTTGAGAGTGAGTCAGCGCCTGAGCAAGCTGCTAGTCCTGCAACTCCGAACGTGAATGCCGCTGACTCCGAGGCGGGTCAGGCTACCGTGGTTCGGCCTCAACGCAGATCGTTACGTCGCTCGAAACCACGGGCGCGTTTGATGGCTATTTACGACGATTTGGATTTTGATCTGGCGCCGCTGAAGAAGAAGCAGGGGAAGAGGAACGAATACTCAAATAAGAGTCCTTAGTCGGGAGTCCGGAGTCTGGAGTCGGGAGTCTGGAGTCCGGAGTCTGGAGTCTGGAGTCTGGAGTCTGGAGTCTGGAGTCTGGAGTCTGGAGTCTGGAGTCTGGAGTCTGGAGTCTGGAGTCGGGAGTGCGAGTCCGGACTCTGGACTCCCGACTCCAGACTCCAGACTCCCGACTCTAAGTTCAGCGCTGGTCGATGGGAACGTAAGGGATGTTGTGCTGCCCGAGGTATTCGGCACGCGGGCGAATTAGTTTGTTGTCGGCGTACTGCTCGAGGATGTGCGCCGTCCAGCCGCTGATGCGACTGACAGCGAAAATCGGGGTGTAGAGCTCCAGAGGAATGCCCATCATGTAATACGTTGACGCTGAGAAGAAATCGACGTTGGGATAAAGCCCTTTCTCTCGCATCATCACCGCCTCGACCTCACGCGACATTTCATACCACTTCGTTTCTCCGGCGCGTTCACCCATCTCCTGCGAAAACTTTCTCAGATGAGTCGCCCGAGGATCTTCGGTACGATAAACAGCGTGGCCAAAGCCCATGATCTTTCGCTTTTCGCTCAAGGCCTTTTTGATGAACTGCTCGACATTCTTGACCTCGCCGATCTGCAGCAGCATCTTCATGACATTGGTGTTGGCCCCACCATGAAGTGGACCCGAAAGCGCCGCGATTGCCGCAGTCACCGCCCCATACATATCCGCCAGCGTTCCGGCAACGACGCGGGCCGTAAACGTCGAAGCATTGAGTTCGTGGTCGGCATGAAGAACTAATGCCACGTCAAAGATGCGCGCGTCATGCTCGGAAGGCGCTTCGCCTTTTAACATGTAGAGAAAATTCGCGGCGATGTTAAGTCTAGGATCAGGCTTGACAGGTTCAAGCCCGCGGCGCAGACGCTCACTGGCAGCCACAATGGTGGGGAATTGGGCGGTCAGTTTAGTTGCGGTTCGCAAGCTGGCGTCGCGCGAGATGTCTCTGGCAGTAGGATCGTAAAGTTCCAGCGCCGAAACAGCGGTCCGTAACACATCTATTAGATCTGATTCCCGCGGCAGCTGCTTCATCAGGTCGATCATTTCCGCTGGCAGATCATACGAACGACTCACTACTTGTTTAAATTCACTCAACTCCGGCTTGGTGGGAAGCCGTTTATGCCAGAGCAGGAACACAACTTCTTCAAAAGTAGAATGCTCGGCCAGGTCATGAATATTGTAGCCCTGGTAAACCAGCTCACCTTTCTCACCGTTGACATCAGATACGGTGGAACTGCCGGCTACGACACCTCTAAGCCCGGCTGGAGGAGGAGCGGCAGTTTTCGCCTGGTTCGCTTGATCAGTCATATGAGCGTGGTGAACGCGAAGATAACAAAGCCGTGATTCACTGACAAGTTGGCAAGCAAAAGGTTACCAAACCAAACATGACCCACGAATTCACGCGAACAGAACAACGAACTTTTCCTGGATCAAGGAAAAATATCGAACCACCCTAAACAGTCAATGGTGTCAACCGAGACTGCCGGCGACTTTCGAGAGTTTCGCGGATTCCTTTCCGTGCGTTAACACTACCGGTTCACCTCGCTTAGCGCCAAGAAGCTTTGCTGCGGAGGCGTTGTTGGCGGCGATTTCCAAAAACCCCGCACTACCCCACACTCCAAACAACTTGTCACGTCCGGGTTCAGCAAAGAATCTTCGAAACGATTTGATAGTTTTGCCCTTGATCTGCAAGCTGGCCGCTTCAGTGAAATCGTCCCGGCTAATGTTTGTAATGCAGTTACCAAAACGATCGATGTGAATCAGCCGTCCCTTCACCTTGCCATTTTTCAGCCGCTCCGGATGCAGCGACTTGAGGCGCACAGGATCTGCAATCTCTTCTCCGAGTTCTCGAGCCTCGACTCCAATTGAAAGAACGGCGGCGACGGGCGCGAAAATGTCACGGCCATGGAAAGTCGCACTAACCGGCTGGCGAAAAAACTTGTCATTCGTCACATGAATGGCCGTGAAATCGTTTTCCTGATCACAGATGTAACTGAAGATGCCGTTGTCTGGCCCAACAAAGGAGTGGTTGCCCGCTTGGATAAGGATGGGTCGACGGCCTGAACCAACGCCTGGGTCAACCACCGCCACGTGCACTGTGCCCGCTGGAAAAGAGCGGTAGCCGGCCAGGAGTGTAAAGGCGGCGGCCTCTACATCCTGGGGTGGCACGTTGTGTGTGATGTCTACAACCCTGGCTTCAGGATTGATCGAGAGGATCACTCCCTTCATCGCGCCGATGAAGTAATCCGCTGTTCCGAAGTCAGTCAGAAGAGTTACGGGAGGATTGGAAGAAGCGCGCAGACCTGCCGATACAGAAACAGGGGGAAGGGGTCGACCAGATGGTCCGGCTGGCGTTCTCCCCTTCACCCTTGCATGGTCCTTTCACTAGAGCTGAGTTTCGGTTGCAGTTCGAATCCTCAACTGTTGGCCTTGAGAAAGTCGAATATCCTTGCCGCGTTGGCTTAAGACGCCGCCTGTGCCGACGGCCCCACCGATGACCGCTCCAATGGCTGCGCCTTTGCCACCGCCAGCGATCGCGCCGATGATGGCTCCGATTCCGGTTGCCGCACCCACTTTCGAGACATCGTCTTTGGTCGAGCTTCTGCCTTTTACGCCACCCTCCGGATCCACGTCGCCCACACCGTCGCTACTGCCCATCTGCACGACCTCGACCAGGTCTGCCCGAAAATTCGCAATGCGATTGTCAGGCATGCGAATCCTCTCAAAGCTCAATTGCAGCTCGGCTCTTCCTTTCGCCTTGCCCGCACGTTTGACGTTAGTAATTCGGCCCTCGACTATGGCTCCAGCATACTGGGCGGGCTGAATCACCCGAGCTTGAAAGGGGTCGCCTCGTTGGCTAACGTCCGTGGAGATTGGTGTCAACAACTCGACAGTAAAGATCATGTCTCGAGGAATCATGACCGGTCCGGCTGAAACCACGTCAGGGTTTGCCGGCTGACCTGCCGATTGTGGGGTTGACTGAGGTGTGGTTTGGGCGACGACCTCGTCCGGGCTTCCTCGTCGACCAAATCCCGTCGGGATTGATGAATTGAATGGTTGACGATCATAGCCGGCGGCATAGCCGTTTTCGAAGCCTTGCTGGTAACCGTCACGATAGTCTTCAGGGGGACCCCAGACGGGGTTAAAGGATCGATCGGCTCGCTGGTATTCCTGTTTGTTTTGAAAATCGCGACTCGCTCCGTCGGCTACGTCTCGATAGCCCGCGTTGTAACCGTCGGAATAACCGGTGCGATAACCGCGTTCGAGTGCGGTGGACTGGGCCTGCGTAGGATCCAGAGAAGCTGCTGTGACTGTGGTAAAGCTCAAGGGGAATACTAGTGCCAGGCCAAGCACAACTACCAGGGGAATTCTCAAATCTTTCATTATTGTTTTCCTTCTGGGAGAGCGCGCACCTTTGAAAAGGCACGGCGATTGGTAACCAACCTCGCGAACAAGATGCTAACACGTATCCACGAAATAGCACGAAATTTCGTTTGAATTCGTGGATCCGTTTTCTTACTTAAGAAACAACGATTAGGAGTCGGCATTGTGAATCGGCGAAGGGAGCACTGAAAAGTTCAGATGAAGGAAACCTATGAATTTGCTGCGCTTGACGCCCCCTCCGTGCCAACCTAGACTCGTTCCAAGTGGAAAAAGCTCGAAAGAACTGACGCTCAGATGCTTGCAATTTCAAGCGAGTTGGCAGAGACACCAGGTTTTAACGATGCCGCAACGAACAGTTTATTTGGACCACAGCGCTACAACTCCAGTCGACCCCAGGGTTGTGACTGCGATGATTCCGTATTTGACAGAAAAGTTTGGTAACCCGTCGAGCGTACACCTTTTGGGACAGGAAGCCAGGGGGGCTGTAGACAGGGCGCGGCGCGAGGTTGCAGCGTTAATCGGGGCAAAACCCAATGAAATCGTCTTTCTCTCCGGGGGCACGGAAGCAAATAACTTGGCAATCCGCGGTATTTGTGAAGTAGCGGAAACCCACGGGCGGCACCTCATTACATCCTCAGTTGAGCATTCCTCCGTGCGCGGTATCTGCGAAGTGCTTGAAAAACGCGGCTGGGACGTCACCCGTCTGCCCGCTTATGAAAATGGTCTGGTGCGAATAAGCGACGTGCGTCAAAGTCTGCGTCCAGACACAGTACTAATCTCTATGATGCTGGCAAACAACGAGATTGGCACGATCCAGCCCATTGCGGACATTGGCAGACTGGTAAAGCAGGAACGCGCCGAGGGTCGAAGACAATTGTGGTTGCACACCGATGCCGTGCAAG
>Ga0137403_10001531_pt1 | contig 29007 bp, 21 predicted proteins | sample CZOMad2_1_16fung_FD_122057 | JGI IMG/M metagenome (GOLD analysis project Ga0137403, IMG submission 122057) | Vadose zone soil fungal communities from Angelo Coast Range Reserve, California, USA - CZOMad2_1_16fungal (Hybrid Assembly) | ecosystem: Environmental > Terrestrial > Soil > Vadose zone... | reverse complement strand
CTCAATCAAACGACCATCGCCGCACCCGGCCCGTTGGGCCGGGCTATTACATTTCGCGCCTTCGGCGCTCAAGACAACAACCTGCCAATCACATGACTTGATGAGTCAAGTATGTTAGTCCCTCTCCCAAAAGGAGAGGGAGTCAAAAGACACTTTGAAGCCCGGCGACCTACGCTCTCAGGCTCCTGCCAGTCAAATGCAGAAACAAATTCTCCAGACTTGGTTCGGCGACGTGGGCGTCGGTGACGTTGACGCCCTGATCGCTGGCTAGACGCATCGCATTGGCCAGCAATCCTTCGGCCCGGTCGGCATAGATGCGCACGCGCTCCTGGTCGGCCTTGATTTCCACCACCCCGGGCAGCGCTCGCAGGCCCGTGGTAAAGGCGTCAGGCACCGCACCGCGCACCTGCAACTCGATCAGATAGCCGCCCGGCACGCTGCGCTTCAACTGCGCCGGCGAATCCAGCGCCAGCAATTTGCCGTGATCAATTATCGCGGCCCGCTCGCAAAGCTGGTCTGCTTCTTCCATGTAATGCGTTGTCAAAAGGATGGTCTGCCCTTTGGCGTTGAGCTCTCTGAGCAGGTCCCACATCGCACGGCGCGATTGTGGATCCAACCCCGTCGTTGGTTCGTCCAGAAAAAGGATCGCGGGATCGTGCATCAGAGCCCGGGCGATTTTCAGGCGCTGCACCATGCCACCCGAGAATCCGATTACTTTTTCATCCGCGCGCTCGGTTAGTTCAAAGCGATCCAGTAGCTGCTGAGCCTGTGCGTCCCGTTCGTGTTTCGCCACGCCAAAATATTCAGCATGGAAGGTCAGGATTTCGCGCGCAGTCAGGCTGCGATCCAGGTTGTTGACCTGGGGCACGACTCCGATGCGGCGCTTGACCGCGACCGGATTACGCGCAACATCGATGCCCTCGATTCGCGCTGCGCCTCCGGTCGGCACAACTCGCGTAGTGAGGACGCCGATAGTCGTGGTCTTGCCGGCGCCGTTAGGGCCGAGCAAGCCAAAAAACTCACCGCGACGAACTTCGAATGAAATGCCGTCGACTGCCTTGACCGGGACGCCTTTTCGAGTTTTCGGCTGGTAAGTCTTCTTCAGGTCTTGAACTGCGATTGCTGCGTCCATATTAAGTTTGAAGTGCACAGACTGTCAGTCTGTGATTGTTGACTCGAAGGAAAATACAGACTGAAGTCTCTGTGTCACTTAAGACTTCACCCGCCCAAACGCATGTGAGTGGCTACGTACCAGAAAAAGAAAATTGAAAGCGCGATTGAACCGAAGAGCAATCCTAACAGTCCACCCGCTATCAGACCGACGAACAGCCAGTCGCTGGTGCGCCCCTTTTTTGCCTGGGCGGCAGAGACCGTGGCGCGTCGTCGCAAGAGATCGATGTTGCGGATGTTCGGTTTCCACCAGGCGTCAAACAGATCTCCGGCGAAGGGGATTAGCCCAACCAAAAAATAGATCGCGATGTTCATGCCCATACGCAACAGAGTGATCTTCGGAACGCGATAACGGACGGCAGAGACCAACACGTAAAGCGCAACGATCGTAGTAGCGACGTCGCCGAATTGCGGAATGAGATCGATGATCGCGTTCATTCCGAAACGCCAGCCCAGCACCGGAATGCGAAACTGGTTATCCATTATCTGGCTGAGGACTTCCAGCTCGCGCTCGATTTGCACCGTCCTCGGCCGCAACACCGGATTGTTCATCCTGCGTGGTAGTTCGATGTCCTGGTATGCCTGCATTTGCTGATTGTTAAAAGTCCCGACTTTAGTCGGGCTCTTATTGTCGACCAAACATCCCAACTAAAGTTGGGATGCCGAAACTCCGTCACCGTATTCGCGTCATCTGTTGCCAGAAAAACTTGCCTACCTTGGCAAAAGCGGTGAAAAAGTTGCCACCTTTGGGGTTCGGCCTGGCTGGCAATCCCATCTCTGCGGCCAGCTTGAGATCCGGAGGACCGATGTCCTCATCGCCCAGCTTGCTGGAGAGCCAGCGATCAAAGGTACGATTAACGGCGCGTCTTTGTTCGCCGGGAGCGTGGGCCGCAAACGCCCCGCGCAGGTCATCCATGTCCGCGACTTCCAGCGAGTTAAGCGAGTAATAATCACGTAACGCGCCAAAGAATTTTTCGTCGCCCAGCAGCTTTCGTAAAGCTTCGAACATCAGCGCGCCCTTACTGCCGACGATGGCCGAGTATTGAAAGGAGTTGCGATACTCGCGCGCGGACCGACTAGCTTCCATGTCCTCGCCGCCGAATGTCCGATAGAGCGTGTAGACTCCGCGCACTTGTTCGTCGACTGCGGCGGTGAACTGTGTTTCGCTGTGAGTCTCGTGGTAATAGAGCAGGGCTGACCAGTTCGCCAGCGCTTCATCGAGCACCGGCTCGCGCCCGGAATCGTTACCCACCGTCGCTCCCCACCATTGATGGGCCACCGCGCGCGCGACGGTCCATTCCAGACTATCTTCGACACTGGCTCGCTGCTCACGAATCATGTCGGGCATGTTGCGCATGGAGGGTGATTCAAAATCCAGATAAAAGGCGCTGGCAATCGCGCTTAAGCCGGCGCACTCTGCGCTGCCCAGGGTCGCGACCAGCGGGGTATCGACGATGCTCACGGTTTTCAACGGCAGCGGACCAAAGCGCGTCACAAAGACTCCAAGCGAATCGGCGGCAACATTCAGCACGCGCCGCGCCGCGGCCTCGTGGTCCGGGCGGAAGATTGAGCGAATAGTTACGCCGTTGACTACTTTTTCCTCAGCGCGCAGGTTGTCGCCCGCGATGATCGCAAAGTTGCGCAGGTTCTCAGCGATGAAGCCACTCGATCTCGCTTGCTCCTTTTCCGAAACGGCATGTGGTTTGACGGGCGCAAATACCTCGACATTTCTGGGGGCGTCGATCGTTACGTTATAGTCGGCTGCATCCGTCATCAGGGCGTCGCCAATGCTTGGCTCAACTTTGCGAAACCAGTCGTCGCCATCGCGCGCCGCCAGCACGGGATACGACGCGCCCAGCATCATCACGCCACGACAGCGAAAGTTTGTGTCGCGGGCGCGGCGCACTTCACGCGTGCTGCGAATGGCTGCGCTCACCTGCTGAAAGACATGGGCCACCAGCCCGGTTTCCTCGGGATCGATTTCGGGGACGCTGCCGTGGAATTTGAGTTCGATCTCCACGGGTGCTTTAGGAGCAATCGCATCTCGCAGATTAATACGCAGAGTAGTTTCCAAATCGTCGAGCGAGAACTGCAACGGTGCGTTGGTGCCCACCATGCGGACTTCGGAGATGTCCAGCCGCGGCTCGTCGGAAACCAGCGGTCCGGAGGGCGACTTTTCGGTCGGCGGCACATAGCCGGGCATGCGCAGATTTGGATACAAGTGAAAGAACAAAGTCGACGTCGGATGGTCGCCGCGATTCACCCAACGCACGCGTTCGACGCCGGTGTAGGTGCGATTCTCATAATTGAGGGCGAGTTGAATCTTATAGTGGATTCGTTTCTCTGGAGGGAGTGGTTGGCGGGTTTGATTCTGAGCGGCGATCGTTGAGGTTAGCAGCGCAGTGAGAATCAAAACGGACGAGACATTAAACCACGGAGGACGCAGAGAGAGCCGCAAGGGCGCCTTGAAGTCTTCTTTGTGTCCTCCGTGGTGAATCCTAACGCTCATTAACGATCACTCTCCGAATAGTGTCCCCGCGCGCGATGTTGTCGACCACGTCCATGCCGCGAATCACCCGGCCAAAGACGGTGTATCCGCCGTCGAGGTGCGGCTGCGGCGAATGCGTTACGAACCATTGCGAGCCGCCCGTGTCTTTGCCGGACAGCGCCATTCCCACCGCAGCGCGATCATAAGGGGCTTCGTTGACCTCGCAACGAATTTGATAACCGGGCCCGCCGTTTTGATCACCACGCGGATCGCCGGCTTGAATTACAAAGTTCGGCACAACCCGCGGAATAGTCTGGCCATTAAAGTAACCTTTGCGGGCCAGTTGAATAAAGTTATCTACGGTAAGAGGCGCGTCTTCAGTTAGAAACTCAATCGTAAAGGCGCCCCTGCTGGTCATCACGGTGGCCGTTACTTTCCGGCCGCCGCGGGCGATCGCGCGACGATAATCGGCAACAGTGTTGCGCGTCCTGACCGTGCCGATACGACTTGAGAAATCGCCAACGCCATTCGCCTTTAATAAACCGACTGCCCGGCGCCGAATCAAATGATCTGGTGATTCAAGCGCGGTCTTGATCGCTTCATTCGCTGTCGCACTCTTCTGTTTCGCCAGCGCCTCGAGAGTCGCGATGGCCGCATCGTTGAGATCTTTGTCGCGCAAGGCTACCGGTAAGGCGGCGATTAGGGCGCTCGTGTTGGCTTCGTTGGGTGCTTGCTCGCCCAGCAATTCCGCCGCCGTCGCGCGCACGATGACGTCAGCATCCCGCATCCGACTGAGGGCAACCGCGCTGGTATCTGCCAATTTGAAGCTGCCATAGGCCTGCAAGATGTCGGGCACTGCCAGCGTAGGCGTGCTCGAACGGCGCAGCATGACGGCCAGTTCCATTTGCGCTTCCTTCAGTGCCGTATCGCCGGCGCTGCCCGTGGCTGCTCCCGTGATTACATCTTTGATAGCCGCGAGTCCCTGTGCTCGTCGAGATACCTGTCGCCAATTTGATTTTGGTCTTGAGTCTCCAGCGCGGCACGGGTCGTTTTGATAAATGCCGGGGGCGACGCGCGCGAAGGCGGTCTCAACTTCCACTGCTTCGCCCCTGGTCAGGCGATGCATCTGCCGCAGAAACGCGACGGCGTCTTCATTCGCATGGTTCGGTAGCAATCTCCCCAGGGCCGAGGAGATTTCGAGAAGTTCATTTTGCGACGCGCTTGCAGAAGCGATCAGGGTATTGCCGCGCTTCACCAGCGGATCCACGGCGCGCACATCCTTCAAACTTCCCAGCGCTCGAATCGCGCTGGCGCGCACGCGCATGTCGACATCGCTCAAAGCGCGCGCGAGCAATGCATCAAAGGCGCCTTTGTCTTCCGCGACTCCGGACACGCGGGCGGCGTTGGCTCGCACAATCGCGTCACCATGATTCAGCAACTGCCGAATCTGATCATTGTTCTCTTTCACGCGTAAGCGAGCCATTGCGTTCAAAGCATCAGCGACAATACGCGGATCAGAGTAGCCGAGAAACTTAACTATGACCGGCCCCGCTCCCTCGGGCCGCACGCGCAAAGCGGCAGTCAGCCCCAGCAGGATCGTTGCACGATCCGGCATCGACCGGCGCCCTGATTCAAAGTTCAGCGCCTCCAGAATCGCCAGCCTGATCTGTGTCAGGCCCTTGTCTTCGACCTTCGGTGTCTTGGGTTGACCGCCTGGTGACGCCGTATTGCTTAACAAAACTGCCCCAATCTTGCCCAGGGCCTCGACGGCACGAGCGCGCACCGCCGCGGGTTCACGCGTGTTACCCAGAACAGCGATCAATGGTTCCACGCCCGCGGGTGATTCGATTTCGCCAATGGCGAAGGCGCACATCTGACGCACGTCGTTGTCGCGGTCTGACTTCAGCGATTCAGCCAGCACGGGCAGCGCGCGTTCATCACCGATGCGTCCCAGCGCGAGCGCCGTGCGCTTGCGCACACGCGCGTCTTTATCGCTCAACAGAGATCCTAAAGAGTTGTCCCAACGCCGTTCGTCTTCAGCGCGCATGATGCGGAGCAGAGTGTTAGTGGGAATCTCAGCAGATCGGTTCGCACGAGATATGTTCTGACCGGCCGCAGTCGCGACTGACACCATCACGACAAGCGCGGCGTACAGCGTCTTTCGAAAGCGTGCAGTTTTCATGACTGGTTCGAGGGTGATTGAATTGTAGCGCGTGCTCAGGGAATTGTCGCGGCGGAATTATGGTTGGCAAGGCTCGCCGCAAGTGCTCGGCTTGCCTGGCCAAAATAAAGAGGGCGGACCAGAAAGTCCGCCCTCATAGACCTGACGCCAAATGCGTCAGGTGAATTGTTGGATTGGCTTATTCAGCTTAACGGGCCACGGCAGTCACGGTGCCGGCGTCAACCTTGCCATTCGATCCTTCTTCGGACTTCTTCGACGCGTCAACCTTGATTGCATTCGAGGCGTCAATCACATTCTCTTTCCGCTCTACCTTAGGGGTGGCCGCGGTTTTCATCTGCACCATCTTGCAGCTTCCTTCAAAGACAGCGCCTTGTTCGATCACCAACGACGGCGTCTGAATATTGCCATTCAGTTTCACGGCCCGGCCCAACTCAATGCGCTGGCCGGCGATGATGTCGCCGTTCACGACTCCATGAATCATGGCGACGTCCACTTCGATGTTCGCGTCGACCTGGCCGCCGGAGCCCACAATCAAAGTGCCGGTGCCCGAGGTGATGCGGCCTGAGAAGCGGCCGTCCACGCGGAGCATGGATTTAAAAGAAGCTTCGCCGGTGATGACTGTGCCGCTGCCAACAAAACCGCTGAGCGAGCCGTCCTTGATCTCTCTGGCGATTGTTTCGCTTTCCGTCAAAGCCTTGGGGGTCGCCGCATTGTCAGCGGCCGGACGCGCTTGTGTCTCATTGCTTTGATAGGGTGAATAGCTGCGTGTTGCGTAACTGTCAGTTTCGGTCTGGGTCTTGTCTTCGCTTGGATTCTTTCCCATTCTGAGCATAACTAACCTCCGTGATTGAATCGTCGAGAGCGTCGTCGCTGGCGACAGCCGGGGGCGACAAACAACACGCGATCCGTTGGCTAACTGGATAACTGGCCGCGTTGGCCAGCGCTAAGTGGAGAACCGCTCGTGAGCGGGGCGAACATAATAAACAAAGGTGGGCCACCTGTCCAGCCTTAATTCGGCCGATGTCCCCGCTTGGCTCAGGACACGCCTCCGCAGGGTTAGAAAGATGGTCAACGTGCAGTCATTTCTGATCTGACTCTCTCGCTTTAAGCAGCGTTTCCAGGACCAACTCTTCGTGAAAGTTCTCTAATAAACTGAAATAAGGGGCAGTTCGGTCAAGGGCCTCCCGGGGCAGCAGGCCGACAATCTCTGTTCCCGCGATTACGACTCCCAGACGAGTTGCCTCGCGGTGGACCGCGTCAAAGGCGCGGGCGAGGGAAGTCTGCTGGTAATCGATCAGATTCATCGAGACCTGGACCAACCCGCGAGACGGCAATTCAAAGCCGAGCGCTTTCACGAAAGGCAGGCCGCCATCGCGCTCGCGCACGGCGTGCGCGATGCGTCGCGCGATCGAGATATCACGGGTACGAAGGTTGACGTTGAAAGCTATCAGGAATGGCCGCGCGCTGACCGCGATGGCCCCGGCGCTCTGATGCAGTCTGGCGTCGCCCACGTCCGGCGCGCGATCGAGGTTCTTCTCGATCTCCCCGCTGAGATGTTCGAAACCTTTGCCGCGCACGTTTTCGAGTCGGGCTCGTTCGGGTCGCAGGGCCGCCCGCTCGTAAAAATAAACCGGGATCGAAAGTTCGTGCCAGATGCGTTGACCGGCGTCGTGGGCGAGCGCGACGCATTCATCCATCGTAACGCCGCTGACGGGAATAAAGGGCAACACGTCGGTCGCCCCGATGCGCGGATGTTGACCGGAGTGAGTACGCAAATCGATTAACTCGGCTGCGGTTGCCACGGCGCGCATCGCAGCCTCGACTACAAGCTGGGGTTCAGCGACAAACGTGATCACGGACCGGTTGTGATCCGCGTCCATATGATGATTCAGCACGGTAGCACCTCGCACCGATTCGATTGCGTGCGCGATGCGCTCGACGGTCTCGGCCTTGCGGCCTTCACTGAAGTTTGGTACACACTCAACAAGCATTGCCGATTTGTGATTGCCGATTTCCGATTGATCTGTTTGATCCATGGGAATAATTATTCTAACAGGATCAAATTACTAGAGAAGACAAATCGGCAATCGAAAATCGGCAATTGGCAATGAACAATGCCCATCGATCGTTTCATCAAAGAGCGCAAGACCGTATGGCAAAGGCTCGAGGAGCTGCTGGCACTTCTCGATCGCATGACGCTACGGCGTCTGCATCGTGAAGAGGTGCGAGAGCTGGGGCGCATTTACCGGCGGACTGCTTCCGACCTAGCCATTGCGCGCGCCGAATCGCGCGACCCGCGTCTGGTGAACTATCTCAACAGCCTGGTAATTCGCGCTCATGGCCGTATTTACAGGGCTGACGCCCAGGGCGGCCGGCGCATCCGCGACTTTTTTGCTCGCGATTTCCCGCAGTCGTTTCGACGGACCTGGCGCTACACCGCCACGGCTTTCGGGGTTTTTCTTTTGTTCACCGCCATAGCTTTTTTTGGCACGCGGCACGATCCGGACTTTTCTGAGTTTGCCGGCATCAATCCGCTTTGGCGGGCAGAGAACATTGAAACGCATCGGCATTGGTGGGAGCGTCTCAACGACGCCAGCCAAATCGGCTCGTCACAGATCTTCACCAATAATATCCGGGTAACGTTTTACGCGTTTGCCTTTGGCGCGATGCTCGGTGTGGGTACCTTGTACATTCTAGCGTTCAATGGCGCAATGTTTGGCGCCATCATCGCGCTCACTTACCGGGCCGGTTTCGGAAACGATCTGCTGCTCGGCTTTGTGGTCAGCCACGGCGTAATCGAGCTGTCGTGTATTTTTATCGCCGGCGGCGCGGGACTACTCATCGGCACGGCGCTGTTAATGCCCGGAGACCTTTCGCGTGGCGATGCGCTTAAGTCACGCGGCATGGAAGCCGTGCGTTTGATTGTCGGTTGCGTGCCGCTGCTGGTGGTAGCAGGAATAATCGAAGGGTTTATCTCGCCTCAACCGATTCCTAACGTGATCAAAATCGGCATCGGCGTACTCACCGGGATCACCTTGTATTCATATTTGTTACTAGCCGGAAGAGACGCCTAACAGGGGTAAAAGGGGAAAGGTAAAAGGGGAAAGGGTCAGAGCCGTGGCGGTGCGCTTCTGATCGCTTTGACCTGATTGAAAAGATATCGACTAAGCGTCAGTGCGCGCTCGCGAAGTTGATCGTGAGTTTCCTTGCTGAAGTAGCCAACCTCTAGCGCCACTCGAAACAGACTTCTGGTTTCACCAGCTGATCCCTTGGCGATGTTCAAAAAGTTCAGATACTCCTTTCTCGACGCACGCTCGAATCCTTCAGCAATGTTCGTTGGGATCGACACGGCTGCGCGACGCATCTGATCGCGCAACCCGAAATCACGCTTGATCTCGCCTTCATTGGTGACAAGGTACACTTGGGTGACAAATTCAATTGCCTTCTGCCAAACAAGCAAATCCTCAAAGCTCCGAATCGTTTTCCTTTCCATGTGGAAGTCTCCTTTCGTTTTAATCCAACTTGGACCGTTTTCATCAAGCCAGAACCCGGCGTCCCCTTTTCCCCTTTCCCCCTTCCCCCTATTCTTAAGCATCCCGTGCTTAAAGCATCCCGCGCTCCTTAACTCTCAAATACGTTTCCAGAAGTTTCGGCGCCAGCACCGCGGCCGTCACGTCCAGAGCCAAGCCACCCTGTGCCTCAACCAGGCGCAGGGCCGCCTCGCGCAGGTGGATGATCTCTTCGGCGACGGATTGACGGAACAGTTCGGTCTCGTTCTGTGGGGTCTCGCGCACCACCGCCTTCAGATCTCGATCGGCGATAGTCACGACCAGGGGTAGATGGCGCGGTCGCAGCAACTTCAGAGAGGTCAGCAATTCGCGTGAGCCTTCTTCATCAACCAGGTCGGTAAGGACTACGACCAGCGAACGCTTCCGGCTGTTGGCGGCGATAAACTCGAAGGCGCGCGAGTAGCTCGGCTCGATCATCTCAGGCTCGATCGCATGCAGAGCTTCCAGCGCAGCGTCGAGATGTTCGGCCCCACGCTTTGGCGGCAGGTAAGCCTGGATGCGGCGGCTGAAAACCAGCAACCCGGCGTTGTCTCCGGCGCGCGCGGCCGCGGACATCAGGGCCAGCGCCGCATGCACCGCCGAATCCAGCTTCGTTTCGTTTTCGATGCGCGCGGTCATCAGGCGTCCGGCGTCCAGGGCGATTAGAATCGTCTGGTCGCGCTCCATCTGATACTGGCGTGTAACTAACTTTCCGCGCCGCGCGGTGGCGGTCCAGGAAATGTGGCGCATCTCGTCGCCGCGCACATAGTCACGCAGCGATTCAAAGTCGCGGCCTTCACCGCGCCATTGTGATTTGCGCCGCGCAGCTACAAACGAACGCGCGCCTAAAGCTCGTAACTCTGTTTCGCGCGCGCGCCGCATGTTCGGATAAACCTTGACCGGGACCGCAGTGCCCACGCGAGTTTGCGTCCACACCAGGCGCCAGCGCGAAAGATAACGGACGGCCACCAGGCCGAATTCAAAACGGCCTCGCTTGGGCGGCGTCAAACTGTAAACCAGCGCGGCGCTGGTTTGGGCTTCAATGTCGACCTCGGCTTCGCGCGTGCCGGAGAGTTTCATCTGCGGCGGGTATTCGTCCTTGATGATCAATGAAATATCGCGCGGAAGGTGGTTAGAGATCTCGACGCGCACTTCGGTTTCGGCGCCAACGGCAAAGCGGCCACCAAATTGACGTTCTACCTTTACTCGAGCCGGCAACTTACTATTGGTCGCGTCAAAAATTGCGAAGGCAATTAGTCCGAGGTCATAAGCGAGCGCGACCCAACGCAACATCGGCCGGCCCCATGAAAGTGACAGTGGCACTAAGCCGAGAGCGAGGCGAACGTAGAACAGTTTGGTGAAGACGAAGCGCATCTTAGTGAGGCTAAGTTGACTCTGGTTCGCCCAACTCCGACGATTCCAAGGGATTAATGAGGCTGAGGCTTTGAATCCAACTGAAGTCCTTAATGTTTCTAGTCGCTAAGGCAAGCCGATGATCTAACGCAGTTCCTGCAACGATAGCATCACCCAAACTCATTGGCCGCATCTGTCGAAGCTTCACGGCTTCGGTGACGACTAAGTCAGAAATGCTTAGGATGTTCGCAGCCTTAAAAAACTCGATGAGGTACTGCCGTTGCTTGTCACTCAGAAGGTGATAGCCAAGGACTTCCACGATGCTAATTGCTGAAACGGAATAAATGTTCTCTGCCAGAAAACCTCGCAGTTCCTCATACTCACGTTTAGCAGAATAGATAATGATGTTACTGTCGAGCAGCATCACACGTCACGTCCGGGAAGCGGACGATCTTTGCGAATCTCGCGCTGCCACTCTGACGGGTCGGATATTTCGGAAAAGGCGTCGCTCGCGGCTAGCTTCTCCAGTGCCTCGGCCATCCGTTTGCCTCGATTTTCAGTCTGGTCCGGCTCGTCAAGAATGGTTACTTCCACAGTTTGTTCCGCATTGAGGTCGACTGGACCTGGGTCAGTCCATTCCAATCGATCTCCTCTGAGTATCGCTCTGTAAGTTTCTCGCACGATCTGTCCCTCCGAAGATTCATTTAATGCTCGCATGCGAGTCTGCGAAAGGCAAGACGGTTTCCTATCTCGGCACTTCCGCGCTTTGCAGAATATCCGTAATCACCGAGTCCGGCGTGGCGCCGTCGAGTTCAGCTTCCGCTCTCAGCGTCAGCCGATGCCGCAGCACGGGGCGCGCGATGTCGCGCACATCATCCGGAGTTGAGAAGTCGCGTCCGCGAATTGCCGACAGCGCTTTAGCGCATAACAGCAATGCGACGGCGGCGCGCGGGCTGGCGCCGTAATGCGCCGCCGGATGGTCGCGGGTGCGGCGCACTACGTCGACGATGTATCGCTGCACGCCCGGCTCGACGCGCATCGCGCGAACTTCGGCGCGGCAACGAGGGATGGCGGCGGCATCAGGAAGCGGCTGTATATCGACCTGATCCAGACGGCGCGCATTAAAGCCGGCGTCCCAACGCGCGACGATCTGATGCTCTTCGTCTGCGGAAGGGTAGGGCAGCAGAATCTTGAGAAGAAAGCGATCCAGTTGCGCTTCCGGCAACGGATAGGTCCCCTCGTACTCGATTGGATTCTCCGTCGCCAGCACCGTGAACATCGGCGAGAGTGGATAGAGCTCGCCGTCAATCGTCACTTGTCGTTCTTCCATCGCCTCGAGCAGCGCGGCCTGCGTCTTGGGCGGCGTGCGATTGATTTCGTCACCCAGCAGAATGTCCGTGAAGACCGGCCCACGTCGCAGGCTGAAGCTGGACGAGCCCATGTTGAAGACGTTGGTGCCGGTGATGTCCGAAGGCATCAGGTCGGGCGTGAACTGAATGCGTCCAAAGCCTGCGTTGATGATGCGCGCGAGGGTTTTCACGGTGAGCGTTTTCGCGGTTCCGGGAACGCCTTCGATCAACGCGTGTCCTTCGGCCAGCAACGCGACCAGGATCTGTTCGATAGGCTCGTCCTGGCCCACGATGACTTTGCGCAGCTCGTTTTGAATGTAGGCGACGGTCGCCGAGAGGTATTCAGGCATGATTTAGTTTTTCCAGTCTCGGATTTCAGATCTCAGATGTGAGATTTGAAATTTCAGATCAGAGTTCAGATCGTTCCATTTGTTGTTTAGAGTCGCGCTCGCGGGCTCTCAGGCCAAGCGCAGATTCGACCTGGCGCAATCGTCTCACCATTCGCAGTGCTTCTTTTGCGTTCGTGGGCGCCCCGTTGATGGCATCTTCACAATTTCTCATCAGCGTTTCAAGCTTCTGCTGATTGAGTCCGGACCGGGCCGCTATGCGCGCCGCGATTTGCGCGCGCGCACTGCTGTGGTTCAGGCCGGCATGACGCACCAGCACCCGCCGCACCCGGCCGTAAATATTTTCCAGCGCCAGATCGTGGGCGCGGGCGCGCTGTTGCAGCTCGGCCATCGAAGCCACAAATTCCAAACTCGACCGGCGATCAATCTGTGGCAAAGGCAGCGGACGCGCGAAGCGACTGCCGCGGGACCAAATTACCAGCAACCCGACTAACGCGAACTGACCACAAATCGCGAGCACCGGCGTGCCGGCGAAATACTGAATCAGCGCGTTATGTACGGCTGCGCGGCCCTGATGAAACTCGTCGAACGCCACCAGGCCGCCGTTCCCGGTGACGACGTTAACGGCCAACTGGAGATTGTCAGCGCGGCTAATGCCGTTGTTGGCCACGATGAACGGATCTGAAAGCAGCACGATGCGCCCATTGCCGTGCGGATACTCGACCAGCAAAGCCCCGTTTTCACGGGCGAAGTTCGCTACCGGCGCCGGCGAAACTTTCGCCGATTCAGCCGGAGGAGGTGTAGGCGCATAGCCGCCACTCTCAGGCGATGGCTGTTCCGAGGAATTGGAATCGTCGGGCGACGGTTCAGTATCTGCACTCGCGGACTTATCTTTGGCGGCGCTCTTCGTCTTCGCGTCACTGCCGGTCGCGGCGACTGTGATAGAGCCGGCGAAACGCGACGGCAGGATCTCAACGACATTACGCGCCATCAATGTTGCCTGAGACGGTGGCACCGGCTTTACACCGTTAGTCATCTGTTCGAAATTGGTCGGGTCCGTATCGGTCCAGGGGAAATTCATCAGGATCACCCCGAGGGTCCACTCACCGGACGCCGGCAACAAACCACGATCGGGACTGCGATCGATGATCACCAGCCGGCCGCCGTTCTCGACCCATCGCAAAAGTTCCTGGCGCTCGGCATCAGAGAAGGGCACCAGCGTTCGGCCGATGACCACGATCGTCGCGGGCTTCGGGCCAGTGAAGCTCAAAAGGGAAGTCGTCGATTCGCGCCAACGCGCCACCTGATAGCCGGATTCATGCAGAAAATCGTAAAGCGCGCGAGTCCCGGTGGCGCCGGCGTTCAATGTCGAACGGTCCGGTGACATCTCAGAGTCAGCGGTCGGCTCAACCTTCACGTACGACGCGGCATTGAGCAGGACCAATACTCCTACCACCACGATGAGCGCGAGAATGATGACGAGACGTTGACGCATGAAAATCTTAGAGGTGCTTGGGCTCTTGTTTCTCTAGCCCAGGCGTTTACGCCTGGGTCAGCGAGATCTAATTGTCTTATTCAGCCTCCTTCAGGAGGCTTTCATCTATTCTTCTCCGTCTTCCCCAGGCGTAAACCCCTGGGCTAGAGAAAATCGTCGGCTAGCCCGAAGTTTTCTCTCCGGGCTAGAGAACTGATCTCAGAGCTTTCTGATAACCGCTGCGAAACTCAATCCAATCGTTTTCGACAACCGGCTGAAAACCATACCAATGTAGTTCAAAGCTGCTGGTAAGCTGCCGCATCGAGCTGTACAAGCGCGTTCGTTCGCGGACTGAATTCAGGTAATCGCGATTTGTCTTGTGCTGGGCCAGGCTCACGATTTTGCGATCGCCCAGCTCGCACAAGAGCGCAATGTAGGCTTTGCGAATGGCCGCGCGCAGATCGCCATTGCGCGCCAGCGTCTCAGCCTGCGCCAGCAGGTCCGCCGAGCTTTGATCCGGTTCCAGGCGCTCGCCCAGAACGATGCGCGCTTCACGCTTTTCCTTCTTCTTACCGCGGTTCTTCAAATAGCGCGGGGCCAGCTTCCAGATCAGAAATGCGATTCCGACCAAACACACAACCACCACGACAATCTGTGCGAGTCCTGAGATAAAGGGCGAACCGCCAGGCGCAATAGGCTTTGGCGTGGGAATCAAGTTGGAAAACCAGCGCAGGAACCTGTCGAGAAGACGACTGATGGCGCTGCTTTTCGCAGGCGTGGGTTTGTTATAGTCGGACCGGCGCAGAATCTCTGCCAGTCTGCCCTTGTCTCCGTCCTTGTCGCTGGCCGCTGAGTTGGCGCGCTGCACTTCTTCCAATCGTTCATCCAGGGCGCGCAACCGCTCTTCAATTCGTGCCAGCACGGCGAGGCGTTGTGTCTTAGTGATGCTGGTATTTTCGTAACCCCTAAGAGCCGAATCCAGCCAGGTGTTGTCGACGATCACGCTTTGTGAGTCGATCGTCACCGTTTCCTTCGGCGGCAACTCCTCACGAATGCGGGCGGCGTTGGCAGTCACTAAATACTCGCGCTGTGAAGGGTCCGTGTCATCGTCGGCCCCTTGTAATTGTTTGGTGAGCGCAATCACGCGGGCGACTCGGCTGCGGTAGTTGGCCAGGGTGGCGGCATTGACGAGAGTAAAGCAAGTAAGCGAGACGACCACCGCGAAACAAGTAATGAGCGCCCTGATGCTGAATGCAGAAACTGTTTGCATGAGTAATTGGCTAACTCAGACCTAACACAGATTGGGGAGGTGCCGGCCTGAGCGGCGGCGCCACAAACTTTGGCGCGCGGCCGGTGACCAGCGCCGGAGCGAAAGGCGAGACGACTCCCGCCAAGTCTGGCATTGGCGGAAGCTGGCGGGCAGCCATTAGTTCAATGTCATAGCCTTCGTGCCGAACGCGCTCGTCAACGTACAGCAAAGAGAATCCCAACATCCAGATCGGGGCGAGCAGGATGTGACTACATTGCAGAATCACCTGATAGCCGATCGAGTACCAGGTGGGCGCGCTGCTCCCGATTGGCGAGAGATCGACGCCATTCAAATAGCCATACCACCCGAGGGGTATCATCAGAAGCATCAGGGCAGAGTAAGTGCCGAAAAATGTGAAGAGCGTCATGGCTATCAAACGGCGGACATTGCCGCTGGCCAGAGAGAAACTGCGGCCCACCGCCAAAAACACAGTCTTGCCCTCGACCAGCATCGCCTGCGGCACATAAGCCATCCGGCCGGCCAGAAAGAAAAAGAGAATCAAGCCGACTACACCGGCGGCCACCGTTGCCAGCCCCCAGAGTATCCCGACAATCCATGGTGATGCGGGCGCCGCAAACGTCAGCACGAGAGCCATAATAAGAAACAGAGTCCCGAACGCCGTGCCGGCCACGACTGCGGCAAACGCCAGCCATAACGCGACCAGCACGCTGGCTCCCAGCAACCCCCAGAAGCGCGACTTTACAGCCCGATAAGTCGCGCGCACCGTGACCGGCTCCTGCCACAGCAGGTGGGCCACCAGAGTGCGGGTCGCCCCGCCCATGACAATGATGCTGAGGAGTGAGCCGCAGATTATGATCAGGATACCGGCCAGCCAAATGAGCACATACAGCGCCATGTTGATGTCGCTGTACGTGGCGATGATTGCACGCCACGCGATCGTGCCTACCGCTGAGCCCAGAGCAGAGACGAGCACTGGCGGCGCCGCAATACTAATCAGAGTCAGGAAATGGCGGCGGTACAGCCGGACCGCGCGATCGATCAGGTCGCCTGCTCCCAAGGGAGCCAGAGCAAGATCGCTGTTGAGTGGATTCATCCGCTGGGAATGATCCTCGTTTTAGCTGATTGAATCAAGCCTTGGGCACTGAGGGTAGTGGGGTAAGTTTGTGCATATGATTTGGTGGGCCGCGAATTTGATAAGAGCATCTTGCTAATAGTTTATTGAATCCTGACATTCTTTCTTATCCAGTCAATGCCGTTGAGCACTCCGGCAATTAGGAGACATCCCACGGAAACGATACATATGTACACAGCGGCGACCAGCGGGCCGCTCCACCGAAGTTGGCTGCTCATCCGGTAAATCATTAGACCAAAAAGAAGCCCGACAGCACCGACGACTCCAACAATATTTACTGCTCTTTTCATCTAAGCAACGAGCAAGTCTCTCAAACTCCAAACGTGATTAGTAATACCGCTTTCCATTGCCGGAGTACAGCGGATCGATGCACACCTTTACCCCACTACCGCACTGAGACGTTGTGCACTGAGTTAGATGAGGCGGCTCGAAGAAATGAATATGGGCGCCGCTTTAGTCGGAAGCGACGCCCAGACAGGTGTTACTAGAAGAGAATCAGTATTCCAACTCGCCCTTGTAGATCATATCGGCAATCTTAAAGCGCCGATTGACCTTGATGCCATTCGAATACTCAGCATAGAAACGAACTTCGCCGGTGTCCTTGGTAAGGAAGGGCTTACCGTCCAACTCGCGCAGGAAAATGAATCTGGCGCCAAACCCATCCTTGCCCGGCGGTACATATTCTTCGAGGAAGAGCTTCTTGCCATCGTTGCGCTCGAGGTATGAGTTATTCTTCAGCGTACCGGTGTTGGCGCTGTTGAAAGCCTGCATGACCACGCCTGAATAACGTTGATCGCTCGAGTCAAAGATCACCGTCACGATGATCGAGTTCTCGGATTTCACCTCAGCAAAGTTGACCAGTCTGGCCGCTACTTCGGGCGAGGGCTTTTGCTGTAACTCCATCAGGCGAACCAGGGCCTGGCGGACGGGTCTAGCCGAAAAAAACCGGACGCAGAACTTGACGTTAACGGCCGAATTGGTTGCACCTTGCACCGTACGGGAACTATCGTTTGAACTTGTACCCATTCGCTGCGGATCCTGGGTAGGAGAGTAAAACATCTGTGAGGTGTCGGTATCAATCTGGGTCTTTGCCCAGGGTGAGTCCTTAAGAATCTTGTCAGCCTCATTCTTCGACCATTCACTCCAGGCCTTATTCTTCTCCTGGGCGGTGGCGCTGGTTACCGCCAGCAACAACACGAGGATTGCCAGGAAACCGATCGTTGTCTTATTCATGGGGCACGCCTTTCTGGATTTGGATCTTTGGCCGGCCTGAATCTGGTTCAGTACTCGAGCTTCTTTTCGACCACCATGTCTGAAATCTTGAATCTCATGTTTAGCTTGAATGAGTCGCTGAACTCAGCGACAAACCGCACACTGTCGCTCAGGTTGTTCAGGAAGGGCTCGCCTTTTTCGGTTCTTGAGAAAACAAACTTGGCGCCCAGTCCATCTGCGATGGGCGGATAGTAGCCAATCAGGAATAAGCGCTTGCCGTCCTGACGCTCGAGATAGGTCTTGTTCTTCAAGGTACCGGTGGCTGCGCTGTTGATTGCCTGCATGATGGGCCCAGTAAATCGCTTGTCACTTGCTTCGACGGTTACCGCGACGACGATGTAAGCGCTGAAGTCTCGATCCACAAAGGATTGCAATTGGGTCACGAGCTGAGGGTCGGCGTGAGCTTGAGCTGAAAGAATCATTTTGGCAAAAGCTTCTCGCACCGGTCTGGCGGAGAGAAAACAGATCCGGTACTTGATGCTGACGGCCTGATTGACCGCGCCCCGATCGGCGCGGTTGTCGTTGACTGATTGCTGACTGCCACTAGTCTGCGTGGTGGTGCTGGTAGTTGATCGGGCTGGGGCGGCGCTGCCCTGCCTGGTCGGCGAATAGAACATCTCTGATGTGTCGGTGTCTATTTGGGTGTGAGACCAGGGTGACTCATCGAGGAGTTTTTGCGCGTCCTTCCTGGGCAATTCCATCCAGGTGCCACTGTGTTTTTGTGCGGCCGCAGCCGAAATCAACGCCAGCAGCGCTGCTAATGCGGTCAGGGACTTGATTGATGTTTTGTTCATAGCGGCGACCGCGTTTACTTCCCGGCTCATGATCAGGAATGCTTCTTAGTACTCCAGCTTGCCGTCATACATCAGCTCGGCAACTTTGAAGCGCTTGCTAATCTTCAGAGTCTTGCCGGCCTCAGTCGAAAAGCGGACTTCGCCGCTGTTGGCATCAATGAAAGGTTTCCCGTCCAGCGCTCGCGGAAAGACAAACTTGGCCCCCAGGGCGTCGGTCGGCGCGCGATATTCCATTAGTGCTACGCGCTTGCCATCTTTGCGTTCGAGGTAGGTGGTGGTCTTTAGCGCCTCGGTTTCGACCTTACTGATTTCGTCCATCGCCAGTCCCATGCGCTTCCGGTCGTTGCCGTCCATCGTGATGGTTATTACGATGTAATCCCCAAAATCCCGGTCGACAAAAGGGCGCCACTGGGCCACCTTTTCCGGCGGCGCTCCCTGCAGTTCGATCATGCGTACGAGGGCCGCGCGAATAGGTTTGGCGGACAGCAATCGCACGCGATAGTGCACGGACATCGCGGTGTCTTTCTTTTCACCGGACTCCGCCGAATTTCCAGCGGCACTCGCACTCTTGACCGTATTTTCTCTGGCAGCCGTGGTCGAGGTTATCGCCGACGTAGAACTGGGTTGGACCTCGGAAGTGCCTTCAGTTTGGGTTTGACCCCAGGCGGAATCGTTCAATATCTTCACCGCGTCCTTCTCGGTCCACTCGGTCCATGGTTTTGTTTTTTGTGCCGAAACGGAAGCGACACAGAAAATGATAATCGAGCAGGCAAACAGAATTCTTCGCATGGGGGCTCTCCTTTGGTAATTGCTTATTGCGGACTCAGAAGCTTTCAGCGCGCGCTTCGCAGCTAGGCGAAACCCTACGCCGAAAGATTACAACTGTAATCATTGAATGTCGAAAACCGGTCGGAGCCATGATCTAAAGCCAGATCGCGGCGAACATAATCAAGGTGCACGATCGACATTAGCAGGGTTGCGTGTTCGTCAACCAGGCGCAAGCTCAAGTCGTGCGGGCCAATTTTTCCAGATGAAAGTTCGGAAAGCAAGTAGTGGCGGCACGCAAAGCCCGGTACCTCGCCCAAATCGACCCGGGTTAGCAATCCGCTGGAGGTGAAGACTTCCAGAGTGGGTCGCCCAGTCACGCCTTTATCGTCGATGTTCATCACGCCGATCACCTCGTCGCGCACGAGTTTATTTCCGTTTCTTTCCACGCGTGCCCCCGACGCGATATAGTCGGTAGCCAGACCACCTCGGGGCGCCGATGCCTGGTAACTACGCGCGGACTGCAAGCCAGGCCGGAAATGCGTAAATGCGTGTGCGCCCCATTCCTTCACCGTAAGTTCCACCTTCATCAAAGTATGATTGGTCGTCGGCGTTACTGCTAAGGACAGTCCTCCGGAAAATATCTTCGGCAGGGGAAGCTGCGCGCAATCGAGGATGCAGCTTTGCATTCCGCCGAGCTTGATCACGTCGCGCTCGATTTGCTTTGCCGAAATCGTGGCCGGCAATTTCGTTTCGGTCGTGACCTGCCAGACTACCTTGCCCTCACTGTCGGTGATGAACGGATTAATCCACAAAAACTCTTCCAGGGGCGCGCCCGAGCTGAAGTGAAAGCGTGATTCCAGCGTCACCCCGCCGATTCGCTTTGAGCGGAACAGGAGCGGCGTGTAGAGAATGTTCTTCGCTTTGAAACGACCGGCGCTATCAAACGGCGCCAGCGTCGCCGCCGGCTTGAACGGGGCCTGATGAATCGGATGCTCGACGCTGAACCGCGAAGTTCCAGCGCGCTTGATCAGCAGGTAACCAAAACCTTTTACGGAACCCGGTTGATTGGTGATAGCCAGCGTGCCGCCATCGGGAGTCAGCAGCTTTGCCGCCCGGTGATGCTGCGCGCCGGAAGAAACAAAGCCCGGACGCGGATTGCTGACAAAATCACCTTGACGCAAATCGAAGAGCAGCGACGAATGCGGTTTCAATTCATAAGGCAGTTCCTTGAGCGTCGATCCCAGTTGATCGTAGAGCGTGATCGCGCCCCGGCTCGGCTGCGGATATGGGTTAAAGAGACTGAACAGGCTTTCGTATTCCGCGAGTGGCGGAAAGGGCATTGAGTAAAAGAACTTGTCCGCGCGCTGCCATTCCAGCGGATCCGGATTCGCGTGCACGTTTGTGAAAGAGGCCGCGGTCTTCCAACGAACGAAAGCCGAGCTAAACAGATCGCTGGCGTGCATGGGCTGACGCCCTTTTGGCCGCAGGCGAATTCTCATGCCGCCCCAGAATTTCCGGCTGTCGCCCAGAATCTCTCGCAGGCTCAGAACGGTCATCTGCATGGCCGGCACCGATAGGCGTTTGGCTACGCCTTCGGCGCCGACAGGTTTGCCGTCCGCATCGTAAAGATAGATTTCGTATTCAGTGGTGTCGGCGCCGTCTTCGTAACCCTTCGCGCCGACGAAGGTATCGGAAGTCAAAACGATCTCAGAGTGCAGACCGATTTCCGGGTCTTCGACGATGAAAGGGGCGGCGACATCAAGCCAACACGCGGGAGTGTTGGATTTTTGGCCGAACGTTTTCGTAGCGGAATTGAGAACAGGGATGAAGGCAGCGCCGGCCAGGGCTCCGGGAAAAAGCGACAGGAAGCTTCTGCGCTTCAGGATTCGCCTGGTGTATTGCGGCGGATTGACAGGCACGGTATTTCAGGTTGGAAGAACCAAGAGAAAGAAAAAGCTGAGGAGAGCAGGCGGCCTGCTCTCCTCAGGAAGTACAGGTTAACTTGCGTTAGAAGTTCAGTCTAAGCACAAGCTGTCCGATGCGGCCACCGGGATCATTCGTGGTCGAAGTGTCCTGGTAAGCAGCCGTCATACGGCCAAACGACGTGGACGACAAGCCGCCGAGAGTATTTACATCGTTGGCGGCCGAGCCCACGAGGAAGTTAATGTTGTTAAAGGCATTGAGCATCTCGACGCGCATTTCAACGTTGATGTGTTCCGAGAAGTTGATCTTCTTGGCGACACTCAGGTCAAAGCGGGTGAACCGCGGTCCATGGATAACCAGGTTCTGGAAACCGCAGCCGCCGCTAAAGGCCTGCTGGCAATTGTTGAATCCAGCCGGCGCTATGAAACGGCCACTCGGCGCCCCATTGGTGTAAACCGGACCGGCAGCGCTAATTGAAATGCTGTTGGCCTTGATGGTTTGATCACGAATGTCTTTTGGAAAGACATAGATGAAACCGTCAGGGTCACGGTACGATTTAACCAGGTTCTCCAGGTTCCCCTTGGTCATTCCAATCAACTGGACGTTGCCGAGACTGAACGGGTTGCCGCTCTGAATGCGGATGTTGCCGTTCATGCCCCAACCGCCGACAAGGGCGTTGACCAAGCCATGAGCGTTGCTCATGAACATGCGTCCCTTGCCCACTGGCAGTTCGTAAATGAAGTTCGTCTTGAAGCCGTTGCGAATGTCAAACGGCGTTACGCCTCTTCTCAGCCACAGGTTGCGCAGCGTGGCAGGCTGGTCGATGACGGAAGAGCTGCTGGCATAGGTGTTCGCAAGGGCCTTACCAAAGGTATAGCTTCCCTGCACCAGCAGGCCGGCCGACAAGCGCCGGCGGTATTCAACCGTAAGACCGTCATACCAGGTCTGAGCACTGTTATCAACGATGAACGGATCCCCACGCTTGCCAGGGTTAACCAGGAACATGTTGTACGGGAACAAGCCCAGGCCCGTGCAACCTGGTTGTTGGGTTTGGCCAGCCGCGTTTGTGTTGGTGGTCACACCGTAGCAAGTCTGCCCCAGCGGCGTACGTCGATTGTCAAAGGCCGTGCTGCTCAGTGATGACCCGTAACCCAACGGACTCGGGTTAAGCGGGTTCAAGGAGTTCACGAACGAGGTGGCGCTGGCCCACAGAGCGCTGCCGTACAACGTATTGCAGGCTGCGACGGTCGCGCAGGCGCCGGCATTGGCCCCGGTCTGAGCCTGTAAATACGCGAACGTGATGGGCAAAGGAACGGTACCCGTGCCTGGCCCCTGGTAACGGAACTGGGCCCCACGACCGGCGGCAATATTAGCCAGCAGGTTCTGCTGCGCCAGTTTGAACTCAGCGAAAACTCCGTTCTCAATGATATTGAGCTCATTGAGATCGTATTGCCGCCAGAGTTTATGTCCACGATTGCCGACATAGCGAATCTCAATCACATTGTCGCGCTTGATTTCTCGTTGCACGCCAATGGACCAAGATTCGACATAGCCGATCTTAAGATTCGGATCAAAAGCGTTGACCGAGTCGGTAATCAGCCCCACGTTGGGGTAAGTCGGCGACGCTGGGAATGCCGGCGGCGTAAACGGCCCCTGACGGAAGTATGTTCCGACCGGCAGGTTGCCCAGGGTCAAGTTGCGGTTAGTGGCGATCGCGCCGCCTGGATTAGCACCTACGACGCTCTGGAAAACCTGGGTGCCCTCGCGGACCGAAGCCATCGAGAAGCCGCCGCGGATCACTGTCTGTCCGGAACCGCCAAGGAAGCGACGAATCATGTTTTCCTTGAAGTTCGGACTATAGGTGAAGCCGAAGCTCGGCAGCAAAACGCCGGTCGCGTTATAGGCCTTGGAGCCCTTTCCGAACAGCGTGTATTGCGACGGGCTGCCGGCCAATGTGCCCGGCTTAAACAGATTTCCCACGCCTGACTCGCCATAGAGTCCGGCAAGGGAAACTCCGGCGTAGGTGTCGTTCTGGGCCTGGATCGGATCCTGGTGCTCGTAGCGCAGACCGAAGGTCAAGGTGACGTTGGGCCGGAAGCGCCACGAATCTTGTCCGAAGACACCCCATTCAAGCGACTTGGCCCGGCTTATGAGATCTCCGAGATAAGTGTACTTGTTTGTGACCTCACTTAAGCGCGTGGTGGCATTGATTGCCGTCAAACGTCCTGCCAGCACAGCGTAAAGCTGGGCAGCACCGGCCTGGGCCGCGGATGGCAGCGTGCTGAAGGCGTTGGTGGTTGCCGAGTCACTAGTACTGGTGGCGAAAGAAGTGCTCGGCACCACGCTGAGTAGTTGTTGCCAGAAGGAAATGCGGGTCGCAGTCGCCCCGAAGTTGAGCGAGTGATTGCCCCTGACCCAGCTCAGTGAATCAGAGAACTCGCGCACCGGACTGTTGCGTCGTTGCGGACCGGTGGTTACCGTTGCGCTGGTGACACCGAAGGCGCCAATGTTCTGACTGTAGCCACCTTGATTTGTAAACTGTCCCGCGTTTACCGTCGGGAAGAACTGGACCGTTCCACCGACTATGCCATAACGAGCTTCGTTGACGATGTTATTGGAAACCGTCCAACGCCAGGCCATCGAGTCTGAGAAGCGAATCGATGTCTGGGCGCCCGTGTTCGGGAAACCGGGGAATGCCGGGTCGACGTTGTTCAGAAAATCCACCTTGGAGCCGAAGACCTGATAGTTCCAGATATTCTCAATGTGGTGTTTCTTGGTCACGTTAAAATCGAAACGGACCGTTGGGAAACGACGGAGTTGGCCGCCCTTATTAATAAACGTGGTCGTCTCGAGATTCGGATCGCCGGTGGCCTTTGAGCCGGGGATCGCGCTCCGAATGCTCGCCAACAAAGCGCTGATTGTTGGGTCGGCAGTTGAAAACGCGAGTCCGGCGCCTGCTGCTCTGGCCATAACATCTGTCGAACACAGGAAGGCCGAAGGGGAGCCTGCGGGGGCCGTGGCGCACGTGGTGTTAAGCGCTGTCGCCAGGTTGGTAGCCGAGAAAAAGCGATACGTGCCGGCCTGGGCCAGTGTGCTCATGACCGTCCGAGTTCGCAGGGTGCTTTCAGGCAAGCGATACTCTTCGTAGTTCACGAAGAAGAAGGCCTTATCCTTGCCATTGAAGATCTTGGGAATAGAAATCGGTCCACCAAACTTAAAGCCCGGCTGATTGAGGATGACGTCGGTTCGGGGTGCCCGGTGAGTTATCGGATCGGGGGTCAGGTCGCGATTATTGAACCAGTAGTTGGCATTGAGTCCCGGACTACGGTAGTACCAATAGCCACCACCGTGATATCCGTTGGTGCCGCCCTGGGTCACGAATTTGATCTGAAACGCGCCTTCGCCCGAACTCTCTGATCCGGGATTTGAAGAGGAGACGGTCACTTCACTGATAGCGTCAGTACGAGGTTGAATGTAAGTGAAAAAACCGTCGTTGGACTTGAGCAGGTTGTCCTGCACATTCATGCCATCGAGGGTGATGTTGAGCGCGCCCTTTGGAAGCCCATTGACTGAAGACTGCCGGGGACGTCCAACTGTCGAGGTTCCGGGCAGTGCCAGCACCAGATCCAAAGCGTTGCGTGACGCCGTAGGAATGTCGGTGATCTGGCGACCGGTGAGCGTGGTGCCGATCGTCGCAGACTGAGTCTGGATCAGCTCGCCGCCCCCGACCACGGTAACTGTTTCCTGGGGATTACCCAGTTCGAGCACGACGTTGACCGTCGCGGGCGTGCCGGCGTCAACCTTGACGTCGGTTACCTGTGACTTCTTAAAGCCGGATGTTGCCTGCACCGTTAAGGTGTACACACCGGCCGAAACCTGGGGAATATTGAAATTCCCGCTGTCGGTTGTAATAGCGGTGCTTTCCTTACCGGTGGCTTTGTTCTTGACCGTAACTGTAGCGTTGGGTACGACAGCCCCGGTGGGGTCTGTAACGTTCCCTACGATGGATCCCGTCGTTGTGACCTGCCCAAAAACAGGCAAGCCGCACAGCGCCAGGATCACGAAAACAAATAAAACTTTCGGCAGATAGTTTCTCATCACTGGGCTTCCTCCAAAATGGTTTTGCGAGTACTCAGCAGCGGAAAACCGCTGGCTGAACATTTGACTGAAGAGCTAATTTGCTCTGACTAACAGGAAAGACTGAACGTGTGATTTGCTATAAAGCCGCTTGGCAATTACTGGTTGAGCCTTTGTAACAAGCAACCACCGCGCCACCAGTCTGACGAACTGAAACCTCTTGTTTTCTGGGGAATTGGTAGGTTGCTGTTGTGCGGAGAGGTACCAAGTCTCAATTTTCTGAAGAAATATTCAAATAAATGGACACCGCGTGCGAACGTCTCAGTGAAGACCGCACAGGTTTTTTTCGATCGCGTCATCACTCGCGCAAGTTGCACTCGCGCAAGTTGCCTTGCGACAAGTCGACGATGGCCCAAATCATGAGCCCCGACCAGAGCGCCATCAAGCGATGGCTTTCCAATTGTAGTGTGCTGAGACCTGCAAGCTGGACGGCCGGCTCGGTTGCCAATGAACTTAGGTTTGGGGCGTCGGTAGGCGCGTGGGACTGATGAATAGCAAACGATCGAAGAATAAAATATAATCAGCTCTCCCCAGAGTCCGTTACGTCTAAGCAACAAAGGAATCACAAGCAATGAGAGCTGCCATCATGAGAAGGTCTATCGCCCTGGCGCTAAGTCTGTCGTCAGTGTTCGGGGCCGCGTTTTCGCAGACACCGACCACGCCTCAGAAGCCGCCACAGGAAATTGCCCCGGAAGATATCATTCGCATCACGACCCAACTGGTTCAGACGGACGTGGTGGTGACGGACAAGAACGACAAAATCGTAAAGGACTTGAAGCTCGAAGATTTTGAACTTTATGACAACGGCAAGAAGCAGGAGCTGAAATTCCTCGAGTTCGTGGGCGTGGAGGGTGCGGATAATGAGCGGCGCTCAGAAGGCGCGCGTCCGACTTCGAAGTATGTCGAGCCTGCCGGGAACACCGGTGTTTCGGCCAGGGATCTGAAGCGCGTAGTCGCGTTCGTGATCGACGACCTGACGATGGAAGCCGTGGACCTGCCTCCGGTGCGCAAGATGATGCTGGACTTTGTAAACAACAAGATGAGAGACGGAGACCTGGTGGCCATCGTCCGGGTCGTAGGCGGGAAAGGGCTGCTGCAGCAGTTCACGACCGACCGCGCCCTACTGCGTCGGGCCATCGCCTCACTAAATACCGTGATGCATCCGTTCTCAGCTTCCGAGGTTCCGGACGCGCCTAAGATCGATCCGCGTTCACTGCGGGCAGAGACAACCACTCCGGAGAACGGTGCACCACAAGTCGATTCACCGATTTCGACCGACAGCCCGGAAATTTTTAGCGCCAATGACGACTCGATCCGTTACTTTCGCGGACTGTCAGCACTCGCTACCGCCAACTATGTGATCGACAGTTTGCGGGACATTCCCGGCCGCAAGAACCTCGTACTGGTCACCAGCGGCCTTTCGATATTCGAGGGCGACAGCTCGGGCAATGTGAATCTGACGTCGTTGTTGAACCAACTGAGCGACAATGCATTTCGCTCCGGCGTCGTGCTCAATGCACTTGATCCGCGTGGGCTCAGAGCGACGCCGGCAGTGAAGAGTTTTCAAGCGACGCCGGCCAAAAGCTCCGCCGACACAGCTACGCCCAATTTTGGCCGTGGTGATCCAGGAGCAAATTCGGCGTTGGGGCCGGCGTTGGCCGGCGGTCTAGAGCATATGGGCCTGGGCACCGCTGCCAAAGCGACGGGCGGAATATCCGAGGTCAATACCAATGACTTTGGGGCGGCGATTGACAAGATTATGGCTCGCAGCGATGGCTATTACACCCTGGCCTACACGCCGAACGAAAGGTTTGACAACAAATTCCACAAGCTCGAAGTGAAAGTTAAGCGGAGCGGAGTGAAAGTCTCGCACCATTCCAGATACCTTGCCCGAGAGGATAAGGGCACGGGGCCACGGACCAAAGAGGAAGACATTGCCGCCGCGGCCCGCTCTCCTTTAGTCAAATCTGACGTTGATGTCACGCCCAATATCGCGGTTAAGTTGCTGCCAGGCAAAGCTTCCGTCGATATCCACATGCTGATCAATGCCGGTAAGTTTCACTTCACCGAAGCAGAAGGGAAATATCAGACGACCTTTGACGTCGTAGGCTTTGTTTTTGATCAGAATGGCCGCAGACGCGGCGGTTTTAGCGACTCGATTAGCCTCAATTTGAACAAAGAGGATTATCAACGCGCCATGGTTGAAGGCGTGACGTATACCGCCAGCACCGAACTGCCATCGGGTGCTATTTATCAGGTGCGAGCAGTGGTGCGCGAATCCGTCTCAGGCGCCATGGGCACCTTTTCAAAGTATCTCGAGATACCGGATCTGTCCAAAGGCAAGCTGGCCATGAGCAGCGTCTTTGTCTTCGCCGTAGATCCCGCTACGAAAAAGACCTTGTCGGTGCAGGCCTTGCGGCAACTAAAACGCAACCAGGAACTCAGGTACATAGCGTTGATCTACAATCCGAAGCTGAAAGATGGTAAGCCACAGCTTCGCTCGCAGTTGATTGTCACCCAGGGAAATAAGGAGCTGTTTCGCGAACCCGAGCAGCCAGTCGACAGTAGCGGCGCCGCACCCGTGACGAAGATGGGCCAATTGGTCCTGGCAAACGTCGCGCCGGGCCGTTACGTGTTGACCCTGGTCATCACCGATACGCTGGCCGACAAGAAAAATCAGACGATCGCCCACAGCATCGACTTCACCGTGGTCAAGTAAGACTGACTAGAATGCAGCGGGTGCCACTTGAAGGTCGGGCCGCACGCGATGACGAAAGAGCCTCGGGTTCCTCCGGGTTTTGTTTTTCCCGATGCTCGCCTGGCCTTACGATTTCTTCTCGCTTCCCGGCACCGCAGAACGCTGAACCCAGAACTTAATGCGGCACCGCCGGCGCACACTCTCACGCAGACGTGCAATCTCATGCCCGAATCAGATTGAAATGGCACAGACTTGGTCTGTGCCACTAGATTTTCAGTCGCTACGACGGTTTGTGGATTTCGAAGGAAAGGAACATACTGCGACCGTTCAGCAGATTAATTGTCGCCACTGATTCGTAGTCTGCTTCCCCTGCGGAGTTTTCAAACCATTCTCTCCCATCAGTCGTTAGGGAGGTCAATCAATGAAGACATCGCCGTTTGTCGCCGCCGCTCTGAACTTCACAATCTTCAGTTCGCTACTGGCTCAAGCTCCAACTCAGAATCCCACACAACCTAAGCCGGGCGAGGAAGAAGTGGTGCGCGTCACCACCAACCTGGTGCAGGTCGATGCCGTGGTCACGGATAAGAACGGCAATGCGGTAAAGGATCTTAGCGCCGAAGATTTCGAAATCCTTGAGGATGGCAAGCCGCAAAAGGTTACCGCCTGCTCATACATCTCTGTAGTTAGTAAGCCAACTATTTCTTCGACGGCAACGGCTGCCGAGGCTGTGAAGAACGCGCCGCCGCTGCCGCGAAATCCACTGCGAGCGGAACAGGTGCGACGCACGATTGTCTTCGCAATAGACGACATCGGTCTCACCATGCAGAGCCTGCAAGTCGTGAAGAGCGCCCTTAAGAGATTTGTGGAAGAGGAAATGCAGCCGGGTGATTTGGTGGCTTTGGTGCGCACCCGCGACGGCTCGGGAGCCCTGCAACGGTTCACGACCGATAAGCGACAGCTCTACGCCAGCATCGATAGTCTTCACTGGCAGTGTCCGAATCGGGTGGGGACGTCAGGGCTGCGACCAAGTCCGTGTGCGCCATTTCCAGGCCAGTATTACGGAAGTCTAACACATACGCTCACTTCTTTGACGTACATATTG
>Ga0137403_10001530_pt1 | contig 29008 bp, 25 predicted proteins | sample CZOMad2_1_16fung_FD_122057 | JGI IMG/M metagenome (GOLD analysis project Ga0137403, IMG submission 122057) | Vadose zone soil fungal communities from Angelo Coast Range Reserve, California, USA - CZOMad2_1_16fungal (Hybrid Assembly) | ecosystem: Environmental > Terrestrial > Soil > Vadose zone... | reverse complement strand
ACGTCACCTTAGTAAGTGGCTGGTCTTCTGGGAGATAGGGCGGCTGCGGCGGAGTTCGGGAGGCAGTGGAGGCCGCAGATTCCCAAAATGGGACGGCGAAAGAGTCTCCGCACGCGCTGGTGAGGCGTCGCGGATGCGGAGAACTAAGGTAATCATTCTCTCTGTCCCTCTCGGTCCCACCTCCGGTCCGGGACAATCTCACATACTATTAAGCTTATAGTTGAATGAGGGATTCCGTGAGTAGATGCATTTATTGTCCAGCGGAAGCCGACAGCATAGAACACCATCTCCCGCGAGCGTTGGGAAACTTCAAAGGCTACGTGCCGCTACTAAACCGCGTGTGCTCGGCCTGCAACAGAAAGTTCGGCTTGCTTGATGAACAGCTTTGCAGGAGTGGCGTCGAGGCATTCTTCCGCACCCATCTCGAAATTGATGGAAGGAAACAGCACGAGAAAGTGAATCCCTTTTATCGCGGCAGCGCAGGGGGGCAACGTCTGGAGATGATAGGGATAAATCAGGCCACAGGTCAGGATGTTCTCTTGGAATTAGTAGGCGGTGACGAAGCGCGTGAACTGCGTTGCGCCACTCTCGTTGCGGACGACGATTCCGTACACGTAATCACAATCACCGATGGTATGTCACCGGAAGAGTTCAAGAAACGCGTGAAGGATTTGGGATTCAAGAGATTCAAGACGGCGGGCTTTTCGGCCGGGCCCGAAGAGATCGAATGGGTGGAATCCCTGATGAACGGATTGACGTTTGAACGGAAAACAGATTGGACGCATTCAACAGTGGGGCCGATTGTATACGGTCCTGCTCGAATCAAATTCACCGTCACTAGCCGATACTTTCGAAGTATCGCCAAGATTGGCTTTCATTACTTTTTGACGAAGATGTTAGGGTTTCATGGAGATGAACCTTGTTTTGACAACGTCCGCGCATTCATCGCGAACGAGGGCGACATCGACAAGTGCAAGCCTTTCGTCAACTACAACCAACAGCCCCTCGCTTGGCAGCTTAGAAACGGACAACGGTTGAGCGCATGGGGGCACATCCTGTGCGCCGAGACCGACTACATGCAGTTCAGAGCCAAAGTGCAGCTTTTCGCAGGGCCGGAGGCGCAGCCAAGCGTCTATACAGTCCAGCTTGGTCAGAACCCGTCCCGAATCGATTACAGCGAAGCTTACGGCGACTTCTTCGCCTACTATCCGAAGGAAGAGCGCGCAGAATTCGATGGTGAAGTGTCGGAGCTAATCGGAGCGCGGAGATTAGCATGACCAAGACACCTGAAGACCACAGCCTGTCTGTTTCCATGTTGCGGCTCACCGCCAAGCATTTGAAACAAATCACGTTTTTGCAACTGGTTCGGCCCGCCCTAGGTCCTGACACGCCGCCAACCATCGAATTGATTCAGTGGGCCATTCAGGCGTATTCGTTTCCTTGGCTTCGCCATATGAACGCACTCATGAATGGGATTGTCCTGCTAATCGACAGCGATAACAGAGCTGCGGTGCGTATCATCGGACGCTCCTCATTTGAGTTTTGCGCTCACGCCTACTACGTGAAGAAGCACGTGAAGCAGTATCTGGACGCGAACGACTTGGATGCCGCGTGGAAATTCCTCCTACCGATTGGAACCGGAAGTCGATACATTAGCGAATTTCACAGCACACCAGAGCAGAACGAATTGTTTCCGGTCGGGCCGCACATTGGCAAGGCGGTCAACTGTTTCAAAGAGGCCACACCCAAGGAAACAGAGGAAGATTACAGCTACCTAAGCGAATTCTGCCATCCGAACATGATGACATTCTCGCAGCACTATTTTTGGACCACTCCATACACCATCGACTTTGTGGACCAAGTCGAGATCGGCGCTTTCGGGGCTATTGCCGGGTCAACGGTCCAAGGATTGATGGCGATTCAGGAGTTATTGAGAATCAGCAGCGAACGGCAAATCAATGGCGCGATTGTCAGACTCCTGACGGCAATCGTGGACCAGCATCATGAAGCCAAGCCTTGAACCCGTGATAGGTCAATGCAAGTCGTGTTTGGAAATAGGGGGATTGTCCCCGAGTCTCCAGAAACGCTAGCCGCCGGGGCTCTATATCCCAGCGACCAGCAATGAGTCATGATCAGGAGGGAATTCAATTCTATGCCCGTCTCCGCTGATGTGGAAAAAGAACTAAAGTCTGCCGAAGCTGTGATTCTCGAAATCAAAAAGATTCTCAACAGCCATCACTACACTACCGAAGAATACTCCACTGTAGTGGCAGGTTTCATAGACCAAGTGCTCGAACATCTAGAAGCGATTATCTTGCTCACGCGCTCCAATCTCAACGGGTCGGCGTTCGCTCTTGTGCGTTCAGTTGTGGAAGGCCTCGTACGCGGCGTCTGGTTCACAGTCTGTGCCAGCCAAGACCAGGTCATCAAATTCAGGAAGGACGACAAGATCGATCCGGCATTCGGGGAAATGTCCGATGCGATAGATGCGAAGTGCGGGATAGACTTCTTCGCCGATTTAAAAAAACGCAGCTGGAATTTCCTGAACAGCTACACGCACACAGGGATTCTACAGATTGGCCGGCGCTTTACGGGAAACGTTCTTGCGCCATCCTACAAGGATGGCGAAATCATAGAGATGATACGCGTGAGCACCTCGTGCCCCCTGCTTCTTGTCAGGCCCTACTTGGTTCGTCAAAATCACATCGGATCGGCTAAGGCGATTGATGCCGTGGGCGACGGCTACTCAAGAAAGCAAATATGATGACTGAAGTCTCCACCGAACTTGAGGGTCCCTCCTCTATGATAATTCTGCGGAGTAGAACGAAACAGAACGCGGCGGGAGCAATCTGAGGAGAGCTGAGTGGGTAAATCGATCAATAGCGCCAGTAGGTGGTGTCTGCGCCTTGGGGGGCGGTCTGGAGCATCCAGGCTTGGGAGGCTTTCAGGACGCGCTGGGTGAAGGTTAGGCCACCTTCGCTGGTCGTGGAATCTGGCGGGCCGGTGTAGCAGTGAGGCTGTCGACGCCATAGTCGAAATCGGGGACGTAGTTGGGATTGGAGGAGGCTCCTATGGGGCTTCGCCGTAGGGGCCAACGTTGGCGGAATCGACGGCGTAGGAATCGTCGTAGTCACCTTGCTACGAGACCAGACTGGCTAGCCCACAATTTAGGGGCTAAAGCACGCATCTCACGACCCCTTATGTCGGGGCTGAAGCCCCGACCCCTAGAGGAACTTGCGTGCCGATCTGAAGATGCTTGGCGAAGGCCTGGATCTTCGGAGCACATGGTCGGATGCTTGGGCGATGGAGGCTGTCCGAATCTGGGCAAAGCATCCCAAAATCGCGCAGTGGGAGGGCTGAGACAGGCTGGCGTAGTGGAGTAACATAATCATAGGAAAGAGCTTAGGTGGAAGGGTACGGTGGATTGCCAATTGCGTTCCCACGCTGTGGGCGCCCCGTCCTTGCGTTTGTGCAAGAGCGGGTGCCATGGTGCCGATAAGTACGCCTCGGCTGTCGATTTTTCAGGTGCGCGACGACTATAGGATGAACGATCCAGCGCGAACGCTCAAACTCTCATAAGAATGCAAGCTAGTGCTTGCTTCTATCGCTGGGGAGACAGACTGCGAGAAGGGGGAGGAAAATTATGCGATTCGTCAACGATTTGAGAGTTGCGTTCCACTCGCTCATGCGGACGCAAGGGCTTGCCATCACCGTGATCCTAACGCTGGCGCTGGGCATCGGCGCCAACGCCGCCATCTTCACGCTGGTCCGCGGCGTGCTTCTCAGGCCGCTCGTCAACCGCGGCGAGGAGCGGCTGATCTACATCCGCCAGAGCGCCCCGGGCACTCGCGATGACGACACGGCGTTCTCAGTGCCTGAAATTCAGGATTTGCGCGCCAGCGTCAAGAGCTTGAGCGCGTTCGGCGAGTTCTCAACCATCGAGTTCACCATGGTCGGTTTGGGTGAACCTCGCGTAGTTCAAGCTGGCGTCGTCGACGGCAGATACTTCGAAGTTATGGGCCTGCACCCTGTCCTCGGGCGTCTGGTTGGACCTGAAGACGACGGTCCCAAAGCTGCGGGAGTCGTCGTTCTCACGTATCGCTTCTGGGCAACCACTCTTGGGAAAGATCCTTCCGTCCTCGGCAAGACAGTGCGGCTCGGCAGCGGGCCCATGGGCGATCGTTCTGGCACCGTCATCGGCGTCCTCGAACCTTCGGTCCCCTATCCCCAAGATACCGAAATCATCGCTAACATCGTTACCAGCCCGCACCACCTCTCGGCGACGATGGTCACGGGGCGCGTGCATCGGATGACGGAACTCTTTGGGCGTCTCGCTCCCGGGGTCAGCGTCGATCAAGCTCGCGCCGAATTGCGCTCGGCTTACGGAGCCATGACCAAGGCACACGCGGATGCCTACCCGCCCAAATCGGACTTCCAGATAGGCGCGAAGCTGCTTCGGGAACAGATCACCTCGGGCGCCCGGACGGTGCTGCTGGTGCTGCTCGCAGCGTCAGCGTTGGTGTTCGTAATCGCGTGTTCCAACGTCGCTAACCTGATTCTCACACGGACCGTTCGCCGCGAAAGCGAGTTGGCGACGCGTGCGGCGCTCGGGGCAAGCACAGGCGCGCTGCGCCGAATGCTGCTGGCGGAAAGCCTTCTGCTCTGCGGCGCTGGTGCGGCGCTCGGTGTGTGGAGCGCGCAGCCGATGGTGACCATCCTGGCCCGCTACGCCTCGCGCTTTTCGGTTCGCGCGCTCGATTTGACCGTCGATTCCAGCCTGCTGTGGGTGGGAGCGGCGCTGGCCATCTTGGCCGCGGTGATTTTGGCGTTTGTCCCGCGACTGCCGTCGGCCGACACGTCCAATGGCCATGGCCTATCGAGCAGCAGCGTGCGGATCACCAGCAGCACGAGCCGCCGCCAGCGGATCTTCGCGGTGACACAAATCGCCGCATCCTTCGTGCTGCTGACCGGCGCAAGTGCGGTGATCACTACGCTGATCGCATTGCAAACGGCGCAGACGGGTCTCGACATGCGCCACGTCCTCACCATCAACGTTCCCGCTATGTCCTACGGAAAAACGCCCGAACAAGTGGTCGACTTCTACAAGGAATCGATGCGCCGCATTGATGCGCTACCCGGCGTGAACAAGACCGCTTTCGGCCTGGCGGTTCCCTGGCGCGATCTTGGCTCCGGTTTCGGCCTGCAATTCTCCGCCGACGGTCATGTTCATACCCCCGGCGAGGATCCTCGCGCGCAGTTGCGCGTCATCTCTCCTGGATTCTTTGCCGCGCTGGGCGTTCCCATCATCAACGGCCGCGATTTCAGCGCGGGGGACGGCGAAAAAGGTAAAGAGCCCGTCGTTATCGTCAGCGAGACTCTCGCACGGCGCATGTTTCCCAACCAGGAGGCCCTCAATCGGCATGTTTATTGGACGGATCCCGTGCTGCAATTCGCTCCCGGGATTAACCCCGCGCCGCACCGCATCATCGGCGTGACCGCCGATATCGACGACGAACACGTCGTTCCGGAGCCCATCGTCACGATCTATAGCCCTTTTGAAGAGGGTCCCATATTTGGCGGCCGCCTTTTCATCCACACCGATGCAAATCCTTATTCGCTCGTGACTCCGGTCACCCGCGTTATTCGCGAGATGTCCGTTGATCAGCCGATTGAGCACGCTGCCACTCTCGAAGACGTGCGCGCGGAGGTGCTCACGCCGGACCGTTTGAACTCACTGGTTTTCGGCGTGTTCGCAGGTGTGGCGTTGGCGATTGCGCTGGTTGGCGTCGCGGGCGTGCTGGCGTTTTCAGTCAGCGCGCGGACGCGCGAATTCGGCATCCGGCTGGCGCTTGGGTCGCAACCGGGGCATCTGCTGAAAGGTGTCATCGCCGAAGGCGCCGTGATGGCGGCGGCGGGCGTCCTCGCAGGCGCGGCATTCGGGTTCGTGATGGCGCGTTTGGCGGGCAGCTATTTCCTGGACGTGAAGATGCCGGGCGCCTTGCCTGTGCTCCTCTCCGCGTTCGTGCTGCTGACGGCCGCGGTCGTCGCGTCGTGGCTGCCGGCCGCGCGCGCCGCGCGCATCGACGTCATACAGGCGCTTCGCGCCGAGTGAAATGCACCGAGCCATCGGCGCATCACTGCGGAATGGATTTGCGCTGCCACGCTGCAGTTTGCAGGAAGAATGAGCGACCTCAGACGGCGTCACATCTCATCGGCCATGACGAGCTTGGCTAAGGGAATAAAAGAACGAGGGGTATGGTCTCCTAGTTGTTAAAAGCGTGGGAATCCGTGCTTTGACGTGTTGGCCATTTCAGTTGCGCTAGGACTTGTGGCGATCTCGTAGGTTTTCACATCGCGCCGGTTGTGCACAGCCGGTTCTCATCGGAATACAAACGAGCAGAGATGCGACGGTGGCCAGCAGGGCCATTTACGAATACGGCTGTCTAAATTCACTTTGGAAATAGGAGAAAACGGAACATGAAGGGTCTGAGGAATAATTGGCTATTCAAGAAGGGATTGCCGGTGATTGGGTTCGTACTGTTCGGCATCCTGGTATTCGGCGCGGTGAATCTGGTCCATGCAAAGGCGCCTTCCAGCTTTGGAGAGAACGAAGTGGAATGGCGGCAAATCGTTGGGATCGTTACGCCTGGCAACGTTGTTGGAGTTGGCACGGGCAAGGTTACCGGCGGTGGCTTGGCGTGGCACACTTCGGGTGGACATGCGGAAGTGAATCTGACGAATGGGAACATTCGCTTTGACGTGGATGGCTTGGTGCTAGCGGCCGGCAATTCCATCGGAACGCCGGATGGCGTGACGAGCGTGAAGGGTACGCTGGTATGCGATACGACAGGCGTGACAGGGAATTCCACGTTGGTGGATACTCCGCTCGTGACTCTGAGCGCGCAGGGCAACGCCAATTTCCGTGGCAGCCTGGGCACTCTTCCTGCGGCTTGCACGAGCCAGCCCAACGTTGCGTTCCTGATCCGCACTGGCGGCGGCGCTTGGCTGGCCAGCGGAATGGTGCGCGTGACGGAAACAGACAACGACGATCGCCGCTAACTCAATGACAGAGCTGGAGTAGATGTTTTGTTGCATGCGCAACCGCGGTTTTGGTTGTGTTCGGCACGGTGCCAGCAGTTGCTGGCACCGTGCTTTTGTTATTGGTGGCCGCGCAAGCCGCAGCCGTTACTGGCCTGCTTGGGAAGACTAAGGAATTGGCTTGGCCCTGACAAAAGTCTCCATCACTGGGGATTTTGCGGTGAGGTTGGTCCGCTGGAAGGCGGTAAGCCGGCTTGACTTTTCCTCGGAAACTTCTTGAGAAAAATACTCTTCCTTGCGGGCTGACCGAGGGCTTCTGGATGGAGGTAGAAACCGCGTTCTTCCAGCGGTTTGTCTTCTTCAACCGGCAAGCGATGCGCCTCGGCGTAGGCGTCATGACGCACGCCCGTCACTTGCCAAGATACCTTCCCTCCTGGTTGCCCCCCGGCTATCTTGAAGCGATTTCCAGAAACCTCCTCGGCGACATAGAGATTCGGCGATGGCGTGCCTACGGCCGTCAGCTGATAACAGAAGTCACGGTTTAGCGCTTCAAACCAGTTCGGAAGGTTGATCCACGCTTCGCCGTCGCTGTCCAGAAGCACAGTGCCGTCGTAAACGTTCATCATGTCCGGACTTTCTACGAAGGAATGGGTGAGAAATTTGTTCGCGGGGTCGAGAGGATGATCGATTTTGAAAGCTCCGGCACCTTTCGTCAGCGTTCCGGTTATATCGACATTTCCGTTGAATCTACCCGCCGTCGTGGCCGAGCCGATGATGCCGAAATCATTGGCTGTAAAAAGTCCGCCAATGTGAGATCCATTTGCCACGACTCCCTCGCAATCAGTGCCCGCTGCAACGGCGCAATCCACTTCAAGGGCCTGGCCGACGGGAGTATTGGTGGAAATCGCTACAGCCGAGCCTCCGCCCGCGGCGTAAAGCAGACTGAGTTTTGAAAACCCATTAGAGGCACCGCCGACGGAATCCGCCTCAATCATGAAGGCGGGAGAGCCGTTTCCGGAGTACGGAAGGACATTGAGATTCGAGGTAAGAGCTAGCCCGTTGCTACTCGACATTGATCTCGCGGCGAAATTGCCGTTGATCGCCTGATCGCCAATAAAGAGGTTAGAGGCATTGAGGCGAGCGTAGAGGCTGTTTGTGAGAGAGGTATCCAAGCTCAACGTGCCGGTCGTGGTGATGGGGCCGCCTACGAGTCCTGTTCCGGTGTTCACCCGAGTCACGCCACCAGGCCCTGGAGGGCCTGGCGGCCCAGGGTCACCCTGTGGCCCGGGAGGTCCCTGAGCTCCGGGACTGAGGGCAAAAGCGGCGGCGACGAGGGGTAACCGAGCCTGAAGAACGCTATTCCCCCTTCGGTCAACGACATCGATGTATCGCGACGAGCCAGAAGGAAAGTCAAGTGGATCCAGACCATTAGGTTTTCCGGAGCCAAATACGAAGTCGATGTTGCGCAGCAGATCCACCTTAATCTGGGGATGCGTTTCGGAATAGATGAGATGGCCACCGAGGTCGTCGTCCCACAGTTCAATGGTGACGTCCTGGCGGGTCAAGGGAGGAAGCTTTGTTACGATATCGTTAAAGGGAATGACTCTGGACGTTTCTTGGGCACGCAACGAAGTGGCCGCGCACAAAATCAGAAGCATGAAAGTACATATTCTCATCATGGGGACCCCACGCATGCGGGTTCACTTGGAGAAAGCGCCCGCCATTCCGCGGGGAGCAAGCCAGGTGCCAGACTTGAGAAAGAGGAAAGCGTGAGCAGACAGATGTTAGTCGCTCACTAGCAATGAGTTAGGGGGATCTCTGCCAGCCGTTTTCGCGGGCTACCCGAGCGTTGTCAATTAAGAGTAATTCTATTCACACAAAGGCTAAGGAGGGTTCCTTTAGGCTCAGCCAAGGCCCAGGTTTTTCGCAGGCAAGGTTCTGCGGCCAGGGAGTCCAATACCATCGGTGGCCTGCGCCGATGAGTTGGGATAGTGCCTGGTCAAGAACGCTAACTCGAAACTGAGCCGCTGCCAGTTTTCGCTGGGTGGCTGTAGTGCGGCAAGATTTCGCGGTGGTAGAGGTCGAGGGTTTGTTCTTCTTCGCCGGACATCAGGTAGATGTTGAATTGGGTTACGCCGACGGCTGCGAGGGCGGCTAGTTTCTTGCGGTGCTCGGCGGCTGGGCCGACGATGCAGAAGCGGTCGACGATTTCGTCGGTGACGAAATTGGCATTGTCGGAGCCTACTTCGGCGTGGTGGAGATAGTTGTAGCCGGTGCGATTGCGGATGAAGGATGTGAGCGAGGCGGGGAGCTCTTCGGGCTTGTACCGGGAGACTAGATCGACGACGTGATTGGAGACCAGGGCGGGGAACCAGCGGACGTGTTCGCGGGCGGCAAGTAGATCGTCGGAGACCCAGACTGGGGCGGCGGACATGACTTCGATTTTGGCGGGGTCGCGGCCAGCTTCGCGGGCTCCTTCGCGAACGAAGCCCATGCACCAATCGATCAGGTCGGGATCGGCGAACTGGAGGATAACTCCATCGCCGATTTTTCCTGCGGTGCGCAGGGCTTTGGGGCCGTACCCGGCGACCCAGACGCGAGGGACGCCTGCGGTAGCCCAGGGGAAGCGGGTGGGAACACCATCGTAGTCGACGGACTTTCCGGCGTTGAGATCGCGGAAAGTGCGGACGAATTCTTCCAGATACTCGAGAGTTGTGGGTTTTTTCCCGAGGACGCGGCGAGAACTATCGCCTCGGCCGATGCCCATTTCCATGCGGCCGCGGGACGCGAGATTCAGGGTGGCGAAAAGGCTGGACGCGACGGTGACGTCGCGGACTGCGGGATTGGTGACGCAGGTACCGATGCGCATTCTTTTTGTGTTGGCGGCGATTAGGGCCATGAGCGGGAAGGGCTCCATCCACAGGACGTGGGAGTCGAAGAGCCAGGTGTAAGAGAAGCCGGCGGATTCGGCTTGTTGCGAAAGGCGCAGGATGCGGTCGATGGGCATGTCGGGTTTGAAGGTGATGCCGAAGTGCATGGGAGTGCTCCTGTCTGAAGATCTCAATCCGTCATCGATCTTTGCTGCGAGCTTGTGGCCGAGGTCGTGGGAGCACAGGCAGGAGTGCCTGTGCTCCTGGTGGCTGCGCTGCGCGCGAGCAGTAAATAGAGGATGAAGCTGACGGCGAAGCCTACGAACCATGCGTAGTTGTAGAGGATGCGGAGAGGCGGAGCGACTAATCCTACGAAGGCTACGGCGGCGCCTGCGGCTAGTGCGGCGATGGCTTGCCAGTGGAAGCCGCTCGAGTATTCGTATTGGCCGTTGCGGCAGTAGAGGTCGTTGACGGCCAAATGTTTTTTGCGGATTAGGAAATAGTCGCAGATCAGGACGCCGGCTATGGGACCGAGAAAGCCGGAATAGCCTACTAGCCAGCCGAAAATGTAAGTGCCGTAGTTGGCCATGAGTTTCCACGGCTGCATGGCGATGCCTAGCGCGCAGGTGATCAAGCCGCCGGTGCGGAAACTGATGCGGCGCGGGGAGAGGTTGGAGAAGTCGTTGGCAGGGGACACTACATTGGCGGCGACGTTGACGTTTAGCGTGGCGATGAGCAGCGCGATCATCGCAAGGACAACGGCCCAGGGATTGCCAAGGCGCGCGAGGACTTTGACGGGATCCCAGAGGGCTTGGCCGAAGATAATCAGGGTGGCTGAAGTTACGGCGATGCCGATGAAGGAGTAAAACGTCATGGTGGCGGGAAGGCCGATGGCTTGGCCTAGCACTTGATCGCGCTGGCTGCGGGCGTAACGGGTGAAGTCCGGGATATTGAGCGAGACGGTCGCCCAGAAGCCTACTACTCCGGTGAGTGATGGGATAAAGAAGCGGAAAAATTCGGGGAAGGATTGGAATTTTGACGGAGTGGCGAGCATGGGGCCGAAGCCGCCTGCTTTGGTGCGAGCCCAGAGGAGAAGTGCGAGACCGATCAGGAGAAGGAATGGCGCGGAGATGCCTTGCAGGAAGCGGATGGTTTCTATGCCGCGGAGGATTACGGTGACGTTAAGCAGCCAGAAGAAAAGAAAGCAGACAGCGGGGCCGCTGGCGAGATGCTGCCATCTTGGGATGAGTGCGACGAGCATAGCGTTGATGGCTTCGCCGCCAATCCACGTTTGAATGCCGAACCAACCGCAGGCTACCAGTGCGCGGAGAATGGCTGGGACATTTGCGCCGAGGACGCCGAAGGATGCGCGGGCGAAGATCGGGAAGGGAATGCCATACTGCGCGCCGGCGTGGGCGTTGAGAATCATCGGGATGAGGACGAGGACGTTGCCGAGGAAGACCGTGAAGAGGGCTTGCTTCCAGTTCATGCCGCCGGCGATCATGCCGCTGGCCAGCATGTAGGTGGGGATATTTACGCTCATGGAGATCCAGAGGGCGGCATAGCCGTAGGTGCCCCAGGTTCGGCGGGCGGGCTCGACTGGCGCTAGGTCGGGATTGTAGAGAGAGCTGTCGCGTATGGTTTCAGTGGTGAGGGAAGCGGTGAGCGGGTCACTCATCGAGCGCGTTCACCTTAGAGTTGATCGGCTTGGCGAGGACAGCAGATTCCTCGCTACGCTCGGAATGACAATGGCGGTGTGTCGGGGCGGCATAGAACACAGTTAGTCGGCGGCCGCGCCTTTTTCCGCGGCGCGCGTGCGGGTGATTTCGCCGTAAGATTCGGGGCGACGGTCGCGGTAGAACTGCCAGGTGTCGCGGACTTGTTGGATTTCGTCGAGGTTGAGTTCGGCGACTAGCAGTTCGTCCTTGTCGCGGCTGGCTTGCGCTACGATCTTGCCGCGTGGGTTGCAGAAATAACTTTTTCCGTAGAATTCGCCGATTTTCCACGGAGCTTCGGTGCCAACGCGATTGATAGCGGCGACGAAATACTGATTGGCCACGGCGTGGGCGGGTTGTTCGAGTTCCCATAGATACTCGGAGAGGCCAGCTACGGTAGCGGATGGGTTGTAGACAATTTCCGCGCCGTTGAGCCCGAGGCAGCGGGCGCCTTCGGGGAAGTGGCGGTCGTAGCAGATGTACACGCCGACGCGGGCGAAACGCGTCTCGAAAACGGGATAGCCGGCGTTGCCGGGAGTGAAATAAAATTTTTCCCAGAAGCCGGGGTGGCAATGCGGAATGTGGTGCTTGCGGTATTTGCCGAGATAGCGGCCGTCGGCATCGATGACTGCGGCGGTGTTGTAGTAGAGGCCGGTCATTTCGACTTCGTAGATGGGGACAACGAGGACCATTTGATATTTCTTGGCGAGTTTTTGCATTAAGACGATGGTGGGGCCGTCGGGCACGCGCTCGGTTAGTTCGTACCAGCGGGTTTGCTGCTCGGCACAGAAATAGGGTCCGTAGAAAAGTTCCTGCAGGCCGAGGACTTGCACTTTTTTCTTGGCGGCGGAAGCTATCAGGTCCTCGTGCTTGTCGATCATCTTTTGCTTGATTTGCGCGAGCGTGTATTTCTCGGGAGACCATTCACACTTGGCTTGAATCAGACCGCAGCGCACGATGCGTGGCATCTTTTACCTCCCGGACGGGCAGCGAAAGTCTACTCCGGCGGCGAAACCGGCTCAAGGAGGGAGCGAATAGATTGGCCTCAGTGAAGAACCCAGGGGGAGCAACCCGTGGAGATCGCAGTGGTGCTATCCGGTTGATTCGCAACGGGATGCTACAATACCCTGCCGCTTGTATCCTGCCGGCATGGCTGTGAATCTAATGGCGTGGTGAACGGATGAATGACGTTGTCATCATTGGAAGCGGTTGCGCAGGTTTGACGGCTGCCATTTACGCGGCGCGGGCTAACCTGAAGCCGATCGTGCTGGACGGGCACGAGCCGGGCGGGCAACTTTCGCTAACTACGCACGTGGAGAACTTCCCCGGATTTCCGGACGGCATCATGGGGCCGGAGCTGATCGAGAACATGCGCAAGCAGGCGCAGAAGTTTGGCGCCGAATTTAAGGCTGGTGCGGTGACGGAAGTGGATCTGCGGCAGCGACCGTTCAAGATTACCGCGGGCAAAGAGACTTACGAGGCGAACTCGCTGATTGTGGCCGCCGGCGCTTCGGCGCGGCTGCTGGGGTTGAAGGGCGAGAAGGAATTGATTGGGCGCGGGCTCTCTACCTGCGCTACTTGCGACGGCTATTTTTTCCGGGGGAAACCGATCGCGGTGGTTGGCGGCGGAGATTCCGCGATGGAAGAAGCCAATTTTTTGTCGCGGTATGCGAGCCGGGTGTACTTGATTCACCGTCGGAATGAATTTCGCGCGTCGAAGATCATGATCGATCGCGCGCGAGCGAATGAAAAAGTTGAGTTCGTGACGCCGGCCGTGGTGGACGAGATTTTTGCGCCAGAGGGAGTGGTGACCGGCATCCGGTTGCGCAATCCGGAGACTTCAGAGAAGCGCGAGATTGTCCTGGACGGAGTTTTTGTGGCGATTGGGCACGACCCAAACACTACGGTGTTTCGCGGCAAGCTGGAAACCGACGAAAATGGGTATTTGCTGGCGAAGCATGGCAGCTTGACGAAGATTGACGGAGTGTTTGTAGCGGGCGACGTGCAGGATCACCGGTACCGGCAGGCGGTGACCGCGGCTGGGTCCGGATGCATGGCCGCGCTGGATGCCGAGAAGTTCCTCGAAGAGCACAAGGGCTAGGCGGTGCGTTTGTACATGGGCATAATCTAGTCTCCATGCTGCGTGCGACCCTGCTGAAGCTTTCCGAAAGCCAAGGCTTCGCAAATTTCGTAACTTCCAACGCTAAGACTCGGCGGATGGCGCGCCGGTTTGTGGCCGGCGAGACGCTGGACGAAGCGATCGCTATTGCTCGTTCTTGCAATGAAATCGGGATGATGGCGAGCCTGGATTATCTGGGCGAAAACGTGGCGACTACGGCGGACGCGCAGAAGGCGCGCGACGCATACCTGGAAATCTTTGAGCGCATTTCAACGGAGAAATTGAACGCAAATGTTTCCTGCAAGCTGACGCAGCTGGGACTCGATTTGAGCGCAGAGTTTTGTGAAGGGTTGCTGCTCTCAATCGTAGAGCGCGCTGTGGGGTACGAGAACTTCCTGCGCGTGGATATGGAAGGGTCGATTTACACGCAGCGAACGGTAGAGTTGGTGAAATGCGTGCGCGCGCGAAACCCCGCGGTGGGCACCGTCATACAGTCCTGTTTATACCGAAGTGAAGCGGATGTGCAGGATTTGCTGGCATACGGCTGCCGGATGCGGCTTTGTAAAGGCGCGTACAAGGAATCGGCCGAAGTGGCGTTTCCACGGAAAGCGGACGTTGACGGGAACTACGTGAACCTGATGCAGTTGCTACTGGCCAGCGGGTTCTATCACGGAATTGCGACGCATGACCCGAAGATGATCGGCGCGACAATTCGATTTGCTGCGGCGAAGCAGATCTCGAAAGACGATTTCGAGTTTCAGATGCTTTACGGTGTTCGCACGGATTTGCAGAAGCGACTGGTACGAGATGGATATCGGCTGCGGATTTATATTCCGTACGGCAAGGATTGGTTTCCGTACTTCATGCGGCGGCTGGCGGAGCGGCCAGCGAATGTGGGATTTTTCCTGAGGAATTTCTTGCGGTAGTTCAATCCAGGATTGAAATCAATCAGGCTCGACCGCAGGCGAATCCCGCAACGCCGATAAAATCGCTAGAGTTTGCGCGAGATGGTTACGCCGTCGCGAAGGGGCAGAAGGACGGTGTAGAGATCCTTCGACGCGTAGACGAGGCGGTTGAATTCCTGAACACCAAGAGTGTGTTTGTCGCCGGATGCCGCAGGGCGCGCGGCGCGTCCCGACCACAAGGTGTTGTCGGTGATGAAGAGCCCTCCGCGTTTCAGTTTTGGCAGGGCGGCCTTGAGGGCTGCTGGATATTGATGTTTGTCGACGTCATTGAAGATTAGATCGAACTTTCCTGGCGCTTTGGCGACCAATTCCAGCGCGTTACCAACCTGAACGCGAACGCGTTTGGCGACGCCCGCGCGTCGAAAGTATTCGGATGCGCGCTCGGCATTCCTGGGATCACCATCGGTGTAGAAGACTTGCGCTTTCGGTCCGGCGGCTTGCGCGAGCCAGATGGTGGAATAGCCGATAGCCGAGCCCATTTCGAAGATGCGCCTGGCGCCTGAAGTCTGCACTAAGAGCGAAAGCAGGCGTGCAACGGCGGGTCCGATAATGGGAGTGTCGTGTTGCGCGGCGTAGTCTTCCATCTCGGCGATCACTTTGTCTCGCGCCGGAAGGAGTTCGTAGAAATAGTTTTCGACATCTTCCTGGATGAAGCCGCTGCGTAGATTCGTTGTGAGGTTCAAAGTCCAGCTCCTGGTTTGAGGTCGTGGATGGTGAGGCCTGTGAGGTCTTGCGTTTCCTTGCGCAACCTTCGACCGTGCCGGTAAGAAAAGGAAACGTGGCGTAGTGCATGGGAATGACGTGCCTCACACCGAGCAAGCGAACAGCGCAGGCAGCTTCGCGCGGGCCCCTGGTGAAGCGGTCGCCGATGGGCAGCATGGACAGGTCTGGCCGGTAAAGCTCGCCGATGATCTTTCATGTCGCCGAATACCGCCGTATCGCCTGCGTGATAGATCGTGAAGCCGCCGGGCATGCGGATAACCAGTCCCGCAGGTTCGCCCGCATAATGCCGGACGCCGCTCTCATCGATTGAGTTCGAGTGGAACGCGTGGGTCATGGTGACATGAAAGTCGCCGACGGCTTGGGAGCCACCCTTGGCCCATCGGCGCAGTATCTTTCGCGAAGCCTTTGCTTTCGATCCATAGACACGTTTCGAAGATGGCCACGATCTTTGGATGGTGCTGTTTCGCGAGCGCGAGCAAATCGCCGAAGTGATCGGCATGCGCATGGGAAAGAAAAATCACGTCTAGCTGAGGAACTTTCTTCAGCGTCTCCGGACACATGGGACTGGTCATCACCCACGGATCAATCAATGCGACTTGCGCGGATGGAGTGGTCAGCGAAAACGTGCTGCGGCCGAAATACGTGATGCGATTGCCTTTGGTGTCGAGCATGGCTGCCCCCGAGAGATTTGGCCCGCTGCGATTATTTTTCGAGCAGAGTACGAATTGCCGCTTCGTAGGTTTCGCGGGTGCCTTCGCCGACCAAATGACCGATCTGGCGTCCGTCCTTGGCGTAGAAAAAAGAGGCCGGAATGGCGCCATTCCAACCCGGCAAAAGGGATTGGATGAAGGCAGCCTCGTCTCCCCCTGTTTTTCGATAGTTGGGGAAAACCGGCTTGTAACGCGCGATGAAGCGACGCATGAGGATTAGGTCGCCGTCCTGGTCGAGACTGACGCCGACCACACGCAGCCCCTGGGGAGCGTACTGCTTGGCGAGTTCGTTGAGCATGGGGTATTCGTCGCGGCAAGGCTCGCACCACGTAGCCCAAAAGGTGACCAGCAGCGGCTTACCCCGATATTGCTCGATCAACTTTTGCAGGCCGTGGGTGTTGATCATCTCCGGGTCCGGCACCGGCTTGGCGACGGATTTTACGCGTGGCGCCGGCGTTTGTGGTGAAGCGGCTGGCGGTACGGCAAAGCCCGCGGTAGCCGCGAAAAGCAGGAGTAAGACGAGTCCGGTCCGAATGCTCATGCGTTATCCTCACCTGTATCTTATCCGCACGGCGGGAAGTTGAGAAACCCATTCGCGCCGCGTACAATTCATTAGACGAAGCTTGTTGGCTAAAACAGCGGCGTGATATAAGAAAATTTTCGACGGTGCAGGTGATTCCGCGAAGGAAGCGGCCGGCCCGCGGTCTTGATAAAGGAGAGGTTGAATGGCTTACGTAATCGCCGAGCCGTGCATCGGCACCAAGGACACTGCGTGCGTGGACGTCTGCCCGGTGGACTGCATTCATCCGCGCAAGGACGAGCCCGGGTTCGAGGCCGAGAAGCAGCTGTACATCAATCCGACGGAATGCATCGACTGCGGCGCGTGCGTGCCAGTGTGTCCGGTGACGGCGATTTTTGCGCTGGAGGATTTGCCGGAAAAGTGGACCAGCTTCACGCCGGTCAACTCCGGTTGGTACGAGAAGAAGTAGCGGCGCGAGACGTAGAATCGATTTTCCAGGAACGGCGTGCCAGGGCGCGCCGTTTTTCATTTAGCATGGTCTGGGGATCAGGCGTCGAGCCGGGCGAGCGGCTGCGGGAGCTCGCCGCCTCGCAACGTGCGTATCTTTACTTCCTCGAAAGAAGTGGCGAAGAGGATTTTTTCGACCGCGTCCTGAACATCTTGCCAGACCTGTTTGAGGCCACAACTCGGACCTTCAGCGCACATGGAGCCCAGCCGGGTCTCGGCGTGAGTGCAACTCGATTCAGCGAACGCGCCGTCGACGAGACGAAGCACGTCGCCGACGGAGATTTGTTCCGGCGCTCGGGCCAGCATGTAGCCGCCGTGGACGCCCCGGCGGCTATCGAGAATCCCGCCGCGTTTTAGCTCGAGCAGAATTTGCTCGAGATATTTCAGTGGAATGTGATGACGCTCGGCGATGTCGTGAATGGCCACGACTTCGGGGTACTGCATGGCCAGATGCAATACTGCTTGGGTGGCGTACTCGCCTTTGGCTGTCACTCGCATAAAGGTTTAACTAGAAGTAGCCTTTCACAAGCACAATGCGGGTGTCAATCGCACCCTGGCCTCGCCCGCGCGCATCCAAGGACAGCGGTTTGCGCCTTAGAGGCACAGGCTGCTACGTCTTGAAAAGAAAACCTTGGACGCACGGTATGATGTGTACCGAGCGAAATCGTCCCCATGCCGCAGAATTTCCATCTCGTTTTGTTGATTCATGCGCACCAGCCTTGCGGCAATTTCGGCCACGTCTTCGAGAAATCCTACGACACTTGTTACCTGCCATTTCTCGAGCTGCTCGAAAAGCATCCGTCCATCCACATGGGGCTTCATTACTCCGGGCCGCTGCTGAGCTGGATTTTCGAGAATCGGCCTGATTATTTTCGGCTACTGAAAACGCTGGTGGATCGCGGGCAAACGGAGATGGTTGGCGGCGGTTTCCATGAGCCTATTTTGGTTTCGATTCCGCCGCAGGATCAACGCGAACAGATCACCAGGCTGAGTGCTTATCTGGAGAAGCATCTCGGCAAGCGTCCTTCCGGAGCGTGGCTTGCGGAACGCGTTTGGGAGCCGCAACTCCCCGGGATTCTCGCGGAGGCGGGTGTCGACTACACGCTGGTTGATGACATCCATTTTCTTTCCGCCGGGTTCGAGCCCGAAGAACTGTTTGGCGCGTATATCGCCGAAGACCGTGGACAGACGGTGCGGCTCTATGCCGGACAGAAGAGCCTGCGTTACCTCGTTCCGTTTGGAGCGGTGGCGGACGTCGTGAAGTATCTTCGGGAGTCTTCGGTGGCGCACCCTGGTGGCGTCGCGGCAATGGGCGACGACATGGAGAAATTCGGCGTCTGGCCTGGCACGGCCGAGCATTGCTATGCGGATGGCTGGCTGAAGAATTTCTTTGCTGCGCTCGAAGAGAGTGCGGAGTGGCTGAGAGTTTCAACGCCAACCGAATATCTCGCCGCGCATGCTCCCCTCGGCCGCGCCGACTTGCCGACTGCTTCTTACACCGAAATGATGGAATGGACGCTGCCGACGCGAGTGCGCCAGCGTTTTAGCGCCGTGCACAAAGAGTTTCAAGAGCGGCCCGAGATTCTGTCATTCCTGCGCGGCGGCTCGTGGCGGGGCTTTTTCCGCAAATACTCCGAATCTAATTTGATGCACAAGAAGATGCTGCGCACTTCGGCGCGCATTGCCTCGACTTTAGTGCGGCGCAGCGATCCGGTTTCAATAGCGGAACTCGCGCAGGCGCGCGATTTACTGCACCGCGCGCAATGCAACGACGCTTACTGGCACGGAATCTTTGGCGGACTGTACGCTCCGCACCTGCGCACGGACGTCTGGCGCAATCTAATTCGCGCCGATGCGCTGGCGGACCGCCAGACGCCCGGCGCTCTGGTGGCGCGCGCGGAGTCCGTGGACTTCGATGCTGACGGAACGCCGGAAATTCTTTTCTCCGCGCCGGAATATCAGGCGCTGCTCAAGCCTTCCGATGGCGGCACGCTGGCCTTTCTCGATTTTCGGGCCGCCGCAGCCACGCTCATCAATTCCATTTCCCGCCGGCCAGAGTCGTATCACGCGCGGTTGCGCGAGGTCACGGCGAAACCCGTCGCCGGGCAAGTGGTCACGATTCACGAGCAAACGCGAGTCAAGGAACCGGGCCTCGAGCGCTTCTTGCGATACGACCGCTGGCCGCGCCACGCGTTTCGCACTCTGCTGTTCGACCCGGAGCGTACCCACACCGATTATCAGAATCTGGAATTGCGAGAGGAGGCTAGCTTTGCGGGAGGCGGTTTTTCGGTAAAGCACACTGCGCCGCACGATGCGGAGCTGGTTCGCGAGGACACTATCACGTTCGGCGGCACGGACGGCGCGGTTGCTGGCGCACTGACCCTCACGAAGCACTTTTCGTTCGGTCCTGCGCCTCGCGGTATAGAAGTTGCTTGCGAAATTAGCGTGCGCCTGGCTGAACCACTTTCGCGTCCGCTGGCTATCGGCGTCGAGTCGGTCATCAATTTGCTGGCGCCGTCCGAGTCCGACCGATTTTTCGAAACGCCCTCCGGCCCGGAGAATTTACGTTTCAGCGGCGCGCTGCCTGGACCGATGCTGAAAATGGAAGATGGCTGGCAGCGTGTTCGCGTAGGGCTGCACGCGCCTTTTGCGGAAGAGTTCTGGATTGCGCCGATCGAAACCGTGTCTGAATCCGAGGAAGGATTCGAGCGTGTCTATCAGGGCTCACAGATTCTAGCGGTTTGGCGGCCTACGCTCACAAAACACAAGTCCTGGTCCGGGCGCATCATGTGGCGCATCGAAGCGTTCTAGCGGCCTAATCCGCTACAAATAAATTTTGTGCGAATGGCCACTCCCGGTCGATCCACTGCCCCTCGCAACGAAAGCCAGTGCCTCGCGCCATTTCGATTACTTCGCGCGGCTCGTATTTGTGAGAGCTCTCCGTCCAGATGGTTTCCCCTTCATCGAGTATCACGCGCAATCCCGCCGCCGGGATCTCAACTCGTTGCCGGGTGGCAGCACGTAAGTGCATCTCGACTCGCCGTTCGACAGAGTTCCATCGCGCTTCATGCTGAAACTCGGACAAGTCGAAGTTGCCGCCAAGCTCGCGATTGATGCGCGCGAGCAGATTCAGATTGAACGCGCGCGTTACTCCTGCGGGATCGTCGTAAGCGAGCAACTGCACATCCACGTCTTTTACCAGGTCGGTTCCCAGTAGCAACGCGTCGCCTTGCTGCAGAATTTCGCGCACTTCCGCCAGAAATTTGTCTCCGGCGCTGCGATCGAAATTGCCGATGGTGCTGCCAAGAAACAACACCAGCAGATGATCCTCTTCCGCTCGCGCGTCCGCCACGGCTCGCAAGCCTTCGAGATATGGCCGCTCGTAGCCCACAATACTGACCATGTCGATCTGCCCGAGTTCTTTTTCGCAGGCCTCGAGCGCCGACGGGGAAATCTCGATCGGGTAGTAGTAGGTGCGCCGCCGCCGCGACAGCGCTTCGAGAATCCAGCGCGTCTTCTTGCCACTGCCGCTGCCGAGTTCCGCCACATGGAATGGCGCGGGCAGCAGAGTTACGATCTCCCCAGCATGACGTTTTAGCAGCCGGGCGTCCGCGCGCGTCAAACCGTACTCAGGCAACACGCAGATCGTCTCGAACAACGCAGATCCAACTTCATCGTAGAGATACTTCGACGGCAGCTCCCGTTGTCCGGGCTTGGTCAGCGACTCGCGCACCTCGGCCGCAAATTCGGACACGTACCGCGTGGAAAGGGAAGGGGTCGGCATGTTCGCTCCCGGGCGTAGGTTCGTTACGCAGCCGCAATGCGGCCGCTTAGTCCTCGACGCAACGGAATGTTGCGTAAACGTACGGGTAGTGCGGCTGGAACCAGTTGCGGAATGACCGGCGAAGCATGCACGCGGCGGTGCGCGGCGATCCGCCTTTCATCACGAAGTGTTTGCCATCAAAAAAATTCGCTGAATAGCCCTGGTAGAAAGGCATCGGCACAAAATCCTCAAATGGCGCGAAGGCAGTGCGTGTCCATTCCCATCCATTGCCCGTCAAGTCGTGTATGCCGAATGCGCTCGCTCCATCGGGGTGCGCTCCCACCGGGGAGGGATCCCAGTGGTGAAAATCGAAGTTGCCATGACGTTCGCTCGGTGCTTCGTCGCCCCACGGATACGCTCGTTCGCGATGCGCGCCTGGCGTTCCAAACGCTGCCCGGTGATATTGCTCCTCGCTCGGTAGTTTTCGGCCGAGCCACTTGGCGTAGGCGCTGGCCTCCGCGTGGCTGACATACGCCGGCCATTCCGTTGGCAAACGCGTCTCACCGAACATCCCGCGATACATCCACAAATTGCCGGCCGGACGCCAGAACGCCGGATGCTCGATGCCTTCCCGCTCTTTCCAGGCCCACGCTTCATCGCTCCACAAGGCACGATGTTGGTAGCCGCCCGCCTGAATAAAGCGCAGAAAATCGCCGTTCGTCACGTTGCAACTATCGATGGCGAATCCATCGACTCGCGCCTGGTGGGAGCTTAGTTCGTTATCCCAGCCAAATTCGTCGCCTTGCTCTCGCACCAATCCGAGTGTCGCGTCGCCTTCCGGGATTTCCATCAGGCGAGACTTAACGCGTGGCGTCCGCCAATCCAATGGCGGCGGCCCGGCCACTTTTTCGTCGAACGGCAAACGATGCAGCATGTACGCGAGTGTTTCCGCGTGCATCATGCGGTGCTCGACGGCTACTGCAAGCATGGTGCTGAGTTGGGGGTGCCCTTCCCAAGGCGCGGCCAGAGATCGTTCGATGGCTTGATCCAATTCGTCCCGCAAACGGCGCACATAGCGGTCCACATCCTGACGCTCCGGCCAATCGGCGGGAGTATCGCTGGGCAAGCCGCCCTCGATAGGATCAATACCAAAGGAGAATAGCTGGTCCAATTCGCGCCGGAACGGCTTCAATCCGAAGGCCCGTTCGGCCAGCAGATTCCAGTCGAACGCTTCCACGTGGCCGATGTAAAAAATAATGCGATGGCGCTCGCGGATAGGACGGTTATATAGCGCATCCTCGCGAACGACCCGAAAAATCTCGTCGGTACGCGTGCGAGCTTCCAGCAGGCGCGTATGGATGTCATTGCGGATGCGAGTGGCGGCGGCGACGGCTCCCATAACGTTTTCCCCTTCCTTTTGATGCGGGATTTGAACGAAGGATGCGCCAAAAAATCGCGAAGGACTGGACGGCTGTTGAAATACCGTATGATGGTCTCTCTCGGTGTTACCCATGTCAACCGAAATGAATGCGAAAATCGAGCAGAATCAGGCTGCAATTCGGTTTTCCGGCGTTTCCTATCGCCTAAACGATGTTGCGCACCGGCAAATCCTTAGAAACATCTCACTGGATATTCACACAGCCGAGGTTTTGGTGCTGCTCGGCCGGAGCGGGAGCGGCAAAACCACTCTTCTACGTTTGGTCAATCGATTGCTCCTGCCTTCGGACGGCCGGGTGACCGTCGCGGGGCGCCCAACCTCCGACTGGGATGCGATTCAACTCCGCCGCGGCATTGGCTACGTTATACAAGAAGCTGGTCTCTTTCCACATTTCACTGTCGCGCAAAATATTAGCCTGGTGCCCGGACTGCTCGGCTGGCCGACGGAACGCATTGCTGCGCGTGTGAGCGAAATGCTTCGGCTCGTCGGGTTGGAGCCTCGTGAGTTTAGCGGGCGTCTGCCACGCGAACTCTCGGGAGGCCAGCGTCAGCGTGTTGGAGTTGCCCGTGCACTCGCGGCCGATCCGCCGATTCTGCTGATGGACGAGCCTTTTGGCGCGCTGGATCCGGTGACGCGTGCCGAACTGCAGCGCGAATTCGGCGCACTGGCGAAACGTCTCGGCAAGACTATCGTCTTTGTCACGCACGATCTGCGCGAGGCCCTGCTGCTGGGCTCGCGAATCGTCTTGCTGCAATCCGGGCAAATCGTTGCCGCTGCGCCGCCGCGGGAGTTTCTGCGAATCGATCATCCCGAGGTTCGCGCTTTCGCTGCTTCGCTTCTTGCTGCACCCGGAGCGCCGCTATGAGCCCGGTACACTTTTTCGTTACGCACTGGTCGGAGATTCTCGGTGCCACGCTGGAGCACATGACGCTCGTCGTCATCGCCATGCTGATTGCCATCGCTATCGGCGTGCCACTTGGCATGCTGATCGTGCGGCGTCCGGCGCCTCGTTCCATAGCCATGGCCCTCGCCAGTGTTTTCCAGACGATTCCGAGCCTTGCGCTATTCGGCTTTCTGATCCCGATTCCGTTCCTTGGTGGTATTGGTAAACGTACCGCTGTGGTTGCGCTGGTTCTTTACGCGCTACTGCCGATCTTGCGCAACACCTATGTCGGCCTTACCGGCATCGATCCAGCCGTGCTCGAAGCCGCTGAAGCCATGGGTATGACGCCGTCGCAGATTCTTCTGCGCGTCCAGCTGCCGCTGGCGCTGTCAGTCATTCTCGCGGGCATCCGTACCGCTACGGTCATCACCATCGGCGTCGCCACCATCGCGGCGGCCATCGGTGCCGGAGGGCTGGGCACATTTATCTTTCGTGGCGTCGCCATGGTCAGCGACGCGGTCATTCTCGCCGGAGCGGTTCCGGCCGCCGCCCTGGCGCTACTGGCTGACGGTTTCCTCGCGTTGTTGGAACGCCGATTGAGAGTTTCCTGACGTGCCTCGCGCGTTCTGCATTCTTGTCGGTCTTTGCATCCTCGCCGGTCTGCTGTCCGGTTGCCGTCAGTCTTCACAACCCGCCATTATCATCGGCTCGAAGTTTTTCACCGAGCAAGTCGTCCTCGCGGAACTTCTTGCGCAGCACATCGAAACCCGCACTGGCATCCGGGTGATCCGTAAATCCAATCTCGGAGGCACGCTGCTCTGCCACAAAGCGCTGCTTTCCGGCGCTCTTGACCTTTACGTCGAATACACCGGCACCGCCCTTACCGCGGTGCTCAACGAAGCTCCCGGCGAAGATAACGCAGCCACAATTTACAGTCGAGTTAAACAAGGTTACGCAGCTCGATTTCCGCTGGAAGTTACGGAGCCGCTCGGCTTTGAAAATACCTTCGCAATGGTCGTTCGCGGCTCCGACGCGCGCCAATATCATCTCCGCACGATTTCCGACATCATTCCCCTAGCTCCCCGCTGGCGCGCCGGATTTGGCTACGAATTCCTCGAGCGTCCCGACGGCTATCAAGGCTGGAGCCATCGCTACGGTCTGCATTTCGCCACGCAACCCAGCGTAATGGATCTCGGCCTCATCTATCGTGCGCTTATCGACAAGAAAGTGGACGTAGTCGCTGGCAATTCCACTGACGGCCTCATCGCCGCTCTCGATCTAGTCCCGCTCTCCGACGATCGCCACTACTTTCCGCCCTACGATGCCGTTCCCATCGTCCGCCTGGCTACCCTGGCAAAATTCCCGCAACTGCGCGGGGCCCTCGCCGACCTCGCCGGCAAAATCTCCGCGGAGGACATGCGCCGCCTCAACGCCGCGGTCGACGGCGACCAGCGCGATCCTGCCACCGTCGTACGCATCTTTCGCGCGGAAAAGGGACTCTGAAGTCGTCCCCCTGGTCTAAGGATTGACTCTGGCTGCTTGCGTGGTCTTGACGTCGTCGCGCGGAACCATCGAAATCACCAGGTATTCGCGCTCTTTGCCGTCGCCTTCCGCGACTCGCAGGATCATCTTGTCCTTTTGAAGCCGGAACTGCGCGCTTTCGCCCACCGGCAACAGCGCTGGGTGCTTGTCGTCCTTCGGACGAATCCGATAAGTCAGCCGGTCTGATTCCAGAACGTATTCTTGGCACAGCAATTCCTGCGCTTTTTTGTGCTGGCCGTCCGTGCCGACAATCTGGCCGACCAATGTCTTGCCATCCTTCTCCGAATATCCGCAGGAACTCGAATCCATCCGCAGCAGAACGCCCTTCTGATAGTCGTGCTCCCTGGCCCGCAGTGCTGAGGGAATCGATGCCGCCAGAGCGCTTGCGATCAAGCAGTGCGTGAACTTCATGGTGCCTCCAGTTGAGGTTCTGGAGAATAAGGGAAAGTTACCGTCGGTCTGATATAGGTAAGTTTTGCGGCTCTCGGAGAGGTTTGCGGGTGTTCATTTCTATCGAACCCATTCCGGGGGAATGCCGGCTTTACGCCCCTGTTCCTGCAAGTCATCAAGCGTCTGTTCCAGCTTCTTTTTCCTGCCTTCTAGTTGCTGTACGCGTGCGGTTTTGTCATCCAGGTAAACGACGTTGTCTTTCAGTCCCCTCTGCGCATTGAAGCCGGACGATCCGTTCTTCTTGATATCTTCCTTCAATGCTTTGATCTGTTCGTCAATCGTATCCATGTCGGCGTGAATTTGGCCTGCTCGCCCGCGCCACGCTTGCTCGTCGGGCTTGCCGTCGCCGGAACCGCTCTCCGCAGGAGCGCTCACCGCAGCCGTTTCATTGCCGGAAGGCTGCACATGCGATTGCGGGTTCGGGTCACCGACCACGGAGACGCCGCCCTTCAATCCGGCGAGGTCCTCCTCGCTGTACACTTTCTTGGCCTTTTTCTGTTTGGCTTTGCGTGCGGCTTCCGCAACCGAGTCTTCCGATTGCGGCTGTGCCTGGGTCGCCGGCGAGGCGCTTTGGTTGGAAGGCTGTTGCTGCTGCCCCTGCTGCTTCTGGTCTTTCGGCGCATCCTGCGATTGCCCAAACGCCGCGCCTGCCAGTCCCAGCAGCAACAGCAGCGCCAAAATCGCGTCGATCACCAGCCCGCGCTTCAGCTCCGTCGCATTTTGTGTAGCGAAACTCTCGCCGCCGAACAGAAATTTCGGCAGAGCATCCATTCGATGATGATTTTCCACAGCCGGACCTCACTTCCTGCCATCGTAGGTCCAGCCATCGGCCGCCACAATAAAAAGTCCGTCAAAGTTTCAGCGTAGATACTGGCCGTTGGGCCAGTTCGCTGGCGCACGAGGCGCCGGCCCGCCGAAGATTTCCTAAGCCGTGGACTTTTGCAACTTTTGTGCAGCGGCGGCGCGCTGCATCTTGACCGCCCATTCCTCGTACGGTCCCTTGAAGTCCTCGATCTTGCCCTCGTGAAAATGCCAGATGCGCGTAGCCACTTCGTCGATCACATCGTGGTCGTGCGTCACCAGCAGCACCGTGCCTTCATACTTCTGCAACGAGATATTCAGTGCGTTGATCGACTCCAGATCCAAGTGGTTGGTCGGTTCGTCGAGCACCAAAACGTTCGGTTTCTGCAGCATCAGCCGGCAAAAGAGCAGCCGAGCCGTCTCGCCGCCGGAAAGTGCCCGCGTCGGCTTGGTGGCGTCTTCTCCGCTGAAGAGCATCCGCCCCAGCAGCCCGCGTAACTCTTCTTGCGATGCCGCGGGATCGAACTGCCAAAGCCATTCGATCGCCGGCGTATTGCTGCGCTCCATCGAATCCCCATGGTCCTGCGCAAAATAGCCGACCGAAACTTCATGCCCCCAGCGCACGGTCCCGGCGTCCACACCAAAGTGGCGGTCAGACTCGTCGATAAATCCCGGCGCATTGCGCACCAGCGACTTCACCAGTGTCGTTTTGCCCGCGCCGTTGCGTCCCATCAACGCAATCTTTTCGCCGCGATCCAGGCTGGCGCCGAATCCGTGAATCACGTTCAACTCGCCGTAGGACTTGCGCACCGATTTGAACTCCAGCGGATGCCGTCCTGATGGCTTCTTCATGTCAAAGCGAATATATGGGCGTTGAATATTGCTGCGCGCCAGCTCCGTAGTTTGCAGCCGCTCCACTTCTTTCTTGCGCGAAGTAGCCTGCGCCGACCGCGTACCCGCCGAAAACCGCGCAATAAAATCCTGCAACTGTGCGATCTTTTTCTCGCGCTGCGCATTCTCCGACTCAATCCGCGAGCGTACCGACGTCTTGGCCATCACCATCTCGTCGTATCCGCCCACGTACTGAATGATCGTCTCGTAATCGATATCCGCCGTATGCGTGCACACCGTATTCAAAAAGTGCCGGTCGTGCGAGATCACGATCAGCACGCCTTCGTATTCTTCCAAATATTCCTGCAGCCAGTGCACCGAATCCAAGTCCAGGTTGTTGGTAGGTTCGTCCAGCAGCAGCGCCGCCGGATTGCCAAAGAGCGCTTGCGCCAGCAGTACGCGCACTTTCTGCCCGCCCTGCAACTCTTTCATCTTCCGTTCGTGCAGCGAAGCCGGAACGTCCAGTCCGTCGAGCAGCACGCCGGCATCGGGCTCCGCCGTATATCCGCCCTCTTCGCCGACAATTCCTTCCAACTCGCCCAGCCGCATCCCATCCGCGTCCGTCATTTGTTCGTGCGGCTTGTGCCAAAGCGCTTCGCGCTCCTGCATTGCCGCCCACAGCGCCGTATTCCCCATGATCACTGTGTCGATCACGCGAAATTCGTCGAACGCAAACTGGTCCTGCCGCAGCACGCCGCATTTCTTCGGGCGCGTCACGTTGCCTTTGGTCGGCTCCAATTCGCCCGTCACAATTTTCATGAACGTAGACTTGCCCGCCCCGTTTGGCCCAGTCACCGCATACCGCCGCCCCGGCATAAAGCTGCAAGTCACATCCTCGAACAAAACGCGCGCCCCAAAGCGCATTGATATGTTATTGACCGAAATCATAGCCTTCCATTATACCGCGACTCTGAATTTTCGCTTGGCACTCCAAGACCAAGGAAAACAGTAGGGGCGCAGCACTGCTGCGCCCTATCTAGGCAAAGCCTTAACCTCGAGCTATCCTATCTTCCGTCGTTACTGCCCCGCCAAAAATCTCGCAATATTCTCATTCAAAAATCTTGAATCCGCCGCATCCGGTGCCGCTCCTGCCGGATGCCCCCACAACGAGGGAATCGGCATCAGCTTCACCGTCGACATAAACTGCGCCTCATACCGCGCATCCCCCACCGGAAAATACAAATCCGTCGCCGACGGCATATACAAAAAAGGCGCCTTGATCGACTTCAACGCCTTCTCCACATCCCCGCCAAATCCCGGCGTCGTCCCTACGTCATGCTTCTCCCAGGTCCGCATCTGCAAAATCAAATTATTCGCGTCCGCTCCCGGAATAAAATTCTCTTTCAGATCTTTCACAAAGCTCTCAAACGTTGTCCCCGGCTTGGCGCCCTCCCGCCACATCTCGCGACGCCACCACTCCTGCGAAAAAAGCCATCCTTCCCACACCAACGCAAACTCTTCGATCCCTTTCTTCGGTTGCACCTTGTACTCGCCATTTTGAAACGCATCGTCCGTCGTAATCGCGCCAATCTCGCTTTCCAGCCGCACAATGCCATGCCCGTAAGTCTTCGCCGTGCCCGAAGTCGCCACCAGCCGGTCCGCAAATGTCGGATAACTCACCGCCCACTGAAACGCCTGCTGCGCCCCCATCGAAAATCCGATCACCGCGCGCAGATGCGTAACCTTCAACTCCTCCGTCAGCAGCCGGTGCACCGCCTCTACATTGTCGCGAATCGTTGTCACCGGAAACCGCGGCCCGTGAAACGGCTCCGGCGTATTGCTCGGCGAAGACGAATTCCCATTCCCAAACAACTCCGTAGCCACCAAAAACAATTTCCCCGGATCCAGCGCCTTGTCCGGTCCCATCAGCCACTCATACCCATGATGGTCCGCCATATAGTGCGAAGGCAGCAGCACCACATTATCTTTCGCTGCGTTCAACTTCCCGTAAGTCCCGTAAACCACCACCGCCCTTGGCAGCGTCACCCCGCTCTCCGTCTTGAAATTCTCCATCGCAAACTCGTGCCGCACCGGCTTCTCCAGCGCGCTCTTCGCCGCTTCTTGCGCCGCCGC
>Ga0137403_10001529_pt1 | contig 29019 bp, 30 predicted proteins | sample CZOMad2_1_16fung_FD_122057 | JGI IMG/M metagenome (GOLD analysis project Ga0137403, IMG submission 122057) | Vadose zone soil fungal communities from Angelo Coast Range Reserve, California, USA - CZOMad2_1_16fungal (Hybrid Assembly) | ecosystem: Environmental > Terrestrial > Soil > Vadose zone... | reverse complement strand
TTCGTCACCATCATCGAGGCGCCGGACAACGCCACCATCTCGCGCGTGTCCGTCGAGCTCGGCGCGCGCGGCGGCGTTGCGGCCATGACGATGGCCGCGATCCCCCTCGACGAGTTCATCGGCCGGCTGGAGCGCGGCTCGGCCCACAGGCGCAACGAAAGGAAGAAGCGGTGAGCGTTCTCAGGATCCACCCGGACAAGTGCACGGGCTGTCTCCGCTGTGAGCTGGCGTGCTCGTACATGCAGACGGGCGAGTTCCAGCCCGCCAAGTCGGTGATCCGCGTCTCGCCCTTCGAGGGGCACACCTCCTACGCGCCGTACACCTGCACGCAGTGCGCGGAAGGGTGGTGCATGACCGCATGCCCCGTGGGCGCGATCACGATCAACGCCGTCGGCGCCAAGGACGTCCTCGACGACCGGTGCGTCGGCTGCAAGCTCTGCACGATCGCCTGCCCCTACGGCACGATGTTCTACGATCCGGCGACGCGCAAGGCCTTCAAGTGCAATCTCTGCGGCGGCGCTCCGGCGTGCGCCGAAGCGTGCCCGACGGCCGCCATCACGTATGAGGACGTCGTGACCTCTGACTGGCTCGGTGACTTCGCGCGCGAGCGGACGGCGCGGATCCTCACGGGGGCGAGCTGATGGCCGCCCGGCACCTGATCATCGGCGGCGGCACCGCCGGGATGAACGCCATCCGGACCATTCGTGAGGAGGAGACCGAGCGGTCGACCATCACGCTGGTGAGCGCGGAGAAGCCGTACTCGCGGATGGTTCTACCGTACTACCTCGACCGCTCGATCGCCGAGTCGCACGTCTTCACCGCGACCGCGAAGGTGCTCGCCGACTGGGGCGTGACGAGCCACCTGGGCAAGCGCGCGGCCGCGCTCGACACCAAGGCGAACGTGTGCACTCTCGACGACGGCGCGACCGTCGCGTACGACGACTGCCTGATCGCGACGGGCTCCTCGGCGGTCCGGGCGCCGGTGCCGGGCGCCGACGGACGTGGCGTCCACTCCTTCTGGACTCTGGACCAGGCGCGTGGGGTGATCGCGCAGATCCAGCCGGGCAGCCACGTGGTGATGGTCGGGGCGGGCTTCATCGCCTTTACCATCCTCAACTCCATCCTGGCGCTCGGCGCCAAGCTGACGATCGTCGAAGTGGCCCCGCGCATCCTGCCGCGAATGATCGACGACACCGGCGCCCAGCTCGTCGAGGCGTGGCTCGAGAAGCACGGCGTCGGCGTCCGCACCGGCGCCAAGCTCACCCGGATCGACGACGTCAAGGGCCGGCTGCGACTCAAGATGGCCGCGGGCGGCGACCTGGTGGCGGACGTCGTGATCATGGCGACGGGCATCCGGACGAACCTCGACTGGCTCAAGGGCTCGGACGTGAAGATCAACCAGGGCATCGTCGTCGACGACCAACTGCGCTCGAGCGTCGCCAACGTCTACGCGGCCGGCGACGTCGCCGAAGGCCGCGACCTGATCTCGCAAGCCAACGCGGTCCACGCGATCGAGCCCACCGCGCAGGAGCACGGCCGCGTCGTCGGCGCCAACATGGCCGGCAAGGACGTCCGCTACCGCGGCAGCCTCATCATCAACATCGTCGAGGTGTGCCACCTCGACGTCGCGTCGTTCGGCGCCTGGGACGACGCCAAGGCCGAGGCGGCGAGCGGTGTCAAGGCCGACCGGCCCGCGTACCGCAAGCTCCTCTGGCGGGGCGATCGGCTGACGGGCGCGATCATCCTCGGCCGATCGAGCGACATCTGGACGACCAACGACGTCGGGATGCTCAAGGGGCTCGTGCAGTCCGGCGTCGCGCTCGGACGCTGGAAGGCTCACTTGAAGAAGAACCCGTTCGACGTCAAGCCGGCCTTCATCGCGACGAAGACGACGAGCACACTGCTTCCCGAAACCATCTTGGGGCGCCCGTCGAAAGCGCCCGGGGAAACCCCGGTGGCCGTATGACTCCAGCGACCGTACACGCGCCGAAGCAACCCAAGACAAAGACCGCCGCGACCGCGCGGCCCGGCGGCTTCGCCGGCAATCTCTTGCGCGTCGACCTCACGCGCCGGACCTGCCGGGCCGAGCCGTGGAGCCCCGAGACGATGCGGGAGTTGCTCGGCGGCGTCGGCCTCGGCGCGATGATCCTCTACCGCGAGACGGCGACGAAGGGCGGCAAGGGCAACGTCGCCTGGGACCATCCCGACAACCGGCTCGTGCTGGGCACGGGCCCGCTCGCGGGCCTGCCGGTGTGGGGCACGGGCGGCCTCACCGTCTGCACCATCGGCCCCGGCACCAACGGCCCGACCTCGACCCAGGCCAACGGGTTCTTCGGGACGAATCTGAAATACTGCGGATACGACGCGATCATCATCCAGGGGCAGTCGAAGGACTGGGTCTATCTCTACATCAACGACGACGTCGTGGAGCTCCGCGACGCGCGCACGCTGATCGGCCTGGACACGTGGGAAACCCAGGGCGCGCTCAACCGGGAGACGGGGCTCGTGGGCCACCAGCTGTCGGTCTACTCGATCGGACCGGCCGGCGAGAGCCTCGTGCGCTTCGCCGCCATCCAGGGCGACTACGGCCACGTCGCGTCCAAGAACGGCTGCGGCGCCGTCATGGGCAAGAAGCGGCTCAAGGCGGTCGCGATCGTCAAGGGGACGAAGGCCCTGCGCGCCGCCGATCCGCGCGGCGTGATCCAGGCGGCCGACGACATCGCCCACGACCTCCGCACGGACGCGTCGGCGCGCTCGCTCTACGAGTACGGCACGCTGCCCGGCGTCGTGAATCTCTCGAAGATGGGCGCCCTGCCGATCAAGAACTACACGACGAACCTGACCTCGAACGTCGCCGGCGCCGACCTGAGCGTGTGGGAGGCGCCCAAGCTCCGCGAGAACTTCGACCACCGCGGCCACCAGTGCAACGCCTGCGGCATGCACCACTGCCACATGTCGGTCATCAGGCAGGGCCCCCAGAAGGGCACGATCGTCGACGAGCCGGAGTACGAAGGCTGGTCCGGCTGCGGATGGGCGATCGGTTCGGCCGACCGCGACGGCGTGGCGTGGCTCAACACCGAGTGCGACCGCGCGTGCGTGGACGTCAACGAGTGGGGTTGGCTCTGCGGCTGGGTCATGGAGTGCCAGGAGAAGGGCTACATCACCCGCGAGCAGCTCGGCTTCGAGCTCAAGTGGGGCGACATCAAGGGCGCCCACCGTCTCCTGCAGATGGTCAGTCGCCGGGAGGGGCTGGGGAACCTCCTGGCCGAGGGCGTCAAGCGCGCCGCCGAAAAATTGGGCGGGCCCGCCAAGGAATGCGCGATCTACATCGAGAAGGGCGCCACGCCGCGCGGCCACGATCATCGCGCGCGATGGGAGGAGATGCTCGACACGTGCACGTCGTCCACCGCGACGATGGAGACGGGGAACCCCGTGCATCCGACGGAGATCGGGCAGCCCGCGCGGGTCAACCCCTTCGACGGCGAGCAGGTCGCCAAGTACGTCGCCGGGCTGCGCGGACGACGGAGCTTCGAGGACTCGCTCGGCATCTGCATCTTCACGTCGCGGACCCGGCTCGAGAACCTCTGCCGCGCCCTCTCGGCGGCGACCGGCTGGAACTTCACCGTCGCAGAGGCCCTGCAGTTCGGGCGCCGCACTGCCGCGATCAACCGCGCCACCGCCCTGCGCTGCGGCCACACCGGCGCCCTCGAGTATCCCTCGAGCCGCTACGGCTCGACGCCGGTGGACGGGCCCGCGAAGGGTCAGGCCATCCGCGCGCAATGGGAGAAGATGCTCGACACCTGGTACGCCGAGGTCGGCTTCGACCGCAAGACCGGCAAGCCGTGGCCGAAAACGCTGAAGGATCTCGGGCTCGACTGGCTGGCGAAGGACCTCTGGGGCAAGAAAGCATAGACGGCCGCCACTCCAAACGCCGGGCGGCGACTGGTCCGCCCGATGCCCCTTATCCGCTCGCGCGCGTCGCGCCGAGCGCCCGTCTCTTGACCCCCTCCGCGCCGGTGTGCTAATTATTGTCACTTCATTCAATACGGATCGTGGGGGTCCTATGGCGCAAGTGATTGGATTCATTGGTCTCGGCATCATGGGACGCCCGATGGCCCGGAACCTATTGAAGGCCGGCTACCCTCTGGTCGTCCACAGCCGGAGCCGAGGACCGGTGGACGAGATCGCGCGGGCGGGCGCCAAGGTCGGCAGCTCGCCACGCGACGTCGCCGCGCAGTCCGACGTCCTGATCACCATGCTGCCCAATTCGCCCGACGTCGAGCAGGTCGTGCTCGGCCGTGACGGCGTCATCGAGGGCGCGCGCGCCGGTCTCATCTTCGTGGACATGTCGACGATCTCACCCATCGTGTCCCAGAAGATCGGCGCGGCGCTCGCCGCGAAATCCGTGAAGATGCTCGACGCGCCGGTGTCCGGCGGTGAGAAGGGCGCGACCGACGGGACGCTCTCGATCATGGTCGGCGGTGACAAGGCGGTCTTCGATGCCGTCCTGCCGATCTTCCAGGCCATGGGCAAGACGATCACCTACCTCGGACCGCTCGGCTTCGGCGGATTCACCAAGCTCGCGAACCAGATCATCGTTGCGGTCAACCTGACGGCGCTCGGCGAGGCGCTGACGCTGGCGAAGAAGGCGGGGCTCGACCGTGAGCTCACGCTGACCGCGCTCGCCGGCGGGCTCGCCGGCTCGAAGTGCCTGGATCAGAAAAAGCCGAACTACGTCGCCGAGACCTACAACCCGGGCTTCAAGATCGACCTGCACTACAAGGACCTCGGGCTCATCATGGAATCGGCCCGTGCCCTCGGGGTGCCGCTGCCGGCGACCGCGGTGGTCCAGGAATTGTTCAGCGCCCTCCGCGTGAAGGGACGCGGCGGCCTCGATCACTCGGGAGTGATCACCCTGCTGGAAGACCTGGCGGGCCTCTCCAGGTGAGGGCCACCGTCGATCGCGCCGGGCTCGACCCCCAGGGCCGGCTCCCGAAGGTTCAGATCCGTCGGGTACGGAAGGGCGACCTCTCGAAGGTCCGCGACGTCATGGAGCAGACCTTCGGCGATTTCCTGGAGCGCCAGCTCGGCACGCGGCCCCGGCAGGCGTTCGGCGGCGCGCAATACGTGCATCATCGCTGGCTCATGGAGCCGTGGGGCTGCTTCGTCGCCGAGGAGGACAGCTCGAAGATCGTGGGCGCCGCGCTCGCGGTCACGTGGGGCACCGTCGGCGTGCTGGGGCCGGTCGCGGTGCTCACGAACTATCACAACCAGACGATCGGCCAGCAGCTCATCCGGGCGGCGCAGGACTTCTTCGACGAGAACAAGGCGACGCTCCACGGCTGCGTCACGTATCCGACGAGCCCCAAGCACCTGTACCTCTATCACAAGTTCGGGTACCGGCCCAAGCACCTGACGGCGATCATGGGCCGGACCATCGACCGCGGCCCGGCCCGGGTGTCGGCGGCGGCGAAATCGGGGAAGACACCGCTGACCGCGCGCCGCTTCTCGACGCTCGAGGAGGCCAAGAAGAAGGCGGCCCTCACGCGGATCCACCGGATCACCAACGCGATCTGCCGCGGCCTGGACCTCGCGAAGGAGATCGAGATCGTCGACGGCCTCGCGCTGGGCGACACACTGCTCCTCGAGCGCGGCCGCGACGTCATCGGCTTCGCGATCTGCCATACGCCCGGCGTGAGCGAGGCGCCGGCCGGCGCCCTGTACGTGAAGTTCCTCGCGATCGACCCGCCGCACCGGAAGGCGGAGTACCTCGAGCAGTTCGTCACGCTGATCGAGGGGCTCGGGCAGGAGCTGGGCGTGCAACGGGTCATCCTTCCCGTGTATGCTCGCTACTGGGCGGCGTACAACATCCTCGTCCAATGCGGATACCAGGTCGACTTCACCATGATCCGGATGCAGCGGGGCAAGCAGGAGGACTACGAGGACCCCGCGGACCTCGTGCTCGACGACTGGCGCTGATGCGCGCGGGGGCCGCGGCGGCCGCCGGCGTCCTCGTGCTGGCGCTCGCCGCGAGCGCCCCGGCGCACTCGCTGCTTCTGGAGTCCTCTCCCGCCGCCGGGGCGACTCTGGGCGAGGCGCCGCCGAAGATCTCGCTGCGCTTCAACAACCGCATCGAGAAGAAGCTCTCGACCATTCGCGTGCTGGACGAGCGCGGCGTACCGCGCCTGGTCACCGTCGCGGTCGGTGAGGGGTCGGCCGATCGGCTGATGGCGACGCTGCCCTCGCTGGCCCCCGGCGCCTGGCGCGTCGAGTGGCAGGTGCTCTCGACGGACGGTCACATCGTGAGCGGAGGCTTCTCCTTCCGCGTCGCGCCCTAGCCCGGATTATTCATGAACGATCGACGCGATCGGCGGGCGGGTGGCGCCGGGGCCACACCCGACGCCACCCGCCCGTTCGTTGTGGTGTCGTTCATGAATAATCCGGGCTAGGCCGACCGGAGACGGTGACTGGATGACGAAGATGCTCGGCGGCAGCGCGACCCGCGAGGGCACGCGGCGGTACGCGGAGAAGCGCACGGGGCGGCTGGCGGCCGGACACTTTCGCGAGCTCGCCGGAGGCGCTGCGGTCTCGACGCTGGGACTCGGCACGTATCTCGGCTCGGAAGACGGCGCGACCGACGTTCTGTATCAGGATGCCGTGGTGCGGGCGCTGGAGCTCGGCGTCAACGCGATCGACACGGCGGTGAACTACCGTCATCAGCGCAGCGAGCGCGCGATCAGGACCGCGCTCGCCACCGCGATCGGTCGAGGCGTCGTCCAGCGGGACGAAGTGGTGGTGGCCACCAAGGGGGGATTCATCCCGTTCGACGGGACGGTGCCGCGCGATCCGCGCGCCTACTTCGCGGCGACATACGTCGAAACGGGGATCATCAAGCCGGGCGACGTGGCGCAGGGCGCCCACTGCATGACCCCGCGCTACCTCCGTGACCAGATCGACCGCAGCCGAGCCAACCTCGGACTCGAGACGCTCGACGTCTACTACCTGCACAACCCCGAGACGCAGCTGGGTGAGGTCGATCGCGTCGAGTTCATGGTCCGTGTTCGCGCCGCGTTCGAGGCGCTCGAGGAGGCGGTCTCGGCCGGGAGCATCGCGCGCTTCGGCACCGCGACCTGGACCGGCTATCGGGCGGATCCGGGCGACCCCGCCTACCTGTCGCTCGCAGAGCTCGTCGCGGCGGCCCGGGACGTGGGGGGAGACGACCACCACTTCAACGTGATCCAGCTGCCGTACAACCTCGGGATGACCGAAGCCTTCACGCGCGCCAATCAGCGCGTGAACGACCGGATGGTTCCGTTGCTCGAAGCGGCCCGGCAGCTCGGCGTCTTCGTGATGGCCTCGGCCTCCCTCCACCAGGGCCAGCTCATGCGTCTGCCGCCGATGATCGCCGAGTACATCCCCGGGCTCGACACCGACGCGCAGCGGGCGCTGCAGTTCGTGCGCTCGACGCCCGGTATCGGCACGGCACTCGTCGGAATGAGGGCGCCCGCGCACGTCGAGGAAAACGCGAAGGTCGGCGCGATTCCGCCGATGACCTGGGAGCACTTCCAGCGCCTCTTCAGCGCGGCGGGAGGGTGAGCGCCGGCCGCTCCACGAGGCTGGCCGGCGCCACGGAGCGGGATCCCGGCCGCGTCGCAAAACATTGCGCAGCCCCTGCGCGTCGGGTAGGGTGATCGAGTGATCACGCTCGAGCGTGACGCCTCACGCGCCATCGGAGTTCGCCCCGCCGTCTCCGCCGTCATCCCCCTCGGCGGCTGCCATCCACGCTCCTGGCTCATCATCGGATTCGGATCCGCGACGCCTCCACCCGGAGGGTCGCGCCGTACATTCGCTGAGGGAGGATGACGCGTGATGCGACGCATTCACCACGTTGGCATCGTCGTGAATCGGCTGGCGGACGCCTACGGCTTCTACCGTGACACACTGGGGCTCCCGCTCATCAAGGAGGCGACGATCCCCGACCAGCACGTGCGGGCCGCGCTCCTTGGGGCCGGCGAGACCGAGATCGAGCTGCTCGAGCCGCTGGCGCCGTCGTCGGGCATCGGGCGCTTCCTGGCCAGGCACGGTGAGGGACTTCACCACCTCTGCTTCGACACGCCGGACATCGTCAAGACGCTGACCTCGCTCAAGGAGATGCGCGTCGAGCTGATCGACGCGACCCCGCGGCCGGGGCTGGCCGGACAGATCGCGTTCGTCCACCCGAGGGCGTGCTGCGGCGTGCTCGTCGAGCTGGCCACGCCGGCGCCCCCCGTGGCGGCCGAGTCTCCGTCGCCGCTGAGGCTCAAGCGACTTGTGATCGGCGCCTCCGACGTCAAGCGGGCGAGCGACGCGCTGCGCTCACTCTTCGGCCTCGAGGAGGTCGCGATCAACGGCGGTCAGCGCACCATGCTGGCGGTCGGCCGTGGCGCGGTGCTGGTGGTGCCGGCCGAGGAGGTCGGCGGCACGGAGGGGCTGGTCGCGCTCTCGATGGTCGCCGAGGATTTCCAGGCGCTGACCGGCGCCTTCAGTCGCGCCGGCACGAGCTTCCTGCGCGGGACGGGCGAGGTGACGGTCCAGCCCGCGTCGAGTCACGGCGTACACCTGCACATCAGCCGCTACGAGTAACGCCCCGGACGGCGCGGCGGCGGACGGGGCCTGTCGCCGGGGACCGTGGGTCACGCCGGCGGCTCCGTCACCCACTCGCCCGAATCGCAGCTCTTCGAGCTGCGTGCGGGACTCGGCGGTTCCACTCCGCCGCGCGCGTGACCCACGGTCCCCGGCGACAGGCCCCGTCCGGGCTCGCGATGCGGGCTTCGGACCGCGGCCGCCCGGCCGCGCGCCCGCCACATCCGTCAGGACTAGTCGGGGCGGCGGACGGCGGCGACGGGAGTTGGGAATTCTTCGGGATCGATTGGGATCTCGATGACGGCCGGGACGCTGGCGGCGAGCGCCGCCTTGACGGCGTCGCCGACCTGATCGGGATGCTCGACGTAGTAGCCGGCGGCGCCGAACAGCCGGGCGTACTGGTCGTAACGCGGGTTGCCGATGTCGCAGCCGATGTAACGGCCACCGTAGAAGTGCTTCTGGTACGCCTTCTCCGAGCCCCAGCAGTTGTTGTTCATGACGATCGTGACGACCGCGATGTTGTGCCTGACCGCGGTCTCGAGCTCCTGCGCGTTCATCAGATAGCCCCCGTCTCCGTGGATGGCGATCACCGGAGCCTCGGGACGGCCGAGCTTGGCGCCCAGCGCGGCGGGAAAGGCGAAGCCCAGACCGCCGAGGTCGAGCGGCGTCAGGAACGTGCGCGGTCGCGCGAAGTGCAGACGATCGTATCCGTACGCGGGCGCTGCGCCCGCGTCGAGCGTCACGATCGTCTCCGGCTCCAGCACGCGGCGCAGCTCCGCGTAGACGCGCTGAGGCTTCAGCGGCTTGGCATCGAGCCCCGCCTCCGCCGCGAGCCGTGCGAGGCGCTGGGCGCGCAGCGCCTCGGCCTCGCGTCGCCAGGCTGGGTTCCGCTCGGGTACCCCGCCCTGAGCCAGCGCGTTCAGCAGGGCCTGACACGTCTCCCGCGCGTCCGCCTGAATGCCGACCTCGACCGGGTAGTAGCGGCCGATGTCGCGACCATCGATGTCGATCTGGATGAGGGCCGTGCCCGGACGAATGTAGCGGTCGTCGAACTGGGTCGTGAACTGAGCGAGCCGTGAGCCCACGACGAGGATCACGTCTGCCCGCCGACACGCGGCGGCCGCCTCCGGCGCGCCGGCGCGTCCGAGCGGGCCGAGATACAGCGGGTGCGCGTTGGACACGGCGTCGTTTCGGCCGTACGCGGTGATCATCGGGATCGCGTACCGGTCGCTCAGCTCGACGACCAGCTCGTTGGCGCCGGCCCGGGTCGCTCCTCCGCCGACGAGGAGCAGCGGCCGCTCCGCCTGACGCAGCCGCCGTACCGCCTCGCGAACGGCGTCCGCGTGCGGGGGCTGCGCGTGGATGACACGGTAGCTTCCGGGCGCGAGCGCCGCCGCCGGCGGCAGCTTGCCGTTCAACACGTCTCTCGGGATCTCGACGAAGACCGGGCCCTGCCGCCCGCTCATGGCGGTGCGCAGCGCGCCCCGCAGGAGCTCGGGAATGCGCTCCGGCTTGTTGATCTGGAGCGCCTGCTTGGTCACCGGCCGGAACATGTTGACCAGGTCGAACTCCTGAAAGGCGTCCTTCTGGTAGTGGTCGAGCGCGATGCCGCCGACGAGGACCACGACCGGCGAATGGGCCACGTACGCCGCGGCCACGCCTGTGATCAGATTGGTCGCCCCGGGGCCGCTCGTCACGAGGCAGACGCCGGGCCGATCGGTGACGCGAGCCAGCCCATCGGCCATGAAGGCAGCGGCCTGCTCGTGGCGAACGTTGATGTACTGGATGGTTGGATCGTCGTAGAGCGTGTCGAGCACGTCCAAGAAGGTCGCGCCGACGATTCCAAAAATGTGCCGCACCCGCTCGGCCTTCAAGAGCTCCACGACGGCCCGTCCACCCGTCCAGTGATCCATGTGCCCGCGCCCTCCTTGTGCGTCCCCCGCGCTGGGTCGGCGCCGCGCGGGCGCGCCACAGGATACCGGTTGCCCCGCCGTAAACAAAGCCGGAGGGCGCACCGTCGTACGGACCAGACGGTACGTAAGGAGGATCCGATGAGACGCCTACAGCGCACGCTCGGCACGATGACCGTGCTCCTGCTCGGGATCGGCGTGATCGCCGCCCAGGCGGAGCCCCAGTTCGCCGGCTCCTGGACGCTCGACCGCTCCCAGAGCCAGTTCCCGACACACGAGGGCCGGGCCCACGGCGCGCCAGACGGTCAGGCCCAGGCTCAGCCGCCTCAGCCGCCAGTGGTCAAGCTCGTCGTGGCGCAACAGGGCAACACCCTGAAGGTCACGCGGACCATGACCACGGGCACTCGTGAGCACTCGATGACCGATACCCTGGTCGCCGACGGAACCGACCAGAGCCACCAGGGCTACCGCGGCAACGTCGTAACCCGGGCCGCCTTCGAGGGCGACCGGCTGGTGGTGACCCAGACCCACACGAAGAAGGGCGATCAGGGTGACCGGACGATGTCCCGGCAGTCCATCTGGACGCTCTCGCCTGACGGACGAATCCTGACGATCGAGACCACGATGCACAGCCCCCGTGGCGACCACGCCATGAAGACCGTGTACCTGCGCAGCTGACCCCCGGCCCGCGTTGCCGACTCCGATCGACGGGGCGTCCGTCCATGGGCGCCCCGTCGACTTCGCGCCGCCTTCCCATCGCCCCGGCCCCTCCCGGCAGCGGTCTCCCTCGCACCCGCCGGGCGATCGCGACGAGTTGCTTGTCCTGGCTGCCTCGGGACGTCTATTCTTCGCAATACGATGGCGCGAATCCAGATGAGCAGGAGCCGGCATATCAGCCGCCGTCAGCTCGTGACGGGCGCGCTGGCGCTGGGCGTCGCGCACGTCGTTCCACGCATCGTCCGCCGCGTGTCGGCGCAGCCCCGACTTCCCGGGCCCCCGTTCACCCTGGGCATAGCCTCGGGCTATCCCTTACCGACAAGCGTGGCGCTCTGGACTCGCCTGGCGCCATCCCCGCTCATGCCCGGGGGCGGCATGGCGCCGGAGGTGGTGCCGGTCGAATGGGAAGTCGCGACCGACGATCGCATGGGCCAGATCGTTCAGCGGGGCACCGTCGGCGCGACGCCCGCGTTCGCGCACGCCGTGCACGTCGAAGTCGAGAATCTCGAACCTGGACGGTGGTACTGGTACCGTTTCCGCGCGGGCGGCGAGGTGAGCGTGGTCGGGCGCACCCGCACGGCGCCCGCCGCGAATGGCGGTAGCGATCGCCTGCGCCTGGCCGTCGCCTCCTGCCAGCAATACGAGCAGGGCTACTTCACCGCATATCGCCACATGCTCGCCGACGACCTCGATCTGATCATCCACCTCGGTGACTACATCTACGAATCCTCCTGGGGCCAGGACCACGTGCGCACGCACGGCGCTCCCGAGCCCCATACGCTCGACGACTACCGAATCCGGCACGCGCTCTACAAGAGCGACCCCGATCTCCGGGCGGCGCACGCGGCCTGTCCCTGGCTGGTCACCTGGGACGACCACGAGGTCCAGAACGACTACGCCAACGACCGCTCGGAGCACCTGGACAACGCGGAGTGGTTTCTGCAGCGCCGCGCCGCCGCCTACCGGGCCTACTACGAGCACATGCCGCTGCGCCGCCAGATGATGCCCTTCGGGCCCCACATGCGTCTCTTCGCGCGGGTCGCATTCGGCCGGCTCGCCCAGATCCACCTCCTCGACGATCGGCAGTACCGCTCACCGCAGCCGTGCGCCGCGCCGGGCCGAGGTGGCGCGAACACCGTCGAAGACTGCCAGGAGCGGGTCGACTCGCGGCTCACGATGCTCGGCGACGTGCAAGAGCGCTGGCTCCAGGCCGGGCTCGACCGCTCGTCCGCTCGCTGGAACATCATCGGCCAGCAGACTCTCATGGCCCAGCTCGACCGGAAGCCCGGGCCAGGCCAGCAGTTCTGGACCGACGGGTGGGACGGCTATCCGGCGGCGCGCCGCCGCCTGCTGGACTATCTCGGCCAGCGCAAGCCCGCCAACCCGGTCGTGCTCGGCGGCGACGTGCACGCGTTCTGGGTGACCGACCTCAAGCCGGACTTCGACGATCCGCGCTCGCCGGTGGTTGCCACGGAGTTCGTCGGCACGTCCATCACGTCGCAGTTCAGGCGCCGTCAGGAGGACCTCGAGATGTTGCTGGCCGACAACCCGCACATCCGGCTCGGCAACGGCACCCGGCGTGGCTACGTGCGCCTGGAGATCACGCGAGAGCGGCTGCGTGCCGACCTCCGCACGGTCCGCAGCGTCACGCGGCCGGGCGCCGAGGCGGACACCCTCGCCACCTTCGTGGTCGAGGCCGGACGGCCCGGGGCGGTGCGCGGGTAGACCGAATAGCCGAGACGCGACAATAGGGGTACTCTGAAGTCCCGAGCCATGCGAGTTCTCACCGTCCACCCCGGTCCCCTGATGTACACGAAGATCTTCCTCCGGCTGGAGCCCCTCGGGCTCGAGCTGGTCGCGGCGGCCGTCCGTCGGGCCGGCCACGAGGCGCGGCTCATCGACCTGCAAGCGGACACGCACGAGGACTACGTCCGGCTCGTCGACGACTGGCAGCCGGACGTGGTGGCGTTCTCCTGTAACTACCTGGCGAATGTTCCCGAGCTCGTGGACCTCGCCAAGGTGACCCGGGCCAGGCGGCCCGGCACCTTCATTCTCGTCGGGGGCCACAGCGCCTCCTTCATCGCGCAGGAGCTGCTCGAGCACGCCGGCGGTGCCATCGACTGCATCCTGAAGGGCGAGGGCGAGGCCTCGGTGTCCGAGCTCCTCGAAGCCGTCGAGCACGATCGGCGGTCGGTCACGCAGGTCGCCGGTGTCGTCACCCTCGACGGGGAAGGCCCGCCCGCCCGCCTGGTCGAGAACCTGGATGCGCTCGTGCCGGCCCGCGATCTGCTCCGCCGCCGCCGGCGGTATTTCCTCGGCACGCTCGATCCCTGTGCGTCGATCGAGTTTGCCCGGGGCTGCCCCTGGGACTGTGCCTTCTGCAGCGCGTGGACGTTCTACGGTCGGAGCTATCGGATGGTCAGCCCGGAGCGCGCGGTGGAGGACCTCGCGTCCATCAGGGAGCCCGGCGTCTTCATCGTGGACGACGTGGCCTTCGTGCAGTCCAAGCACGGCTTCGAGATCGCAGACGCCATCGCGCGCCGCGGGATTCGCAAGCAGTACTATCTCGAGACCCGAGGCGACGTGCTGCTGCGCAACAAGGACGTCTTCCGGCTGTGGACCCGCCTGGGCCTGCAGTACATGTTCCTCGGGCTCGAGGCGATCGACGAGGAGGGACTGCGCAAGCACCGCAAGCGGATCTCGCTCGGCCACGCGTTCGAAGCCCTCGAGTTCGCGCGCTCGCTCGGCATCAGGGTCGCCATCAACCTGATCGCCGATCCCGACTGGGACCGCGAGCGCTTCAACGTGGTCCGCCAGTGGTGCCTGGAGATCCCCGAGATCGTGAACATCTCGGTGAACACCCCCTATCCGGGAACGGAGACCTGGCGCACGGAAGCGCGGCGAGTCCAGACGCGGGACTATCGCCTCTACGACATCCAGCACGCGGTGCTGCCGACGCGGTTACCGCTCGCCGACTTCTACGAGGAGCTGGTCCGCACCCAGCGCGTGCTGGCGATGAAGCACATGGGATTGACCGCGCTCCGCGATCTGGCGACGATCGTGCTCGGCCAGCTGGTGCGCGGGCAGACGAACTTCTTCCGGAGTCTGTGGAAGTTCAACCAGGTGTTCGATCCCAAGCTCCTGCTGGCCGATCATCATCGTCCTGTGACCTACGAGATGAAGCTACCGCCGCCGGCGCAGACGACGGTCGATCCCCGGCTGCTCTACGTCCTGCAGGCGCGCGGCCGGAAAGGCCGCGCCATCGACGACGCGACCGAGCAGTTCGTCGAGGCGACCCGGATGGGAACGAACGAATAGCGCTCGATGGTCCCGAGACCCCGCATCCCGTGCTCCAGGGACGGTACACGGGCACCACGTGGGACGGCCATGGCGCCGATCGTCTCGAGCGCTGGGCGAGATTCGCGACCGAGGTCGAGGCCTCCGACGAGGTGCGCATCGCCGGCGGGGACGTCATCCTCGAGTTTCTCCGTCGGCTCCAGGCCCAGTTGTAGGCGTGACCCGATCACACGGAGGTGGTCAGTGACCGCAAAGCCGAGCGTGCACGAGTTCGGGATGGGCGTCGACGTCCACGGGCGTGACTCCACCAAGGCGGCCTGCCGCGCGGTGTCGGATGCGATCCGGCACTCGAGCCTGCCGCTCTTCCAGGAGGTTCGCGAACGCGGTGGCCGCATGCTGGTCGACGTGACCATCGGCGTCCCGGATCCGGACTCGGTCAAGGTCGACGTCGTCCGGCGCGAGCTGCCGCACGGCGAAGTGACGGTTCGAGCCGTCAACGGCGGCCTTCGCTCGCCGAGCTCCGACACGCTCATCGCCTGCGCGGTCATCACCGTCAGCGTCGAATACCCTCAGGATGCCCCGAGGTGAGCGCGACGGCGACCGGGACGGGCCTCAAGCGGCTGCAGCACCTGGTCCTGTGGGTCTCGAACGTCGAGCGCAGCGTGCGCTTCTACTGCGACGTCGTGGGCTTCGAGGTCCAGCGACGCTATCCAAACGCCGCCTTCCTGAAGATCCCGGGAACCTCGGACGACCACCATCTCGGCCTGTTCGAGCAGACGGGCGCGGGGTATCCCGACGAGCGCGGCGCTCGCATGTATCACTCCGCCTGGGAGGTCGGCGACCTCACCGATCTGGTGCGCGCGCGCCGGCGGCTCGCCGAGGCCGGCGCGCTGGTCGGCTCGTCGGATCACGGCGTCAGCCTGTCGCTCTACGCGAAGGACCCGGACGGGCTCGAGTTCGAGGTCTTCTGGACGGTGCCCGGCGGCGCCTCGGCCAGGACGACGGAGCTCGATCTCGAGGGGGAGCTCGCCCGGCGCGGTCTGGCGATGCCGTGACGCGTGCCGGGGCGCGCGACGAACGGCGCGCGCCCCGGCACGGACCGGAGGGTGACTAGAGCGAGCGCAGGAAGTTGAGCAGGTCCTGCGTGTCGCCGTCGCTGAGGCCGATGAACCTGTTGATCACCGTGTTCGCTTCCGACGGACCGAATTTGATGGTGGCATCGCTCTTGTGGGCCCGGATCGCCTCCAGGAGGTCGGTCGTCCTGCCGTCGTGGAGGAAGAAGATCCGCTGGCCGAGGCCCCACAGCGGGGCCGTCCGGAACTCGTCGCCACGGGCCGCGCCCTGAAGGATGTCGTCGGCGAGCCCGGGCCCCATCTGGTGGAGGGCCAGGTCGGAGTACAGATTCACGCTCTGGTTGCCCAGGGCGACCACGGTCGTATCGCGGGTCCTGAGCGTGGGGGTGTGGCAGAGGGCGCAGCCGACGATCGTGAACAGCTGGCGGCCGTGGTCGATCGAGGTCGCCGAGGCGTTGCCGAAGCTCGCCACCGGCGTGGGCGGTGCCAGGAAGCGCTGGAAGTTGGCGAAGCCCTCGATGGGGCTGACCTGGCGAACGCTCGGAGTCACGGTGTTGGGAACCGTCGCGAACTGGCAGTTCGGCGTCTCGTCGCGCTCCTGCTGGAACGCCTCGTTGGTGATCCCCATCTCGACGTTGTAGGCCTCGCCGGAGAAGATCAGCAGCGACTTGTTCTGCGCCTTCCAGCCGAACCGGGTGATCGTCCCATCGTTGCCGTTTCGGTTGGGCCGCCCGCTGATGCCGAAGCTCCTCTTGATGAACGCGTTGGCGCTCAGGTTGGCGAGGATCGCGCTGTCGGCGACCTGCTCGATGAGTCCCGCGCCGAAAACCGGCGTGGGAATCCGGAAGGTGATGTTGCGATTGCTGACTTGCGTCTCGAACTCCTCCTGCCTGAGGTTGCAGCTTCCGGCCTCCGGGTGCCCGGTGATCACGAAGAGAGCGTGGACACCGCCGTCGCGGGAACCGTCGGGATTGTACTGAAAGCGAGCCTCCCGGATCGGGCCGTTGGGCCTGATGAAGGATGGAATGTTGTTGCCGCTGAATTGAAGGTCTGCGGTCACGCGGAACAGCGGGTTCGCCGCCGGGCTCGTGCCCCCGATGGCCGGCTCCTGATGGCAGCCCGCACAGCTCACGAAGTTGAAGCGCGGGCCGAGGCCTTCAGTGATCCCATCCTCCTCGGAAAATTCCTCCAGCCCCGCCGTGAACATCTCGCTCTCGTCAGCGGTCAATTTGTCGATCGGCCCTCCCGCTCCCGCCGGCCCGCCCCTCACACCCGGGTCGCGGGGCCCGCGCAACTGCGCCGGAAGGTTCTGGGCCACTGCGAGCAACAGGATGGCCGTCACCGCGAGCAGCAATCGGATTCTTATCTTGCTCATGTTTGCTCCTTGCGCAAAATGCACCGCTCCAGCGTGCCCGCAAGGGCGCAAGTGGGATGCCAGCAGAACGGTCGGCGGGAAAACAGCGAAAAGGCTGGGATGTCGGGGGGAGGAGCGTAACCGCCCGAGCGTTCGATTCTCAGCTATACGAGGTGAGGCGGCCGATTTTCTCACATCTGATAAAATGCGCGGAACGCCTTGTTCAGCGAGGACAAGCGAGCTATTGTGGTAGAGTCGCGCCTGAGCGGAGCCCCGCGCCAGGCGCAACCACGGGTGCTCCCCGTCGAGCGGAGCGTGTCCGCCAGCGACCGGATGTTCCAGCAGCATCAGGGCTGCGTCAGCGTAAATCGAAGGTGATTCCAGCGATGACCGCCTCAATCCTCGTAGTGGACGACGAGCCCGCGATCCAGGACATCCTGACCTGGTCGCTCGAAGCCGAGGGCTATCGGGTGGCCACGGCCGGGAGCGGCGAGGAAGCCCTGAGCCGAGTCGAGGAGGAAGACTTCGACGTCATCGTCACCGACATCGTCATGCCGGGCCTCGACGGCCTCGAGGTGCTCGAAAGGTCGCGCGTCCTCAACCCTCGCGCCGCGGTGATCGTGATGACCGCGTATGCCGCGCTCGAAACCGCCATCGCCGCCCTTCGTCGAGGGGCGAGCGACTATCTCGAGAAGCCGTTCGCCGTCGAGCTCCTCAAGGAGCGGGTGCAGCGTGTGCTCCAGTATCGGGAGACGATCTGGAAAGACCGGCTCGTCCAGCGCGCGCTGCAGCCGCGAGCCCCCGGCCACCCGCTCGTCGGCGAGAGCGACGCGATCCGGGCCTTGCGCGAGCAGATCACGCTGGCGGCGCGCACGGCGAGTAACGTGCTGATCACCGGTGAGAGCGGCGTGGGGAAGGAGCTGGTCGCCCGCGCGGTTCACGCCGACGGCGTGCGCCACGACGCGACCTTCGTCGCGCTCAACTGCGGCGCGATCCCGGAGGCGCTGCTCGAGAGCCAGCTCTTCGGGCACCTGCGCGGCGCCTTCACGACGGCCGTGCAGGCGAACGCCGGGCTCTTCGTCACGGCCGACCACGGCACCCTGTTTCTTGACGAGATCGGCGAGATGCCGCTGCAGCTACAAGTCAAGCTGCTCCGGGTGATCGAGGACAAGAGCGTGTTGCCGGTCGGCGGGACCAGGCCCGTGCCCGTGGACGTCCGAATCATCGCCAGCACGAACCGGGATCTCGGTCGCGAGGTCGAGGCGGGGCGGTTCCGCGGGGATCTGTTCTACCGGCTCAACGTCGTGCACCTCATCGTGCCGCCCTTGCGCGAGCGGCGGGGCGACATCCCGCTACTGGTCGATCATCTCCTCGACCGTCTCAACGGCAGGCTCGGCACGCGATGCCTCGGCGTCGAGCGCGACGCGCTCTGGTCGCTCATCGGCCGGCCGTGGAAGGGCAACGTCCGGGAGCTCGAGAACGTCCTCGAGCGGGCCATGGTCCTCGGCGGCAGCGACCTCATCTCTTTTCGGGAGCTGTCGGCGGAGCCCGCCTCGGTCCACGGAGCCGCCCCTCAGGATCTTCGGGGGGCCGTCCGTCGATTCGAGCGCCAGCACCTGATGGACGTCCTGGCCGCGACACAGTCGGACAAGCGCAAGGCGGCCCGCATGCTGGGAATCAGCCTGGCCTCCCTCTACCGCAAGCTCCGCGGTGAGGACGAGGCGGGCCCCGCCCTCTCGGGGTAGTCAGAGGGCTGAAGCCGTCTTCAGATGGGAACGTCCGGGGGCTTAGCGAGCCTCGCGGCGGGAGGCCGCCGCGAGGCTGATGAGACTACCGGCTGCCGGATCCGGGCGCGCCGGGCGTTTTCGGGGCTTCGGTGCTGTCGGGTGCAGGGCTGCCGCCGGGCGAGCTACCCATCGTGCTGTCCGACGGCGCGGTCGGCGGGGAGGCCGAGGGCGCCCGATCGCTGCCCGGCCTGTTGCCGAGCCGTCCGTCCCGGTTCGAATCGGTGCAGCCCGCCGCGAGACCCGTGAGGAGTGCCAGCGCACAGAGCCCGGAAAGAAGTCCTTTCATTCTCTGATCCTCCTGGGGATGGTCCCTATCCTTTGATCTGCACGGAGGTGGCGACCTTCTGACCGCTTCGCTCTTCGTATTCGGCGCTGATCTGCACGCCCGGCCTCAACTGTTCCTTGGAAACTCTCACGGAGGTCGGGATGGAGATCTGGGTCCCGTCCTCGAGCGTGACCATGTTGCCTTGCACGGCCTTGATCGTGCCCTCGACCTTTTGACCCATCTTGTCGGGCGTCCGGCCCATCGGCGTCGTCGGATCGGTCCTCATCTGAGCCGTCGCGCCGGAGACGCCGAGTGATGCCGTCAACAGGACCGCGATCAGGACTGCCAGAAATCGGATCATGTGAACTCCTCCTTCGTGCTGTGTTTGGCGCCTGGCCTTTTGCCAGGACTTCTGTTCCCGACGTACACGTATGGCGATCCGAGCAAGCGAGATGCCACAGGTCATCGGACGGTCGGCACGCCGAGCGATTTCAGCTGCGTGTGGCCCGCGTGCGACGGACGCGCCACACAGGCCACTGAGCGTAGTGCTGGAAAAGCCAACGTCATCGGACGAGAACCGCGTGCGTCGATCGATGCGTCGCCGGGCCGCCGTCTGAGGCCCCGCCGATGGCTCGAGCGCGCCGCCGCCCGGAGCGCTCGCCGCCGCCGTGTAGAACTGGCGTGTAGAACTTACGCCTCTGCCCTGTAGAAGTTGCCCGTCGGCGGTCGCTGAACGCCTCTCCTCGGCGATCGTGGGCGCGTAACCCCTCGACAGATCGGAAGTGCGGACCTGGCACGGACTTCGCTCCTCCGCGGCCGGGAGGCGACGCCCATGAAAACACTCGAAGCAGTGCGCGCGGTCCTCATCACCACAGCGCTCGCGACGTGGCCCGTGAGGCGTGGCTGGGCCCAAGTGCTCGTCGGGCCCCCGGCATCCGGCGCGTCGCCATCGAGCGACGCGACTCCATTGGGAGGGATGACGGTTTTCGCAGTCGTGGGCGCGGCGGTGGTCATGCTGTTGATCCTCGGAGCGCTCGTGACGATGTTGGATCTCAAGCGCAAGCGAGACGGCGAAGCCGTCGTCGTGCAGGCGCAGATCTCCGATGCCGTCCTGCGCGATCCCAGATTGTTCAGTCTGCCGATCACGCCGACGGCCCACGTTCCTCTGTGGAAAGGCTCGCCCGTCACTGTCGAGGTGGCCGGCCAGGTCCCGTCCGACGATCTCCGCCGGGTGGCACTCGGTGTGATCGAGCGCGAGGCGGCGCACCTGCGGCCCGACGTGCAAATCGAGTCCCGGATCGGCGTCGTGCCGACCATGGCTCGATGATCGGCCTGGCACCGCGCAACGGAAGAGAGGACACGATGCACGTCGGGCGCTGTCGGTGCGGTGTCGACGATGCTGGCGGTCCTCGCTTCGGCTGCTTGACGTGCGCAGAAGCCTGCTGCTCGGCCTGCGCCATCACGCTGGAATCGGTCGCTTACTGCCGCCATTGCGCGGCGATGCTGCTCGGCGTCGCTGTGATTCGGATGAGTGGTCCGTTCGAGCTCTGTTGACGTGGCGGCGATCGTGACCGTGCGGCGATCCTCTATTCGAACAAGCGCGACTCACGGAACGGAGAGGAGCGACTCCATGGGATTGGATCTGATCCGGAGTTCGGGGGCGATCGTCGTGTCGGATGACCGCGACCGGCACGGTCCGGGGCACCCACCAGACCAGAGGCCGCCTTTCGTGCTCGAGGCTCAGCGGGCGCTTCAGGACCTGGGCTATCACCCGGGCCCGATCGATGGAATGTTCGGCCAGAAGACGCGAGCGGCCGTGGAGAGGTACCAGCTGGACGAGAAGCTCGCGGTGACCGGGCAGCTCGACGCGGAGACCCTGGAGCGGCTCGACGTCTACAAGCGACTGTTCCGTCCGACCCGCGAGCCTTGAGCGGGCGCGACCGCCGGGTCGACGGGGACCTCGCCGCGCGTGACCTCCGCCCGGCCTGGTGCATTCCGGTGTCCGGTGCCGTACAATGCCCATGCCGTACCGGGCGACAGACCGTCGACCGGAGCTCACCGATCATGGAGGGCGCCATGGCCAACGATGCTGCGCAAGCTCCCCCGCCGCAGGCCCTACCGCCGCGCGGCATCAATCACATGGTCCTCAATGTGCGGAACCTCGAGGCGTCGCATCGGTTCTGGACCGAGATCATCGGTTTTCGCTGCGTCGCGGAGCTCAAGCCGATACCGGGGCGGCAGCGGCCGAAGATGCGGTTCTACAGCGGGCTCGACGCGCACGGCGACGTGACCCACCACGATCTGGCGCTGGCCGAGGTCTCACAGACCAATGGCGACCACGCTCCCGAGCAATGGAGCCTGATGCCAGGCCGGGTCGGACTGAACCACGTGGCGATCGCGTGGCCCGACCGGGAGTCCTGGCTGAGGCAGCTCGCCTTTCTCCAGAGCAAGGGCGTGCCGTTCCTCCGGCGCGTCAACCACGGGATGACGCACAGCGTGTACATCGCGGATCCCGACGGTCACGGCATCGAAGTGCTCTACGAGTTGCCCCGAGAGGTGTGGGAAGGCGATATCGACGGCGCGCAGAACTACGCGGAGATGCTCCCCACCGACGGTGCCGAGTCGCTGGTCGATCGGACGGAGAACCCCGTCTTCGACGCTCCGGCGCTCCCGGTCGCGAACCGAGCCTGAGGGGCTCGTCCGCTCCTCGCTCGATCAGGCGGTCGGGCTCGTCCCGGGCATCGGCCAAGCCAGCCACTCGCAGATCGCCCGACCCATGATCCACTCCTTGTCCTCCGCCGAGAGCCACGGCAGCTCCTCGGTGAAGAGCGTCACGGCCTGACGCCACGGGCAGGTGAGCCGCGTCCAGTCGGTGCCCCAGAACATCCGGCGCGGGCCGAACGCGTCGTACACGCGGCGAATGTGCGGGTGGAGCCCGGGGAACGGATACGCTTGGGTCGAATAGCAGGGCAGCGCGGAGGCCTTGACGGCGACGTTCGCACGTCGCGCGAGCGCGCAAAGCTCCGGCAGGCCGGCGAAGGCCTCGGGCTCCTTCGCACCGCTGCGGATGCCCAGGTGATCGATCACGAGCTTGAGAATGGGATGGCGCTCGGCGATCCGGTCCACCGCCGGGAGCAGGCCGGACACGGACATCATCACGGGGATGCCCACGCGCTCGGCGGCCGCCCAGAGCCAGTCGGCGGTGCCGTCGGTCAGCCACGGCCGGTGCTGCTCGGTGTTGAAGGTGAAACGCATGCCGAGCATGCCGGGCCGGCGCCTCCATCCATCGACGAGCGCCCAGCTCTCCGGCTTCTCGAGCGCGAGCCGCCCCATGACGGCGAACCGGTCGGGGTGGAGCCGTGCCGCTTCGAGCGCCAGATCGTTGCGCTCGCCTTCCCACGACGGCGGCACGATGACGACGCGGTCGACCCCGGCCTCTTTCATGCCGGCGAGGACCAGGTCCTTGGTGACGGGGTGAGGCTTCTGTGCCCGCTGGGCTCCGCCCGGCGGCCACGGGCGGTCGGGAGTGTCGGCGCCCCAGATGTGGACCTGCGCGTCGACGATGACCATCGGGCGTCGCGCGGCGGCTCCGGGCGGCGGGCTCACGCCCTCCGCGCGAGCGGGCCGCGGAGCAGCTGCCCGGGAAGCGCGCCGGTGTGCTTGCCGTCGCGCAGCAGGACCTCGCCGTTGACGACCGTCGCGGCGATGCCTCGAGTCCGCTGCACGAGGCGACGCGCTCCGGAGGGAAGGTCGTCCACCACCTCCGGCATCTCCGCGGCAATGGTGTCGGGATCGAACACGACGAGGTCGGCCGCCATCCCTTCGCGGACGAGCCCGCGGTCGGCGAAGCCCCAGAGCGTGGCCGGCACCAGCGTCAGCATCCGCACCGCCTGCTCGAGGGTGAACGCCTGCTTGCGGCGCACCCAGTGGTAGAGCAGGTGCGTCTGGAGCGACGAGTCCATCAGTTGTGAGACGTGCGCGCCCGAATCGGAGAACGTGACGACGGCGCGCGGGTGGCGCATCAGCTCGAGGGCGTAGTCCTGGTCCTCGTTGGCGACCGGCTGGAGAAAGAAGAGGTCGAGATCTTTCGCGAGCGCCAGGTCGATCATCGTCTCGGCTGGATGCTGGCCGCGCTCGCGCGCGACCTCGGCCACCGTCCGATGCGGCCCTTCCACGGTGTCAAAGACGAGGAGCCAGTCGTAGTCGGCCGGCCGAGCCTCCGTCCCGACGGTGCGTCGGTCGTCGCGCTCGCCCGAGGCCTCGACGAGCCGGCGGCGCACCTCGGGGTCGTGGAGCCGCCGCCGCTGCTCGGCGAGCGGGAGCGCGCGCAGCTCCTTCCACACCGGGAGCCGGTCGAAGGGCATCTGGGTCTTGAACGAGAGCAACGCGCTCAGCGAGCGGCTGTGCACCTGGGCGAACATGCGCCCGCCGGCGGCGGCGGTCTCGTCGAGAAGCGCGAGGTACTTCCGCCAGACGTCCGGCACCCCACGACGGCTGAAGACCCCGAACGTCACCGGGCGCCCGGTGTCGACGGCGAGGTCGCGCAGCCGCGTGTGGTAGTCGCGCAGACCCGGGTCGTCCGGGGCACGGTCCACGCCCTCGCCCGCGATCTCGAAGAGGCCGGCGTTCAGCTCGCCCATGACGCCGACCAGCCGGCGTACTTCGTCCCACGTCGCCAGGCGGCTGGCGACGTGACGCCCCTCGGGAGTTTCGTGGGCCGGTGACCGTGAGGTCGTGAACCCGATCGCGCCGGCGCGGATGGCGTCGCGCACCTCGCGCTCCATCGCCTTGAGATCGTCCTCGCTCGCCGGCTTCTCGAACGCCCGCTCGCCCATCACGTAGGTGCGTACCGCCGAGTGGCCGATGTAGCCCCCGTAGTTGATGCCCTTCGGCAGGGAGTCGAGGCAGTCGAGGAACTCGGGGAAGGTGGTCCAACGCCACTCGATGCCGGCCTCCATGGCGGCGGGCGGGATGTCCTCGGCGCGCTGGAGGTTGCGGACGACGAGGTGCTTGTTCTCCTTGGCGCAGGGGGCGAGCGTGAAGCCGCAGTTGCCCATCACGACCGAGGTGATGCCGTGCCAGCACGACGAGGTGCCGAGCGGATCCCAGAAGATCTGCGCGTCCATGTGCGTGTGGCCGTCCACGAAGCCCGGTGTGACCACCTGGCCGTCGGCGTCGACCACCTCGCGCGCGCGCTCGCGGATCCGACCGATCGTGACGATGCGGCCGTGCCGCACGCCGACGTCGGCTCGATACCGCGGCAGACCGGATCCGTCGATGACCGTGCCGTTCTTGATCACCAAGTCGTACGGCATGCTCAGTTCTCCTTAGGACTCTGAAGGATCGGGGGAGGCCCCTCCTCGGCTCGCACTACCGCTGCCCGAGGGCGCGGTCGGCGACCTGAACGCTCTTTTTCTCGAGGTCGAAGCGGAGCGTCTTCTGGCTCTCGACGTCACCGCCGGTGACTCGGATGAAGAACGTGTCGTCGCCGTACTCGATCGAATGGATGTCGCCGACCGCGAACACCGCGGCGTGGCCGGGCTCGTTCAGGAAGTCGCGCTGGAGCTCGAGCTCCGCATGGCCCGGGGTGCTCCCGTCGTCGAGGCGGCGCCACCGGCGCATCCGCGTCGGATTCTTGTAGTTGCCGTAGATGACCCAGCACGGACCGTGATCGTGCGGGACGGACTTCCCACCCTTCTCACGGCCGTGGACGAGGACGTGGACGTCGGACTCGGGGTCGTGGCCGATCGTCGTACGCTCCCGGTACGGCACCGGATCGCCCAGGTGCTTCTTCAAGAGCTCCGGGTTTCGTAGCAGCTTCTCCACGTGGTCGCGGATCTCGGCGAGCCCCGACGGAACGCCCTTCGTCTTGATGGTCTCCCGCGTGTCGGCGAAGAACTGGTCGAGCGTGTACGCGGTGTCCGTGGACATGGCGGTCTCCTTTCCCCAACTGCCTGGGATGATAGCAGGTCGGGGCCGGGCGGAGGGCCTGGGCTTGTAATCATCCAGGCCAGCGCGTACGTGGCCCCGAGAATTTGCCCGCGGTGTCGGGCGCCCGCGAGCGCTATCGCGACATGACGATGGCGGACGTCGAGCGCGAGGCGGCGGTCCTGCCCTGGGGAACGGCGGGGGAGGTGATCGAACGGATCGTCGCGGTGCTGGTGAACATGAACCGCGGCGCGATGCCGCAGGAGATGTTCCTGGAGCAGGTGCACCGGTTCGGGAGCAAGGTGTTGCCCGCGTTGCAGGCGCACACCGTCAGCAAGGTCCTTTCGGCGGAATAACGGCTACTCGGTCCGAGAGTCCAGGTCGCGCGCGCCGGACGTGCGCTGGTGGAACTCGGCCGGGACCGCGCGCCCGGCATCCGTGAACGCGCGACGGATGGCTTCCACGTTGGGGCTGAAGATCGTCTTGCGGTTCCCGCGCGCCCACTCGTTCGACCCCCTCGTCGTGTCGGTCGAGCCCTGGAACCGCGGCATGACGTAGCGCGCGAAGAGCTCGTAGGAACGGAGCGTCTGCTCCCGCGACGCCCACTCGTGGGCGCGGAAGAGCAGGCCGCCGAAGCCGCCGTCGCTCAGCCGCTGCAGGTGCTCGATGCCGCGCACGACCGTGTCTACCGAGCCGACGAGCGTAGTGCCCATCTTCACGCCGTCGGTCAGAGGATCGTCCGAGCGCCCCGGCGGCCGGCCGAGCGTCTCCTCGAAGTAGGTGATCGTCTCGTGTCGCTCGGCGCGCTTGACCTGGCGCAACGCCTCCTCGTCGTCCTCGGCCACGTGGACGTTGACGACGAGTCGCCACTCCTTGCGGTCCATGCGCTTGCCGTGCTTGGCGGCCGTCTCCTCGGCAAGCTTCCACTGGTTGGCCAGCGCCTCGGGTCCGCCGGGCAGGCCCGCGCCCAGCGAGAGCACGCCGAGACCGTGCCGGCCCGCGGCCACCACGCCGGCCGGGGTCATGACGCTCGCCACCGCGATCGGGAAGCACGGCTCGGTGTAGGGCGCCAGGTGCAGGCGCGCCTCGCGCAGCTCGAACCAGTCGGTCTTCATCGTCACCGGCTCCTCGCAGCGCAGGAGGAGCATGATGGCGTCGAGGGCCTCGTCCATACGCGGGCGCTGGTTCACCGGCTCGATGCCCAGCATGTAGGCGTCGGACACCAGCGCTCCGGGGCCGCAACCGAGCATCGAGCGGCCGCGCGTCATGTGGTCGAGCTGGACGAAGCGCTGCGCCACCAGGAGCGGATGATGATACGGCAGGCTCGTCACGCCCGAGCCGAGCATGATGTGGCGGGTGCGCTCGGCGGCGGCGGCGATGAAGAGCTCCGGCGAGGCGATCAGCTCCCATCCCGCCGAGTGGTGCTCGCCGACCCAGACCTCGTCGTAGCCGAGGTAGTCGAGCCACTCGATGAGCTCCATGTCGCGGGAGAGGGCCAGCGTGGGGTTCTCGCCGATGCGGTGAAACGGCGCCAGGAAGATTCCGAATTTCATTCCTCTGTGGGCCATGGTGCCCCGATCCTAGCACGTCGCGGCCGGAATATCGCCGGGGGGCGAACGATCGCCCGGGGTGCTACCATGCCGCCTCATGACGGATCGAACGATCCGCGTGGGGTTCGTGGGTGCCGGCGCCAACACGCGCCGCCATCACATTCCGAAGCTCCGGGCTCAGCCGGGGATCGAGCTGGTGGCGGTCGCGAACCGGACGAAGGAATCGGGCGAGCGCGTCGCGCGCGAGTTCGGCATCGCGCGGGTCTACGGAGACTGGCACGAGCTCGTGCGGGCCCCCGACATCGACGCGGTCTGCATCGGCACCTGGCCCAACACGCACTGCGAGATCACGCGGGCCGTCCTGGAGCACGGCAAGCACGTGCTCTGCGAGGCCCGCATGGCCGTCGACGCCGCCGAAGGACGGCGCATGCTCGATGCCGCGCGCGAGGCGGCGCATCTCGTCGCGCAGCTCGTGCCGGCGCCGAACACCCTCGAGATCGACCTGACGGTCCAGGCGCTGCTGGCCGAGGGCTACATGGGTGACGTGCTCGCCGTCGAGATCCAGGCCAACCAGGGCCGCTTCGTCGACGCCGCAGAGCCGCTCCACTGGCGCCAGGATGCCGTCCTCAGCGGGCTCAACGTCATGACCATGGGTATCTGGTACGAGGCGTTGATGCGGTGGCTCGGCCCGGCCCGCCGGGTCACGGCGATGACGAAGATCGCCGTGCCCCGCCGCAAGGATGCCGGCGGCGCCTGGCAAGAGGTGCGGATGCCCGATCACGTCGAGATCCTCGCGACGCTGGCCGGCGGCGCCGTGGCGCATCTGCGCATCAGCACGGTGACCGCGCTGGCGCCGCCGAGCGAGGTGTGGATCTTCGGGACCGAAGGGACGGTGCGCATCGAGGCGGAGGCCAAGCGCCTCTCGGGCGGGCGGCGCGGCGACAAGGCGCTCCGCGAGATCCCGATCCCCGCCGAGCGACGGATCGGCTGGCGCGTGGAAGAGGAGTTCGTCAACGCGATCCGCGGTCGCGAGAAGGTCTCGCGCACGACCTTCGAGGACGGCGTCCGCTACATGGAGTTCACCGAGTCGGTGTGGAAGAGCGCCGCCAGCGGCCAGGCGGTCGACGTCGCCGAGCTCTGAGCGCGCCTACCGCTCCTTCGTCAGCACCCTGATCACGACGACCACGATCGCGCCGACGAGCAACGCGAGCCCGGCGAAGACGAGCGCGGCGGTCAGGGGACTCATCGGCGCGCTGCGCAGAGGGCCGCCGTGGTCGGCGGCCGCCGGCGCCGCGGCGAGGAGGGCCGTGAAGAGGACGGCGCTCAGCGTTCGCATCGCGTCGAGTCGCCGTGGAGGAGCGCCTACGCTCCGGACCGGGCCGCCGCCTGGATATCGCGGACGTGCTCGGCCCAGTGACGGGCCAGCGCCTCCAAGCGCTCCCGGCCGGTCATGACCTCGCCGTTCGCCCGACGAAAGGCCGGCTTGTCGAGGTCGGGCGCGTTCCGCGCCGCTCGCACCAGCCGCGCGTGCGTCTGCCGGACCTGCGCCAGCAGCTCGTCGAAGCTCTCGTGCTCGTGCAGGCGACGGCACACCTCGTTCACCTGATCGGCGTCCGCCGGCACGGGCCAGGGGGGACCGCCGAGCGCCGCCGACTGAATGCCCCACGCGGTCGCGTCGTGGAAGTAGACGAAGTGCATCAGCACGTCCCGCGCCTGCCATCGGTCGACGCGGGCGCGGGTCGTCCGGCCCGGCCCGTCGAAGTACGCCAGCGTCTCGCGCACCACCCGGTCGAGCTCGGCCAGCAGCGCTTCGTTCGAAGGCAAGGCACTCATCGACGACTCCCTTCGCGCTTCCTTTCGGACTCCTGGGATCGTAGTGGCTCTCGGGCGCCGGGGCAATCGCTTGGTAGGTCAGCCTCGTCGCGCGAGCGCGGCTGCCTCGACGATCGCCCGGAGCTTGTCCTCGGCGACGCGCGCCGAGGCGACCGGGTTGTCGGCGAAGGTCGCGAAGCCGCAGTCGGGAGTCAGCAGCACGCGGTCCGCGCCGAAGAGCTCGATGGCGCGCCGGGCGCGGGCGGCGATCTCCTCGGCCGGCTCGACCCGCTCGTGCTTCTGGTTGACGACGCCGACACCGACGCGCACGTCCCGTGGGAGGTCGGCGAGCACGTCCAGCTCGCCGGCGCGCGGCGTGCAGAGCTCGAGGAAGAGCGTGCCGACCGCGACCTCGGAGAGGAGCGGCACGAGCGGCCGGTAGTCGCCTGCCAGCGCCGCCGCCTCGTTCCGCGTCCAGTTCCCGCGGCAGATGTGAAGCGCCAGGCGCGCCCGGGGCAAGCCGGCCACCACCCGGTTGACGAGCGCCTGCGCGAACTCGAGCTCGCGCCCCGCGTCGCCCTTTTCGCTGAGCGCCCCGCACATGAACCGGCGCGTGTTCTTGGCGCCGGTGAAGACCACCTCCGCGAGCACCGGCTCGTCGAGCTGGACGAGCGAAACGCCGGCCGCCAGCAGAAAGTGAAGCT
>Ga0137403_10001528_pt1 | contig 29025 bp, 28 predicted proteins | sample CZOMad2_1_16fung_FD_122057 | JGI IMG/M metagenome (GOLD analysis project Ga0137403, IMG submission 122057) | Vadose zone soil fungal communities from Angelo Coast Range Reserve, California, USA - CZOMad2_1_16fungal (Hybrid Assembly) | ecosystem: Environmental > Terrestrial > Soil > Vadose zone... | reverse complement strand
TCCTGCTGGGCAAGATCCCGCACGCGCTTATGCAGCGAGTCCGGCAACCTGAGACTCAGAGTACTCATCGCTGCTCCTTCAGCATCCGCAGGAATTCCCGCGGTGTACCCGGGAGGATACCAGATGGTCCCTCCACGACCGGAGGTTCGGCGAAGGCGTAGAGACGTCCCTGGTCCTGAACGATATCGCTTCGCAGTCCACGGGGACCGCGGGACGTCTCCGCATAGGGTGGTCGCCCCCTACACGCGCCATCTCCTCTCTCCCTCTCGGCGGTTCCCGGCAATCTCCCGCAGGCCGAAGCGCCGGGGGCGTTGCCCCGGCGGAGACGGCCCGCGGTCTCCGTGGACTGCGGGTTGATATCGTTCAGGACCTGGGCACGTCTCTACCACCTCCGGCCACCGGACGATCCCAACCCTCCACGGCCGAGTCGGTTCCAGGCAGGCTACGGAGGCCAGGCGCAGGGAGCGGATCGCGACCGAACCGCTCCAGACCGGCACCGTTCCGCCGCTGGCGTGCTCCCGACTGGAGCAGAGCGCCTCCCAGCACGGACGGACGAGAAGTCGACCGCGGCGGAGAAGAACGGTTTCGGGGGAGAACCGAACAGCACCGCGGCGGAACAGAGCTGAACTGCCGTGGAGCGGAACTCAACTGCTTCAGCTAAGAACCATTCCGCCGCGGATCAGAGCTGAACCGCCCCGGACGAGAACCATTCCGCCGCAGAGCAGAACGTCACCGCTCCAGACGAGAACCATTCCGCCGCGGAACAGAACGTCACCGCTCCAGACGAGAACCATTCCGCAGCGAAGCAGAACGGCACCGCCGCAGAACGGTTCCCGCCCGCCGCGGGGAAGAGCTGGCCGCGGGCAGTCAGGAACCGCTCCCGGGCCTCCCCCCTCCCCCTCCGGCAAGGGCTTGTCACCTTTCTCTCCCCGAGGAGCACTTCCGCTTGTTGAGGGCAAGGTGATAAACTTGGTAACAATTAGGGAGGAGAGGGGATGGCGAAGGCGCCCGAGATCGAGCCGGATTGGGATCTAGTCAGGAAGCGGAACTTCGTCGAGCGCCTGAAGCACGAGAAGGCGGGGCTCGACGTCATCGGCGACCTGCCGGCGATGATCCAGGCCGGTTACGAGGCGGTTGCCGAGGAGGACATGGTCCGCCTCCAGTGGTACGGCCTCTACCACGACAAGCCCAAGCTCGGCTACTTCATGCTGCGGGTGAAGAGCCCGGGCGGCATCCTCACCCCCCAGAAGCTGCGCACCATCGGCCGGGTGTCCGTGGAGCACGGCCGTGGCCACGGCGAGATCACCACCCGGCAGAACCTCCAGCTCCACTGGCTGGAGATGGCGCGGCTGCCGGAGATCCTGGCGACCCTGGGCGCGGCCGGCCTGTCGACCGCCGGCGCCTGCGGCGACAACGTGCGCAACGTCACCGGCTGCCCGGTCGCCGGCATCGACCGGGAGGAGCTGTTCGACTGCCGGGAGCTCCTCGCCCGGACGGCCGACTTCTTCGTCTCGCACCGCGAGTACTCGGACCTGCCGCGCAAGCACAAAATCACCATCACGGCCTGCCCGCACCAGTGCAACGCCCCGGAGATCCACTGCATCGCCCTCTCGGGAACGTTCCAGGAGGGCCGACCCGGCTTCGGAGTGCGGGTAGGCGGCGGCCTTGCCAGCTGGCCGCGCCTGGCCTCGGACCTGGGCGTCTTCATCCCCTACGACGACGCCCTCCCGGTGCTCCAGGCGATCGTCGACGTCTGGCGGGAGGACCGCCGCTACCGCCTGTCGCGCGCCCGGGCGCGGCTCAAGTTCATGGTCGACGACCTCGGGGTCCCCGCCTTCCGGGAGCGGGTGGAGGCGCGCCTCGGCCGCCCCCTCGAAACGGGCATCGCCCCTCTCCCGCCGGCCGGCGAGCACGACCACTCCGGGGTCCATCCGCAGAAGCAGGAGGGGCTCTTCTACGCCGGGTTCCCGGTCCACCTGGGGCTGCTCTCCGGCGAACAGATGCTCGGTCTGGCCGATCTCGCGGAGAGCTATGGCGGCGAGATCCGCCTCACCCGCCGGCAGAACTTCCTCTTGACCGGCATCCCGGCGGGGCGGCTCACCACGGTCACCGGCTGGGCGGCCCGGCTCGGCTTCCCCTTGGGGACCCGGGCGGCGGGCCGGCTGCGCGGGCTGTCGATCGCCTGCACCGGCGACCCCTTCTGCAACTACACGGTGGCCGAGACCAAGGGGCGGCTGGCGACGATCGTCGACCACCTGGAGGCGACCTTCGGCGAGCAGGCCGCCGACCTGCGCCTGAACCTCGACGGCTGCCCCCATGCCTGCGCCCACCACTGGACCGGCGACATCGGCCTCCAGGGGACGACGCTCCGCGAGCGCGGTCCCCAGGGGGAGCGCCTGCAGGGCTACGACCTCTTCCTCCGCGGCGGCCTCGGCCGGGAGGCGGCGATCGGCCGGCCGGTGCTGCGCCGGGTGCCGGGCGACACGGTCCACCAGGTGATCGAACGGCTCTTCCGCTCCTACCTGGAGAGGCGGCAGGAGGGGGAGGGAATCCAGCAGTTTTTCATCCGCCATTCGGACGAGCAGCTCACGGAGCTCGCCGGGATGGCTGGAATCGCAGAAGCAGCTCTGTCGCAAGGAAGCGAGGATCGAGCATGATCATGGAACGCGCGTTCGCCCCTGTCGCCCCCGGCCGGCGAGACCTCCTCGACGAGTACGAGGCGGGCCAGCTGGCCAACGACTTCGACTTCGCGACCCCCGAGGAGGTCCTCGGCTGGGCGCTCGAACGCTGGCATCCGCAGCTCGCCCTCTGTACCAGCTTCCAGGCGGAGGGCATGGCCCTCCTCGACATGGCCTGGCGGATCGAGCCCAAGGTGCGCCTGTTCACCGTCGACACCGGGCGGCTCCCCCAGGAGACCTACGACATGATGGAGCAGGTGCGGGAACGCTACGGGATCGAGGTCGAGGTCTACTTCCCCGACGCCCGGCAGGTCGAGGCGATGGTCGGCCGCTTCGGCCCCAACCTCTTCCAGAAGGCGGTCGCGGCGCGGCTCCACTGCTGCAACGTGCGCAAGGTCGAGCCCATCCGCGGCGTGCTGGAGGGGCTGGACGCCTGGGTGACCGGCCTGCGCCGGGAGCAGTGGGCGAGCCGGGCGAACATCCGGAAGATCGAGATCGACCACGATCACGGCGGTCTCGCCAAGATCAACCCGCTGGCCGACTGGACGATCGAGGAGGTCCAGGAGTACAACCGGGCGCACGACGTCCCCGTCCATCCGCTCTACGCCAAGGGGTTCACCAGCATCGGCTGCGCCCCCTGCACCCGCGCCACCGCGCCGGGGGAGGACCCGCGGGCCGGCCGCTGGTGGTGGGAGAAGAACGCTCCCAAGGAGTGCGGCATCCACTGCCCGATCGAGACCGGCGGCTTCGAGCACGAGGTGGAGGCGATCCTCCACGGCAAGGCCACGGGACCACGGGGCGCCTGATGCCCTCGACCTCAGAGATCCCGGAAATCGCCTCCCCCCTCGCCCTGGACGCTGCCCAGGGCGAGGTGGTGTTGGCCGAGATCGCGGCCTTGACCGCCTCGCTGCCGCCCACGGCGGGCAAGCGCTACGTCCCCCTGGTCCAGGCGGTCGCCCTAGGTGAGGTGGAGGAGGCTCTTCTGCCGCAGCTCGCCGAAGTCCTCGACCTTTCGCTCGCCACCGGCCGCGCCCGGCGCCTGCATGGGCCGGAGGCCGAGCAGGCCCTCCTCCGGCTCTTCCGCCAGACCCCCCAGGGCGCCGCCGTGGCTCGCACAGTCGAGGGGGCGAACCGCGCCCTCTCCGCCCTCGCCGGCCAGGTGGTCCAGCGGCTCTCCTTCACTCCCCGGGCGCCCGGCGCCTTCCGGCTGGAGATCGCGACCGATGTCTGCCAGGTCACCCTGGAGATCGACCGCTCGGGAGTGACGGTCGACAGCGTCGAGATCTGAAAGCGGGGCCGATGTCCTACTATCCCGTGTTCCTCGACCTGGCCGGCCGGCCTACGGTGGTGGTGGGAGGGACGGCGCTCGCCGAGGAGAAGGTCCGCGGGCTCCTCGTCGCCGAGGCCCGGGTGACGGTGATCGCTCCCGAGCTGACGGAGGGCCTCGCCGAATTGGCAGGTCTGGGCGAGCTGCGGCACCTGGCCCGCGGCTACCAGGCCGGGGATCTGGCCGGGGCGGTCGTGGTGATCGTGGCGGCGGGAGAGCCGGCGGTGCGCGACGCCATCCACCGCGAGGCGACGGCGAAGAACATCCTTATGAATACCGTCGACGATCTGCCGCGCTGCAACTGGATCGCCCCTTCGATCGTGCGCCGGGGCGATCTCGCCATCGCCATCTCGACTGCCGGCAAGGCGCCGGCGCTGGCGGTCCGGCTGCGGCAGCGGCTGGAGCGGGAGGTCGGGGCGGAGCACGGCCGCTTCCTGGAGATCGCGGCCGCCGTCCGGGCTCCGCTCGCGGCGCGCCATCCCGACTTCGCACGGCGCCGGGAGCTCTGGTACCGGTTGGTCGATTCGGACGTCCTCGAGCTGCTGCGCCAGGGGGAGGACGAAGCGGCGCGCCGGCGGTTCACCGAGATCCTTGGCGTCCCGCCGGTCCCGCCGGGAGACGGCCGGTGAGCGGCATCGTCTACCTGGTGGGGGCCGGACCGGGCGATCCCGAGCTGATCACGGTCAAGGGCCTGAAGTGCCTGCAACGGGCGGACGTGGTGGTCTACGACCGGCTGGTCGCGCCGTCCCTCCTCGACGAGGCGCCCTCCCGGGCGCGGCGGATTTACGCCGGCAAGCGGCCGGGGCGGGTGGCCCTGCGGCAGGAGGAGATCGAGCGTCTGCTCCTCCGCCATGCCCGGGCCGGACGGGTGGTGGTGCGCTTGAAGGGGGGCGATCCCTTCGTCTTCGGCCGGGGCGGCGAGGAGGCCCTGGCCTGCGCCGCGGCCGGGGTGGCCTGCGAAGTGGTCCCCGGGGTGACCAGCGCCGTGGCCGTGCCGGCGAGCGTGGGGATTCCGCTCACCCATCGGGGCGTGGCCGCAGGTTTCGCCGTGGTCACCGGCCACTGCCTGGGCGAGGACCGGGTCGACTGGGGCGCCCTGGCCCGCATCGACACCCTGGTGGTGCTCATGGGGGCCGCCCGGCTCCGCGAGATCGCCCGGCTCCTCCTTACCCACGGCCGGCCGGCCGATCACCCGGTCGCCGTCGTCGAGCGCGGGACCCTTCCGGACAGTCAGGTATGGACCGGCACCCTGGGGACCCTGGCGGCCCTGCCGGCCCTGCCGGCAATGGAAGACTTCGATCTCCGCTCGCCGGCGACGCTCGTCGTCGGCGAGGTCGTGCGGCTGCGGGAGCTGGTTGACGCGGCTGCCGACCCTGCACTAGTCTACGCTTCAAGTCTAACCAGTAGAAGAAGATAGCGTCCCTGGGAGATTGAAAATGAAACGAGTCTTGAGCGGACTGGTGTTCCTCGCGATGATGGCGGTGCCCATGGCATTTGCCCAGACCCCGGCGCCGGCGACCCCGGCGACAACGCCCAAGGAATCGGAGGCCCTGGCGGAGGTCCGGCGCGCCATCGAGAAGGGCAACGCGCAGTGGGCGGAGGGTTGGAAGAAGGGCGACGCGGCGATGGTCGCCGCCATTTTCGCCGAGGACGGCGTCCAGCTGTCGGGGAGCGGCAAGATCTTCAAGGGTCCCCAGCAGATCCGTGAGCGCCAGCAGGCCGCCATGCAGAGCGTCGATCCGGGCGTCAAAGTCACCGTGACCACCCTGAAGGTCTGGCTGGACGGCGATACCGCCTACGAGACCGGGAGGTACAAGTACGAGTCCAGCGAGAAGGGCAAGCCGAGCACGGACGAGGGGCGCTACGTCACCACCTGGAAACGCCAGAAGGACGGCTCCTGGAAATTGACCATGGACATGGCGGTGCCGGAGTAGCCGACCGTTACGCTGCCCTGCCTCGGAGAGATGGAGATAGCAGCAGGGCAGGTAGGGGCAGAGCCCCTGTGCCTGCCCTGCGCGGACTCTAAGTTAGTGCCGATGGGAGGGGAGGCTCAGATCCCCGCGAGCGGATCGTTCAGGTGGCCCTCGATGTGGGAGAACAGCTTCTCTCCGAAGGACCGGGCGTGCACCAGGAGCGCCTTGAGCTTCGTCTGCTGCTCGGGAGTTAGCACCTGGCGCACCTCGCCCAAGATCTTGGCCCGGGTGAGCGCCAGGTCGGTCTGGGCCTGCCCTGCCTGGGCGGCGGCGCTCTTGATCGCCGTCTCGTCCACGGTGTCGGCGTGGATGGCGTCGAACAGGGCGCCGTGGCTGGTCTTCAGGGCGGTGAGCTCGGCGGTGAGCTCGGGCTTGTGGTTGGCGAAGATGGTCTTGACCTGCTGGACCTGGTCGGGGGTCAGGTCGAGCTGGTGGACGATGTGCCGGACCATGTCGCCGTGGTCCTTCCCCATGTGGCCCATGTGCCCCATGTGCCCCTGGGCCGCCTGGGCGAGGAGGAGGGCGGGGACGACGAGGGCGGCAATGCCGGCGAGGCCGGAGAGGATCAGGATCTTCGAACGGGTCTTCATCGGAATCACTCCTTAGGTTTCGCGTTTTCCGGGAGCGCCGCAGCGCCCCTCACACCTAACAAGATGGGCGCCGGGGCTTCCCGGTTACACTCGTCCGCACGAAAGAAGGGCCGTAACCGGAAAGCGGGAGGCCCCGTCTATCTAAAGGGACAGTGAGAGAATAGGTTCCAGGACATGACATGGCACGGTCGTTCGTAAGCACCCTAAGAATGGCAGAGAGCGCGGCTCCCGCGGAGAACAGCGAAGCCCGCCTGGTGCGGCAGAGCCTCGACGGCGACGCGGAGGCCTTCGCGGCCCTCGTGCGCAGCCAGGAGCGGCGGGTCTTCCACCTGCTCGGCCGTTTTTTCCGGCGTCCGGAGGAGATCGAGGAGGTGGCCCAGGAGATCTTCCTGCGCGCCTGGCAGCACCTCGGCACCTATCGCGCCGACGCGCCGTTCGAGCACTGGGTGACGCGCATCGCCCTGCGCGCCGCCTACGACCGCCTGCGCCGGAAGGGCTTTCCGACCGAGCCGCTCCACCCCGATTTCGATCCGCCCGCTCCGGCCACCGACCCCACCGCCCGGGTCGAGGTCGAGCGGCTGCTCGCCCGCCTGCCGGCCGCCGACCGCTTCCTCCTCACCCTGCTCGAAGGAGAGGGGTGGTCGGTCGCCGAGGTGGCCGAGCGGCTGGGCTGGACGTCGGTCAACGTCAAGGTGCGGGCGCACCGGGCGAGGAAGCGGCTGCGCCGGGTTCTCGCGGGAGATGCGGTATGAGCTGTAACGCCGTGCGCAACCGCCTGCTCCGGGGTCTCCCGGGTGAGTCGGGGGACGAGGTGGCCCGCCACCTCGCGGAATGCCCCGAGTGCGCCCAATTCGCCGCCCGTTGGGAGCTGGCCCGCGAGGCGCTCCGCCGGAGGGCGCATCCCGGCGATCCGGCTCCCTCTCCCGGTTTCGCCCGTCGGGTCACCGCCCTGCGTCCCGGCTCGACCGAGGTTCTGGGCCGCTGGGCTCTCCGTGCCCTGCCCGCCGCCCTGGTGCTCGCCCTGGCCCTCGCCTGGGTGGGGCTCGACCAGACTCCCTACCCCTCGACCGCCCTCCTGGCCGAGGAGCCGAGCCCCGAGGTGCTGTTCACCTACTCGGTCCTGCAGACCTCGCCGGCCCGCACCACGGAGGCGCCGCGGTGAGACGGGGAACGGCGATCGCCGCGGTGGTCGCCCTGTTCGTCGCCGGGGTGGTGGTGGGTGTTCTCGGCACCCACGCCTTCTACCTCCACGAATTGCACCAGCCGGGCGGCCTCGCCGCGCTGGGCACCCGGATGCTCGCCAGCGAGCTCAACCGGAAGCTCGACCTCGATGCCGGGCAGCAGGCCGAGGTGGCCCGCATCCTCGACGACGCCCAGACCGAGAGCGCAGCTCTGCGGCGCGAGATGACGCCGCGCGTCCTCGCTCTCCTGAACCGCACCCACGACCGCATCAGCGCCGTGCTCACGCCCCAGCAGCGCCGGGAATTCGAGCGCTACCGGCATCGGCACCGCACCTGGTTCCATCACTTCTTTGCCGGGTGAGGCGGGACTCGCTTGGCGGCAGCCCGTAGCCGCTACAGCTTCAACCTTTCCCTGACCTCGGCGAGGGAGTAGGTTTTCTTCTCGCTGGAGCGCTGGGCGAGGAACTCCAGCAGCTCGGGGTGCTGCCGTACCTGCTCCACCTCAGCCTCGAAGTCGTCGACCTCGGCGAGGATGAACTCCCGGCCCCCTGGCGCCTTGAGCAGGATCGCATCTTCCCCCGCGAGATCCAGCACCTCTGCGAGGCTCGACGGAGTGCTGGCGAGATCTACGATCTTCATAGCAGGTACTCCTTGCCGCATCCTCCCAGGTCTCCTTCTGCCACCCTATCTTACCGAGTACCTTCAGGGCGGGCTTCGAGGTCCGGTCTCCCCGCGACCGCGCCGCGGGCCCGGCTCCGTTTGCGCATCGCGGCCTCCTTCTCCTCCCTGAAGATCGGGACCGAGAGCCGGATGTAGCGATGCCAGACGAAGGTCAGGTCGAAGAGCAGAGCGACCAGCCACCAGAGGTAGAGGAACGCCGCGACGGCCACGAACACCGGCCACAGGTTGCCATGAGCGTTCCGGATGTTGAGGTAAACGATGACGGCCACGGTGGCGGCGCCCGGGATCAGCAGCGCGCGCATGCTCCATTTCGGGATGAGCTGGGAAACCAGATAGACCGCTGCCAAGAGCCCGAGCGCGAACCGCAACATCCCCCACTGGGAAAGCGGCGGAATCGTGCTCACGCACTGGCCGAAAGCGCTGACCTCGGGACCCGCGCAGTAGATCACCCGAAACCCGGCGATCGAGACGAGGAAGACGAGCCCACCAATCAGGCGCCAGAACTTGACCCGCGTCAAGCTGGGTATGCGAGCCACGACGGTGAGGCCCGCCAGGAGACAGGTGGTACGACCCACCCGATTGAAGATCAGGAGGATCGGGTCATCATTCCCGATGAACCCGGAGACGGCCTTGTAGAGGACGAACACGGCGCAGAACAGGAGCGCCGCGGCGCCCAGGTAGGGCACCACCCAACTGACGGCCCGTGCCAGCTGCTTACTGCGCGGCGGCTTGTACCGCCGGGCCGCGGTTTCCAGCGGCGCCGGTTGGATCACCTCCTGGATGAAGTGGCCGAACACCTCCTCATCCTGCCAGTAGTCGTTGTGCGCCTTGCCGGGGAGCGGATAGCGCGCGAAGCCATGATCGTTCTCGTCGGGGAAATGGAAGACGCCGGCCCAGGCTCCGCTCGTGAACCGCTCCCGAGCCGTATCCAATTGGAAACCGACGGGATCGCCGTAATCGTAGTAGTTGTGCCACTCGATCGGCCGGGACATCTCGACGCGGGGCGTCTTGAGCTCGGCGAACAGCTCGGGCCAGAGGATCAGGTGCTTGTCGATCGGCGAGCCGAGCGTCATCAGGCCGCGGACCTTCTGGATCCACGGATGGTTCTCGGAACAGAGCGCGGTGAGCAGCCCCAGCAGGGTGACGACCGTGCCCTCGCTGTGGGCCACGATGTAGATCTCCTCGGCCTCCTTGAACTGGTCGTCCACCGCCTTCATCTGGTCCGCGAAGATCTTGCCGATCTTCCCGCCCTGCTGCTTGAACTCGGCCACGACCTGCACGTCGTCCAGGAAGTCGACCAGCACCTTCTTGAGATCGAAGGAGAAGAGTCCCATCTTGCCGGCCAGGAAGAACAGCCGTTCCAACACGTTGATCGTCTGCAGCATCTCGCCCAGGACCTGCTCGATCATGCGCTCGTCGGCGGCCGAGAGTGCTCGGTCCGTCAGCTGGCGTCGGCGCACGCGGCCGGTGACCGTGCGCACCCAGGGCTGGACGTCCTCGAGGACATATTCTTCCTTGACCACCTGGCGCGGAACGTCGGCCCAATAGACCTCGGCGAAGCCCAGGCCGCGAAGCTCCGGCAGCTCGTCCGTGGTGAAGACCCCGGAGCTTTCCGCGGAATGGAAGCTGCCCAGCGGCACCGCGGCGGCCTGACCGTGGTAGCGGCTGAACTGGCCGAGAACCTGCTGGATCGTGGCGAAGCGCTTCTGATCCCCGATCCCATGTACGGCGACGATCACCTTCTCGACCGGCTGGCTCATCCTGCACCTCCTTTGTCACAGTCCTCTATACTGGGACGGACGAGCGCCAGGAATTCGCGGGCATCCCGAGAGGGCCGTCCGGCTCGACGCTTCAATCCTTCCAGAGCGCCTTCCACCAGGAATCGCGCTCCTCCGGCTTCACGTTGCTCGCCTTCAAGTTCATCTTGCCGCGGATCTTGTTGACGTCCCAGCCGGTCAGGGCGGCCAGGGTCTTCGCCTCCTGATCGAAACGTTTCGGCAGCTCGCGGCGATAGGAGGCGGCTGCCTCGCAGGTCGCGTCGCCCTTCCAGGGATGGCGCAGGACGTAGCGGCCCTGGAAGTTCTCGCGGTCGGCGGTCTCCTGGAAGACCAGGTCCTCGGGGAAGTGGGCGGCGTCGTAGCGCACGTGGAGCCGGGAGAGGAAGACCTGCTGCGCGCCGGAGCCCCCAAAGCCTCGCGGCCGGGCGTCGGAGCTTTCCCCGAGCCAGAAGACGCCGAGCTTCTGGAGCTCATCCCGGGAGAGCGGATCGGCGGCACAGGGATCGCACCAGGCCATGTCCCAGGCGTATTCCAGGAACACGGTCCGCATGTCCTCTTTTTTCACCTGCTCGGCGAACATCGATTTGTAGAAGTCGCCGAACTCGCTCTTGACGAAGAGCGGGACGTCCTGGCCCGAGGGGAGCTTCACCGTGCGGTAGTTGGTGGTCTCGACCCGTCCCTTCTTGGTCAGGGCGTAAATGAACAGCTCCTGCGGGCCGTCCGCATTGACCATGCCGAGGCGGATGGGGAGCATGAACTTCTCCGACGTATAGGCGACCTGGAGGGGGCGCAGGTTGGTGAAGCCGAGCTTCCCCTGCTCTTTCAAATTGACCTTGGCGACGAAGAAGTGCATCCCCTGCTTGAGGTATGCGCCGAGGACCCGCGAGGCCCCGGGCGGGATCTTGTAGCCGCTCTCGCGCAGCCAGGTTTCCAGGCCGTCGCTCTCCTTGGCCGAAAGGATCAGGATGTCGTACTCGCCCACCGTGTAGGAGGCCTCGATCTTGACCCCCAGGCTCTTCGTCCGCGCCTCCAGTTTCGCCATGCCGCCGGCGGGGGCCGGCACGGCCATCGGCATCGCCCGGTCGTAGCGCTGGCAGGGGTCGTCGTCGAAATATTCGACCAGGCGGGGGGCGGAGTAGGCATCCAGGTGATCGAGGAGAGCGCGGTCGCCGACGTGGATCTGGCCGCGCTCCAGGAAGGTGGGGACCGGGATGACGATGGCAAACTCCTTCAAATCCCCCTTGAAGTCGTTCGACATGGTGAGGACGGTGCGGTCGCCGTCGCGCACCAGGGCGACCTGCGAGGCGCGGTTGAACAGCCGGGTGTCGGCCTTGGCGACGTAGAAGCCGCAGAAGGCCGAGGCGGTGGCGGCGACCAGCAGTGCGGCCGCCCCGAGGAGGAAGGTGGCGCGGAATCTCGTCGATCGGGTCATGGTCGTTTCCTTTCTAATCCTTCCAGATCTCTTGCCACCAGGGCTCGTCTTTTTCTGCGGTTTTCGGCTTCAGGTGCATTTTGCCACGGATGGTGTTGACGTCCCAGCCGGTGAGCGCGGCCAGGGTCTGGGCGTCCTTGTCCTGGCGCCGCGGCAGCTCGTGGAGATAGGCCCGCGCCGCGCGGCACTGGCTCGGCTTGCCCGACCAGGGGTGACGCAGGACGTAGCGGCCCTGGAAGGTGGCGGTGTCGGCGGTCTCCTGGAAGACCAGGTCCTCGGGGAAGTGGGCCTTGTCATAGCGCAGGTGGAGGCGCGAGAGGAACGCGTCGGAGGCACTGCCCGCCGCCCAGGTGGCTCCCAGCTCGCGCAGCTCATCACCCCCCAGCGGCTCGCCGGCACAGGGGTCGCAGGTGCTCATGTTCCAGGCGTACTCCAGAAAGACCGTCCGCATGTCCTCTTTCTTCACCTGCTCGCCGAAGAGCGCCTTGTAGAAGCTGCCGAACTCGTCGCGGATGAAGAGCGGGATCTCCTGATCGGACGGCAGCTTCACCGTGCGGTAGTTGGTGGTCTCGACCCGTCCCTTGCGGGTGATGGCATAGACGAAGAGCTCCTGCGGGCCGTCCGCGTTCACCATGCCGAGACGGATGGGGAGCATGAACTTCGGGCTGGCATAGGCGACCTGGAGCGGACGGAGAGCTGCATAGCCCAGCCGCGACTGCTCCTTCAAGTTCACCTTGGCGACGAAGAAGTGCATCCCCTGCTTGATATAGCTCCCGAGCACCCGCGCAGCGCCGGCCGGAATGCGGTAACCGTTGTCGGTCAGCCAGGATTCGAGGCCGTGGCTCTCCTCGGCCGAGAGGATCAGGATGTCGTACTCGCCCACCGTGTAGCGGGCCTCGATCCGCACCCGCCGGTCGGGCTCGTTGCTCGCGCCAGGAGCCCCGCCGACCACCCCGCCGGCAATCCCCTCCATAGCGCTCTCCTGCAGGCGGTAGAGCTTCTCCGGACAGGGGTCCGGATCGTAGACCTCGGCCAGCCGCGGCGCCGAGTAGGCGTCCAGATGATCGATCAATCCCTTGTCGGCGACGTGGATCTGGCCGCGCGCCAGGGTGGTGGGGACGGGGATCACGATCGCAAACTCTTGCAAATCCCCCTTGAAGTCGTTGGCCATGGTGAGCACGGTGTGATCGCCGTCGCGCACCAGGACGACCTGCGAAGCCTTGTTGAACAGCTGGGTGTCCGCCTTGGCGACGTAGAAGCCGCAGAAGGCGTGGGCGCTGCCGGCCGTGAGGAAGAGGCCGAGCAGGCCGAGGAGAACCGCAGCGGGGACGGTTGCGCGTTGCATGTCGACACCTCCGGAACGAGACGCGAAAGGCTGTGGGCGCCAGGCGTGGCGCTTGCCGGGAAGCAGAAGATCGATCACCGGGACGAGCGGGGCCGCGAGGGCGAGGGAGATCAGCAGCCCGTTCGTCCGGTAGAGGACAAACGTGATCGTTCCGGCGCCCAGGGCGACCAGGCCGGCGAAGAGGATGCGGCCGGCGCGCGAATCGGGGGTCGTCCGCGGGTCGGAGATCATGAAAAACGTGAAGAGGAGAAAAGCGCCGTTCGACAGCTGATGGAGCGGAATGGCGAACGGCTGCCCCAGCCAGAGGGCGCGACCGAAGAGGAGCGCCAGATAGAAACCGAGAAAGGCATAGGTCACGTCCGAGCGCTCGGCGCGGTTGACCACCAGGCCTCCCAGGCAGGCGAAGAGGAAGGCGAGAAAGGCGGCGTTCCCCCACTGGCCGGGAGAGACCCAGACCTTGCCGGTGAAAACGATCATCGCCACGATGCCCAGATTCGTCGGGTTCCAGACGTGCTTGCCGCGCACCCTTAGGACGAATTTGCTGCCGATCGTGACCACGGCGGCGAGGATCGCCCAGCCGACAGCGTTGGTGCGCAGAAGGAGGCAGAGGGAAAGCCCCGAAATGAGCGCGCTCTTCGGATCGAAGGCTGGGAGGCGCGCGAGGCGCGTTCCGGCGTATTGGGTGAGGAGCGCCGTGGCGAGGAGGGCGAAGGCGGTGCCCGCCTGGACCTCCAGGTCGAGGCGGGCGATGCCGTAGACCAGGAGCGAGGCAAGAGTGAGGATCTGATAGATCCGGGGATCGATCGCTCGGCGTGGGTGCAGCCCTTCTGCGGTCATGGGGCGGTCTCCTCTCACCTCTCTTAGACACACCCAAGCGGAAAAACGCAACCGGCTCCCTCAACGACCACCCGCCGGCGACCGTACAATCAGGCAGAACAGACGTTGTAAACGCCGCGGGCGCAACACCCTGACGCTCGCCAACGATCCTTCAAAAAGGGGGTTTCCATGATGAGGCGAGTCCTCCTCTACCTCGCCCTGGCCGTCGTGTGCCCGGGCGCCGTTCTCTGGGCCGGGCCGCAATCGCTCGGCTCCCCGTTCACGGTGAGCACCTGCCTGGACTGCACCAAGGAGCTGCCCCAGGTGGCGGGGACGCCCGCGGGCGCCTTCCTGGTGGTCTGGCAATCGGCGACGGGCGCCCTGGGGAGCACGGAGACCGTGCCGGCGCGCCTGTTCGCCGCCTCCGGCGCTCCGAGCAGCAGCGAGTTCCCGGTCGACCGCCGCGCCGCCTCGGGCCAGGCCGACGGCGCCGTGGCCGCCGATCCGCAGGGCAACTACGTGGTGGTCTGGGCGGCCAAGGTCGACGACCAGAGCGACATTTTCGCCCAGCGCTACTCGGCGAGCGGCCAGTCGGTCGGCCCGCTCTTCCAGGTGAGCGCCGACGATCCGGCCGCCACCGTGCCGCCGGACGACTTTCTCCCCGCGGTCGCCAAGTCGGCCGACGGCGGTTTCGCCGTGGCCTGGGTGAGCCTGGTGCCGGCCGGCAACTTCGCGGATGGCGAGCCGCCCCGGATCCTCGCCCGGCGCTTCTCCCCGACCGGCGCCCCCTTGGGTCCCCCGGTCCAGGCCAACCAGGGGCTGGTCTCCGGCGACCGCCCGGACGTCTGCGTCGACACCGCCGGCCGGCCGGTGGTGGCCTGGGCGAGCGTCGACGAGTATCTGCCCTTCCAGCCCAGCCACCTGGGAGCCTCCGCGCGGCGCCTGACCACGACGGGAGCCCTCACCGGCGGCGAGATCACGGTGGCGGCGCCGACGAACAACGCGGCCGCGACCGCCGTGGCCTGTGGCCCGGGAAACACCTTCACCGTCGTCTGGCAGGGCGACCAGGGACCGCTCGCCCAGGACCGGGGCGAGATCTTCGCCCGGCGCTTCACCCGGAACGCCCGCCCGAACGGCGCCGCCTTCCGGGTCAACAGCGGGACGGCGGGCGACCAGGGGCACCCGCGGGTGGCCTACGACCCCACGGGGGCCTTCGTGGTGGTCTGGGAGAGCCGCGCCACGAGCGGCGCGACCGGCGTCTTCGCCCGCCGCTTCCTGGGCACCGGCGTCCCGACCGGCAACGACCTCGCCGTCGACTCCCCCCTGGACGACACCCTCTCCCCGGAGCCGTCGATCGCCGCGATCGGCAACGCGGGGAGGTTCCTGGTCGTCTGGCGGGACGGGCGGACCCACCTCTTCGGCCGGCGGTTCGCACCGTAAGGTCGACGGGCCGCCCTCTCGCGAGAGCGGCCCGTCCTTTTTCGATCGCTGGGCTGGAACTTCAGGGACCGGGAGGGGCGCCGGGGGCCGGCGCCGGGGGCGTGATGGCCTGGGCGAGACCCGCGGTGGGCCGGAGGTCGTCGAAGACGATCCCCAGGTTCTGGGCGCCGTTGTTGCGGCAGAGGTCCATGAAGTCCGCCACCTTGCCGTACTCCAGGTCGCCGTCAGCCGCGAAGAAGATCACCTTCGACGAGCGGTTGGTCAACGCCTGCTGGAGGCGGTTGCCGAACTCGGCGTAGGGGATCTGCTCCTTGTTGATGAAGGTCTTCCCGTCCTTGTCCATGCGCACGATGATCTGATCGGCGTTGGGTTGGGGGACGGCGCTCTCCACCTTGGGCGGCACCTGCACACCGTACCCCATCTGGGTCAACGGGGTGGCGACCATGAAGATGATGAGCATCACGAGCACCACGTCGACCAGCGGCGTGATGTTGATGTCGCTCTTGACTCCGCCGCTACCGCCTACGCTCATTGCCATGATTGCGTACCTCGATCTTCCGCAGCTTGCGTTTCTCTTCCTCTAGAACTTCTTCTTTTTCTCGGTCACCAGGCCGACCCGGGTGAAGCCGGCCTCGTTGATCGTCTTCATGAGCTTGCGTACTTCCTTGTAAGCCAGGCGTTTGTCGCCCTTGACCACGACCTCGCGGTCCGGGTTGCCCTCGTGCACCTGGCGGAAGGTCCCCGCGAGATCCTTGTCGAGCACGTAGTTCTGCGATACGTAGACCGACCCGTCACTCTTGATCGAGACCGCGAGCTGCTTCTGGTTCTCCGGCATCTTCTCCGGGGTGGGGGTCTCCGGCAGAGCGACGTTGACGCCCTTCTGCAACATCGGAGTGACCACCATGAAGATGATGAGGAGCACGAGGCAGACGTCGACCAGCGGGGTGACGTTGATCTCGCTCCGCACCTCGCTGACCGGGAGGAGCTTCTTGCCGCCGTGATGGAGCTTCATACGGCTAGCCCTGCTTTCTGGACCTGTCCTGGCGGATGAAGAAGTCGAGCAGCTCGGACGACGAGTTCGACATCTCGACGTTGAAGCGCTCCAGCCGGTTGGTGAAGATGTTGAACATCCAGGCCGCCGGAATGGCCACGAAGAGGCCGATGGCGGTGGTGACCAAGGCCTCGGCGATACCGGCCGAGACCGAGCCGATGCCGCCCGAGCCGGTGGCCGCCATGCCGCGGAAGGCGTTGATGATGCCGACCACGGTGCCGAACAGGCCGATGAAGGGGGCGGTGGTGGCGATCGTCGCCAGGCTGCCGACGCCGCGCCGGAACTCGGCCGAGGTGAGCAGGGTGGCGCGCTCGATGGCGCGGTTGGCGGCGTCGATCACGTCCTCGCCGTCCTTCAACCGGTCCTTCTCAAACTGGTAGGACAGGAGGCCCGCCGAGACGACGCGGGCGAGGTGGCTGGCCGGGAACTTCTTGGCCGCGTCGATGGCGGCCGGCCCCCGGTCCTGCTTCAGGTGCTCGGTCACGATCTTGGCGAACTGGAGCGACTGCTTCTTGGCCTTGGCGTAGACGATCAGCCGCTCGACCGAGACCGCGAGCGAGTAGATCGAAAGGATGGCCAGAATGATGCAGACTCCCTTGGCGATCAGGCCCATCGACTGCCACAGGGCTACGGGTCCGAAATCCATGCTCTTCTCCTTTTCCAGCCCAGGCGCTACTGCACCTGAAAGTTGACCGTCAGCGAGTAATAGACCTTGACCGGCTTCCCCTGGAACATGGCCGGCTTGAAGCGCCACTTCTGGACCGCTTCGACCGCCGCCTTGTCGAGCCCCATGGGCAGGCCCTTCAGGACTTTGACGTTGGTGACGTGGCCCGTCTCGTCGATGATCGCCTCGACGATGACCGTGCCCTGCAGGCGGGCCTTCCGGGCCACCTCGGTGTACTGCGGCTGCACGCGGTCGATGATCTCCGGCCGGCTGACGCCGCCGCCGACGCGCAGCGGCTCGTCCGCCACGACGCCGCCCGGCACGCCGCCCGGCGTTCCACCGACGACGCCGCCCGGCACGCCGCCTAAGACGCCACCGGCTACACCGCCCTCGACGCCACCCTCGACGCCACCCTCGACGCCGGGATTTTCCTGCTGCTTGGGCGCCTCCGGCACCTTCTCGGGGATGGCGACCGGCTGCACCGGCGTCGTGGGAACGATCGTCGGCAGCACCTTCTGCTCCACCTTGGGCGTCGCCTTGGGAGCCGGCGGCGGCGGTGGCGGTGGTGGTGGCGGCGGAGGCGGCGCCGCCGCGTTCAGGAACACGACGTTGATCGGCGGCTCCGGCACCTCGTCGACCTGCCAGTACTGGGCGAAAACCACCCCGACCAGCACCACCAGGTGGAGCACGATCGCGACCGGCAGCGACATCCACCGCCGGGTCGGGTGCTTCTTGTCTTCCAGCTCCATCAATGAGTCTTCGAACATCTCTTCCCACCTCTAGGGTTAGGACTTGGGGGCCGGGGAGGGCTTCTCCGCCATCGTCTTCTTGCGCAGGGCGAGCGCCTTCTGCTGCCACTCGTCGGCCTTGGCTGTGTACTCCGCCCGGAGGTTGGCGTCGGTCTGGATCTTCGCCTTCTCCCGGTAGAGCAGGTTGGTGTACACCATGGCCTCGAAGTATTCAGGCTTCAACTTCAGGGCCTTGTCGAGGGCGTCGAGCCCATTGTCGATCAGCTGGGTCCGGGCCGCCAGGTCGAGGCTGGTGTCGTGGTACGACTTGTCCCACGCCGCCACCCCCAGCGAGTAGTAGGTCTCCGCCTTGGCAGCCTCGGGGTGCTGCTTGACCAGGTTCCAGGCGTCGTCCAGACGCCCCGCCTGGGTGAGGATGTTGAGCTTCATCTGCTGGACGGCGGGGAGCTCCTGGGGAGACTCCTGGACGCGCCGGTCCAGGTAGGCCAGGGCGTCGTTGTAGCGCTTGGTGTTGACGTAGGTCGAGAGCAGGTAGTCGCGGACCTTCTGGTCCTTGGGGTACTCCGCCAGGTACTTCTCGAACGCCTCGGTGGCGGTCTTGCCGTACTGGACGTTCTTGGGGCTCTCGTCGCCCGGCCGGTAGAGGGCCAGGGCGGTGAGCCCCACCGAGCGCCAGGCGAAGCTGGCGTCGGGGTCGCGTTTCAGGCCGAGCTGAAACTGCTTCAAGGCCTCGGAGTACTGCTCGTTCTTGTAGAGCTCGTTGCCCTTCTTAAGCTCGACCCGGGCCGCGACTTTGTCGCAGCCGACGAGGGCCGGGAGCACGAGAAGGACGACAGCAGGGAGGGTCAAGGTCTTGTGCATAGCGCCACTTCCCCAATTAGAAGGGTCAACCCAGCTTTTGGTTCCGAGTAAGGGAGAAGGCAGGTGAAGCTTGACGACGACTGCGCTCGCGCCCGAGTGTGAGGAGAGCCGAAAACTGCCCTTCCTCCGGGTTTCGCGTGAGTCTACTCAGGACCAACCCGATGTCAAGAGGCATACCCCGCCCCTGGGTGGCCAGGGCTTCCGATCCGATCCCCGCCTGTTCCGGCAACCTCCACCTCCCATCCTGCAACGGCCGTATGCAAATCGTCTGCCCATCCGGAGATCCCCTCCCGCGGGACTGGCGGGATGGGGGGCACAGAGTCCGGTCGGCGAAAGCTCGGCAATGCTAGTTGAAAACCCCTCGCCGCACCAGCGCCTTTTTCAGAGTGTCACCGCGACGGGACTCCGGGACGGGGAAATCCGCTCTCCCGTCCCCAGGGAGGGGCCGGTGCAATGGTAGACTCCGCCGACCGTGAGCACCGCCCAGGCCCTGCCCCGTCGCCGCGTCCTCTTCACGATCTTCCTGACCGTGCTCCTGGACCTCATCGGGTTCGGGATGATCCTGCCTCTCCTCACCTTCTATGGGCAGCGGTATGGGGCGACCGCCTGGCAGATTGGCCTCCTCTTCGCCGCCTACAGCCTGGCGCAGCTCTTCTTCGCGCCTCCCCTAGGCCGTCTCTCCGACCGCATCGGCCGGCGGCCGGTGCTCGTCACCTCGATCGCCGGGAGCGTTTTCGCCTACCTGCTCTTCGCCTTCGCGCCGAGCTTCTGGGTGCTGGTCCTCGCCCGCGCCCTCTCCGGGATCGCCGCCTCGAACTACAGCATCGCCCAAGCCTATCTGGCCGACGTCTCGACCCCCGAGAACCGCTCGAAGGCCATGGGGCTGATCGGCGCGGCCTTCGGTCTGGGCTTCGTCCTCGGGCCGGCTTTCGGCGGGACCCTGGCGCACTTCGGCGGCGACCGGGCGGTGGCGCTCGCCGCGGCCGGCCTCGCCCTGGTCAACTTCCTCTTCGCCCTGATCTGGCTCCCCGAGTCGCTCCCTGCCGAGCTGCGCTCGCGGACCGGAAAGAATCCCTGGTTCGACGTCCGCGGCTTCGCCCAGCTCGCCGGCAACACCCCGCTCTTCGGTCTCCTCGTCCTCTTCTTCCTGATCACCTTCTCCTTCTCGCTCATGGAGACGACCCTCGGCTTTTACTTCCAGCAGCGCTTCGGCTGGGGCTCGGGGCAGACCTCGTACTTCTTCGTCTACATCGGGGTCGTCCTGGTGATCGTCCAGGGCGGGCTGATCGGCCGCCTGGTGAAACGCTTTGGCGAGCGCCGGCTGATCCTCGCCGGCATGGTGCTGATGGCCCTCGGTCTCTTCTTCCTCCCCACCGCTCCCACCGTGCTGCTCCTCTGCGTGACCGGAGCGCTCCTCGCGATCGGCAACGGCATCAACAACCCGACCACCCTCGGGCTCCTCTCGCGGCTGACCGACGAGAGCGCGCAGGGAGGGACGATCGGCGTCTCCCGCTCCTTTAGCGCCCTGGCTCGTTTCCTGGGGGGGCTGAGCGGGCCCTTCCTCTTCGGCCTGTCCAGCCCCCGGTCGGGTCCCTGGCCCTTCTGGGCCGCCGGCGGCCTCCTGACCGCCTCGCTCTTCTACGCCCGCAACGTGCTGCGCCGGATCTCGATCGGGTAGGCGCGTGCTCACCGCCGAGTTCGACTACGACCTCCCCGACGCCGCGATCGCCGACCGGCCCGCCCCGCGCGGGGAGAGCCGGCTGCTGGTGCTGGATCGCGAGGGCCTGGATCGCCACCAAAAGGTTCGGGACCTGCCGGAGCTGCTGCGGCCGGGCGATCTCGTCGTGGTCAACGACACCCGGGTGATCCCCGCCCGGCTCTACGGACGGCGCGCCGGTGCGGGCGAGGGGCGCATCGAGCTGCTCCTGGTCGAGAAGCGGAGCGAGCGGGAGTGGGAGGCCCTGGCCAAGCCCGGGCGGCGGACCCGGCCGGGGACCGGGCTCGAATTCGAGGGCGGGCTCACCGCCGAGGTAGTGGAGAAGCGCGAGGACGGCCGCCACCTGATCCGCTTTGGGGAGCCGGTCGAGGGGCACCTGGAGCGGCTCGGGCATATCCCGCTCCCGCCCTACATCAAGCGGCCGGACGAGCCGGCCGACCGCGAGCGCTACCAGACCGTCTACGCCCGCAACCCCGGGGCCATCGCCGCGCCCACCGCCGGCCTCCACTTCTCGGAGGATCTCCTGGAAGCCCTGCGGCAGAAGGGGATCGGGATCGCGCCCGTCACCCTCCACGTGGGGATCGGGACCTTCAAGCCGGTGACCGCCGAGCTGGTACACGAGCATCGGATGGAGTCCGAGCGCTACGCCGTGCCGGAGGCGACGGCGGCGGCCCTGGCCCAAACCCGCGCCGAGGGCAGGCGGGTGGTGGCGGTGGGGACGACCGTGGTGCGCACCCTGGAGTCGGCGGCGCTGGAAGACCCGGCAGGCACCGGGACGGTGCGGCCAGGGGAGGGGACCACCGCTCTCTTCATCACTCCGGGGTTCCATTTCCAGGTGGTGGACGTCCTCCTCACCAACTTCCACCTCCCCCGCTCGACCCTGCTGATGCTGGTCTCCGCCTTCGCCGGCCAGGAGCGGGTGCTCGCCGCCTACCGCGAGGCGGTGGCGGAAGGGTACCGCTTCTACTCCTACGGGGACGCCATGCTGGCCGAGCGCCGGGCGATCCGGCTCGCCAGGACGGCGGCGCCGTAGCCGTTGTCGATGTTGACCACCCCCACCCCGGGAGCGCAGCCGTTCAGCATGGTCAAGAGGGCGGCCAGGCCGCCGAAGCTCGCGCCGTAGCCGACGCTCGTCGGCACCGCCACCACCGGGGCCGCGACGAGGCTCGCGACGACGGTGGGGAGAGCGCCGTCCATGCCGGCCACGGCGATCACCACGTCCGCCCGCCGCACCTCGGCGAGGTTGCCGAGCAGGCGGTGGAGGCCGGCCACCCCCACGTCGTAGGTGCGGGTCACCGCATGGCCGAACCAGGCGACGCAGACCGCCGCCTCCTCGGCCACCCCCAGGTCCGAGGTGCCGGCGGCGAGCACGGCGACGTTCCCGGGGAGGGCCTCCCGCGGCGTGCCGGCGGTCAAGATGCGCGCCCGTTCGTGGTAGGTCGCTCCCAGATGCGCCTCCTGGAGCGCCGCCGCGGCCTCCGAGGAGAGGCGGGTGACGAGCACCCGGCCGTGGGAGGCCAGAAAGCGCCCGGTGATCTCCACCAGGTCGTCGATCCGCTTGCCCTCGGCGTAGACCGCCTCGGGGAGGCCGTTTCGCAGCTCGCGGTGAAGATCGAGCTTGGCGAAGCCCAGATCGGCATAGGGGAGCTGGGCGAGATCCTCCAGGGCCGCCTCCGGGGAGAGGGCGCCGGCGGCCACGGCCTCCAGGAGATCGCGCAGCTGCTGCGGGTTCATCCCGGGAGGTCCGCTCCGCCCCGCCGGTAGCCCTGGGGGTCGTACGCCGCCCGTTCGAAGCCCAGGGCGCGGAGGGCCGGCTCGACCTCCCCCCACAGGGCGGCCAGGCGCGGCACCTCGGAAGGCTCGACCTCCACCCGCGCCGCGCCCGCGTCGTGGCGCACCCGAATCACTCGGAAGCCGCGCGCGGCGAGAACCTCCTCGGCCGCCTCGATCCGCCGCAGCTTCCCCAGGGTGACCCGCTGGCCGTGCGGGATGCGCGAGGAAAGGCAGGCGTTGGCCGGCCGGTCCCACACCGAAAGCCCCAGCCGCCGGGCGAGGGCACGCACCGCCGCCTTGTCCACCCCATGCGCCAGGAGCGGCGAATAGACCCCGTTCTCCCGCACCGCTCGGAGACCCGGCCGGTCGGGACCCGGGTCCGAGGCATTGGTGCCGTCACAGACCACGGCGATCCCCCGCTCCCGGGCCAGGCGCTGCATCGTGCCCATCCGCATCCCCTGACAGACATAGCAGCGGTGGCTCGGGTTGGCGACGAATTCCGGATCGGACAGCTCGCTATAGGTCGTCACCTCATGTCGGATGCCGATCTCCGCCGCCACCCGCCGCGCCTGATCGAGCTCCACCCCGGCCAAAGTCTCCGCGGCGGCGGTGACCGCGACCGCCCAGTCCCCCAGGGCCCGGAAGGCCAGGGCGGCCACGACGCCTGAGTCGACTCCGCCCGAAAAGGCGACGAGGGCCGAGCCCCGGCCGGCGAGGTCGGCGACCAGGGCGTCGATGGCCTCGGGGGCATCGGGGGTTGGGGCGGTGTCGGTCATCAAGGAATCCTGGAAGCGAGAACCGGGCCAGTCTAGCGTAAGCGGGAAGCTCCGGCTGGCGCCGCCTTCGCCAGGCCGTCGTCGCCTCCGCTGCCGCAAAGTCCGCTTACTTTGCGGCGACTCGCGGGAGTTTGCGGCAAAATTAGCGGAGCTGCCGCAATGTCGGCAGAGTTCGCGGCAGCTCTCCTTAGTTTGCGGCGAAGTCTCCTTGTTCGCCGCGAAGTCGGTTTAGTTCGCGCTGACTTCGCGGCAATTTGCGGCAAATCGCGTTCGATATCTCGAAGCCCTCGTCATTTGTCGCGATCTTCGCGAGATTCGCGGCAAGCCTTGCGGATTCGAGATCTCGCCGCAAGAGATCGCGCCAAAAGATCCGGACTTGCCGCAAATCGCGCCTATTCGCCGCAAAGTTCCCTCACTTCGCGGCAGCGCTCCGTATTTCGCGCTGGCGGACGGTCCAATGGCCTGCCTCTCTGGCCGTTTGCCGCAAACTTGTCGGGCTGGGTCCTGCTTTCTCGGCGCCAGCTTCGGTCTTCCTGGATTGCCGCAATCTCTGGCGACTCTGGAGCGTCGCCGCTCGATCTCGGCCCTCGTCTGCTCCGTTGCCGCGAAGTCCCGGGCGGCACGCCGTGGTCGCGGGAAGCCCCTCACCCCCCATCCCCCGCCCTGCCCCTACAAGCCCCCCCAGCGGGTGCGGCGGGAGCCGAGCAGGTAGCCGGCCACCTCGACGAGGAATTCGAGCGAGGCGCTCTCGGTCTCGACGGCGCGGCGGAAGACAAGGAGCGCCGCCATCGACTCCCGGCGCAGGTCGCGGGTGCGGAAGATGGGGAAGATCTCCGCCGCGAGGCGCCGGATCTCGCCCCAATGCTCCTTCCTGGCGCAGACGACGGCGAGGTCGAGCGAGGCCTGGGCGGCGGCGAGGCCGAGGCCCAGGGCGAGGAGCCCCTCCCGCGCCTCGCGCAGGGCGGCCTCGTCCTCGTCGATCTTGCCGACCAGCCAGCGCAGGCGCAGGAGCCCGACGCCATCCGCCAGGCGCTCGTAGAGAGGGGGGAGGAGCGCGGCGGCCTGCCGGGCCTCGGGGCCGCGGCCGACCTCGAAGAGGAGCGCCGCCCGGCGGAACAGGACGGAGGCGAGGAGGGTGGGGTCCGCCTCGCCGTCGAGGCGCTCCGCGCCCTCTCCCAGCAGGTCGATCGCCGAGCCGTAGAGCCCCTGGCCGGCATGGAGGGTCCCCTGCTCGATCAGGGTGCTCCCCAGGAGATGCGGCTCGAGATCGCCGGCACCGCCGGGATCGCCGGCGGTCCGGCAGAGGAGGACGGCGCGGTCGAGGAGGCGGTCGGCCTCCTCGAAGCGGCCGCGGTCGGCGGCGACGGCCGCCTCCAGGCGGAGGAGGTCGAGCCGGTCGGCCAGCGCCGCGTCGGCGAGGAGAGCGGCGGCGCTCCGCGCCGCCCGCTCGGCGCCGGGCAGATCGCCGGCGCGCCGGCGGGTGTCGCCGACCCGGGTCCAGGCCCGCCCCAGGAGGTCGCGGACGACCGTGGGACCGCAGGCGGCGGGGTCGAGCCGTTCGACGACCGCGACCGCCAGCTCGGCGAGGTCGATCGGGTCGGCGTCCGGAGAGTCCTGCCGGCGCTGACGGCTCTCGGCGAGCAGGAGCTCGGCGAGCGCCAGGCTCCCATAGCGCGGGACACGGCGCACCCGGGCGAGCCGCTTCTCGCGCGGCTCGCCGAGCAGGCCGGCCAGCAGCGCCGGTGCCGCCGCGCGCTCGGCCGCCAGCGCCTCCTCCCACCGCTGCCCGGCATCCCATGCACGCGCGAAGACGTCGTGGTACCCTGCTGGGGAGGGCAGCGGCGCGAACGGCCGGCCGCCGGCGAGCGCCCAGAGCTTGCGGGTGACGGCCACACACTGGGGGCAGCCGGTGAGCAGGTGGCGAACCACCCGGAGCTTCTCCGGGGCCGTGACGTCGTCGCGCATGAACTGTTCGAGCAGCGCGGGATCGGGATGTCTCCCCCTCGTTTCTGCCATCCGCCGCCTCCTTCCGGCCGGTCCCGAGGCTCTTCGCCTCCGTCTTCTGAGGATATCGAGTTGACGGATCGGAGCGCCTATCGATCACAAGTAGCCGGCGTTCACAACTATAACCAGTAACTTATCTCTAGGTCAAGCAATAAATGGCCTCTGTGCGGGTAATCTGGAAATGGCGTAAGTCATTGAACCACATAAGTTTGCACTTGCCTCGAGCGCTCTGTAGAGATACATTTCGCGCATGCCAATCTTTCAAGGCCTTGGCCGAGCCCTCCGCTGGCTCCGTGACCGCCAATCGAAACGGCAGTACCAGGTGGCGGATGCCGCCGGTATCACGAAGGCTATGCTGTCCGCCTACGAGACCGGTAAGCAGAAGCCCTCCCTCGACACCCTGGAGAAGATCCTCGCTGCTCTGGACGGGGACCTGAACGACCTGCACAACGCGTTGCAGATCGTCAACGAACGTCCGGAAGCCATCCGCAAGGCGGGTGGCGGCAAGAGCAGCGCCTGGCAACTCTATCGCCGCGACCGGCAAGAGGAGGGCGGAGAGGAGGAAGATCCTGCCTCCGGCGTCAACCTCTACCGGGTGCTGGGTGTCGATCACCCCTTACCCCCCGAGGAAGAGCAGGCGCTCTCGGAGATGCTGGAGGGCTTCCACAAGCTCGTCCGCTTCTTCCACGCGAGCGCCGGCAGCCTGCGGACGGGTGGTGACGACGAGTCCACCTCCTGATCGCCTGACTCTCCCGTCGGCCCGGAACTTGCAGTCGGCCCTTGTGGACCGCGATCCCCAGGATCGCGGTCCCGGGGGTAACTCCAGTGAAGAAGCCGACGGAGCAGGAGATGGGACATGGTGGCCGATTTGGAGCGCAGGATCGCCCGGCTGCGGCAGGGTGATCATCTCTGCTTGATCTATGACCACGCCGCCGAGCGGCTGGCCGCGCTCATCCCTTTCCTCCAGTGCGGCCTGGCGGCGGGGGAACGCTGTCTCTACCTGGCCGACGGCGCGACCACCGACCGGGTGGAGCGCGTGCTTCAGGCGGAGGGGATCGACGTCGGCCGCGAGCGGGAGCGCGGCGGTCTCGTCCTCCTCACCCGGCGTGACGCCTACCTGAAGGACGGCCGTTTCGATCCCGGGGCGATGATGGACCTCCTGCGCCAGGCCGAGCAGGAGGCGCTGGACGACAATTTCTCCGGCTTGCGGATGGCGGGCGAGATGAACGGGTGTCTGGGCCGCGAGCCGGGCACCGAGCGGTCGCTGGAGTACGAGGCGATGCTCAACCACTTCCTCGCCGGGAGCCGCAGCATCGCCCTCTGCCAGTACGAGCGCTCCCGCTTCACGCCGCAGCGCATCCACGAGATCCTCCGCACCCACCCGGTGGCGGTCCTCGGCGACGAGATCTGCCCCAACATCTTCTATGAACCGCCGGAGATGGTCCTCGGGCCGACCTCCTGGGACGAGCGGGTGGGATGGATGATCGCCCAGCTGCGGCAGGCGCGGGCGAACGAGCGCAAGTACGAGAACCTGACCCGGCGGCTGGCCCAGCAGCGCGGCGCTCTGGAGCGGGCGGACCGCGCCAAGGAGGAGCTCCTCGGCATGCTCGCCCACGAGCTGCGGAACCCTTTGGGCACGATCAGCAACGCCATCCAGGTCCTGCGGATCAAGGGGAACGGGGACGAGACCTGCAGCCGGGCGGTCGACGCCGCCGAACGGCAGGTCCACCGCCAGGCGCTCCTCGTCGACGACCTCCTCGAGGCGTCCAAGGTGGCGCGCGGCGAGATCGAGCTCCGCTGCGAGCCGCTGGACCTCGCGGTCCTGGTGCGCGGGGTGGCCGAGGGGTACCGGGCGACGCTCCGGGAGGCCGGGCTCGACCTCGTCCTGGAGGTGACGGGCAAGCCGCTGCCGGTCTGGGGTGATTCCGGGCGCCTCACTCAGGCCCTTTCGAACCTGCTGGAGAACGCCGTCAAGTTCAGCGCGGCCCGCGGCGCGATCCGGGTGAGCGCCCGCCGCGTCAGCCCGGGGCGGGCCGAAGTCTCGGTGACGGACAGCGGCAGCGGCATCGCCCCGGACGTGCTGCCGCACGTCTTCGAGGTCTTCAGCCAGGCCGACCAGGGCCTCGACCGCAGCAAGGGGGGGCTGGGGGTGGGCCTGGCGGTGGTCAAGGGGTTGGTCGAGCTCCACGGCGGCGAGGTGGCGGCCGAGAGCGCGGGCGAGGGGCGGGGCGCCAGGATCTCCCTCTCGCTCCCGCTGACCGCGGTCCGCGAGCCGGCGGCCGCGGACGCGCGGCCCGAAGAGACCACGGGGCGGCGGATCCTGGTGGTCGAGGACAATCCGGATGCCGGAGAGACTCTGCGCGACTTCCTGGAGCTCTCGGGTCACGAGGTCGAGCTCGCCTGCTCGGGAGCTGACGGGGTCAAGGCGGCGCGGCAGTTCCACCCCGAGGTGGTCCTCTGCGACATCGGCCTCCCCGGGATGGACGGCTTCGAGGTGGCGGCCCGGCTGCGGCGCGATCCGGAAACGGCGGACGCCCAGCTCATCGCCGTCACCGGCTACGGCCGCGACGAGGACCGCAAGCGCTCCAAGGCGGCGGGCTTCGACCTCCATCTGACCAAGCCGGTCGACCCGACCCAGCTGCGGCATGTCCTCCAGCAGGGGTTTCAGCGACACTGAAGAGATAAGAAGGTTCCGGTCTCTTCCCCGCGTGCGGGTGACCACTCTCCTACCTGGCACGCGGGGAGGGGGCTGGCCTTAGATCGGGTCAGCCACTCGCCGGGCCGCGGCGGGCCAGTTCCTCTTCCAACTGCCGGATTCGCTCCTCGGCGGCTTGGCGCGCCCGCTTCTCCTGGTCGGCCCGCCGGGCTTCTATCTCGGCCCTCTGGGTTTCGTTCTCCGCCCTGCGGGCTGCCTGCCGGGCCCGCTCCTCGGCGGCCTGCCGGGCCTCGGCCTCCTCCTCGTTCCAGAGCAGGGGCTCGCCGGCCGCCGCGTCCCGCAGCCGCAGCCGCTCCCCCTCCGGTGCGAGCTGCAAGTCGGTCGTCCGGCTCACGAGCGACCCGTCCGCTTCCGGCACCAGCGCCTGGTAACGGCCCCTCACGAGGCGGTAGCCCTGGAGACGGGGCTGCAGATACTCCCCCAGAGGATCGAACAGGAAGTACTCCTCCACGCCCAGCCGCTCGTAGACTCCCTTCTTCTCCACCTCGTCCTCGTCCCGCGTGCTCTTCGAGGTGACCTCGACGACCAGGCTCGGAACGCGCCCCTCCTCCCACAGCTTGTAGGTGCGGCGGACGCGCTTGTCCACCCCCTGGACCAGGAACAGGTCCGGCGCCACGCAGGCCCCGGGGTTTCCCTGCTGGTAGTAGAAGAACATGTTGCCCCAGACGTAGACGTCCGGCACGCTCGCATAGCGCTTCTCCAGCACGTTCAGCAGATCGATCATCACCTTGGCGTGGGCCTGAGTCTCACCCATGGGGCGTCCGTCGGACTCCGGGTAGTACACTTCGCGTGCGAGAGGCATCGTGGACATCGGGAAACCTCCGGCCCCGACAGGCGCGGGATTCGAGCACAGCTACCCGTCGGAGCGCGACATCTGCTGGAGGCAGTCTACCACGCTGCCGGGGGTGATCGGCGGCCAAAGGGGCGTAGGCATGTAGAAGCCTGGGGCGAGAGCCCCAGGTAGGGTAACCTCAAGAAAACAAAAGCCCAGAAGGGGCGACGGTCTACTGGGATCACCCCCGCCCCCTCCGGCCGGCCTGTCTACCTTCAGGCGATCCGTTCTCCCTCCACCAGCAGCCGCCCTGCCGTCTCCAGGGCCACGGCGCCGCTCGCCTCCAGCACCCGGGTGAGGCACTCGGGGAGGCGGGCGAGGGACTCCGCCGTGTGCAGGGCGGTTACGAGCTCGGGGTCGTAGTTGCGCAGATACCCGACGACCTGGCCGCCGGATTCGACGGCGTAGCCCTCGGGGCCCCGCTCGTGCTGGAGGCGGAAGAGACGGTCGAAGCCGGTGCCGGGGAGGACCGCGGCGGCGAGGAGCGCCCGCTCGCGGTGGTGGAAGACCGCTCTGGGGACGTCGCCGGCGGCCAGGCTCTCGCCCCGGCGGAGGATCGCCCAGCCGGGGCTGGGGATCGGCACGACGATCCACGGGCCGGCAACGTCGGCCTGGGCCGCGGTCAGCGGCTCGTCCTGCTG
>Ga0137403_10001527_pt1 | contig 29033 bp, 27 predicted proteins | sample CZOMad2_1_16fung_FD_122057 | JGI IMG/M metagenome (GOLD analysis project Ga0137403, IMG submission 122057) | Vadose zone soil fungal communities from Angelo Coast Range Reserve, California, USA - CZOMad2_1_16fungal (Hybrid Assembly) | ecosystem: Environmental > Terrestrial > Soil > Vadose zone... | reverse complement strand
TGCGCCTTCAGGAGCTCGGTGAGGTCGTCGAAGGCCAGCACCATGCCGAGGAAGGCGCCGTCGGGCCCGCGCAGCGCGGTGGCGGAGGCGAGCAGGGCGACCGCCTGGCCGCCGCGGCGGAGATGCACCTCGCGGTCCAGCGAGCCCTCGCGGCCGCGGCCCATGCGCTGGATCAGCGCATCGATCTCCGCGTACTCCGGCGAGCGGAACACCCGCGTGACGGGCCGGCCCTGGACCTGGGCCGCGGTCAGGCCGAGCAGGCGCTCGGCCGCGCCGTTGATGGTGGTGACGTGACCCTCCGCGTCGAGCGATACCACGCCGGTGGCCACCGCCTCCAGCACCGTCTCGGTGTAGCGGCGGCGATCTTCCACCTCGCCATGCTTGGCCTGGAGGTCCTTGTAGGTCTCCTCCAGCTTCGATTGCGAGGCGGCGAGGTCGCCGGTCATCCGGTTGAAGGAGTCCACCAGGATGCCGATCTCGTCGTCGGCGCGGACGGTCACCTTGTAGTTGAGGTTGCCCGCCGCGACTTCTCGAGTGCCTTCGGCCAGCATCTGGATCGGCTCGGTGATGCCACGGGCCAGGTAGAGGCCGAACCAGGTCGCGGAGAAGACGATGATCAGGGTCATCAGCAGGAAGAGCAGGATGTAGATGCCCTTGATCGGGTTCTTGAGCAGGCGGAGCTGCTTGTACTCCTGGAAGGCCTGACTGATATTGCGTAGCCGCGCCTCGAGGCGCTGGGGCACGTGGATGGCCACCACGATCGCGGCGGGCACCGGGTGGTCGCCGTCGCGCACCGGCACCATCGCCTGGATCATGTCGCCGTTGTCCAGCTCGTGGACGGTGGTGATCTCCTGGCCCGCGAGCGCCTGCCGTACGTGCTCGTTGTTGGCCTCGCGAGTGGGCACCGCGGCGAGCACCGGGTTCTTGACGTGCACCAGCTCCTGCCCGTCGCGATTGAAGATGGTGATGGCGGCCACGCCGAGGCGCTCCTGCTGCTCGGTCAGGTAGCCGGCCAGCGCCTCGCGCTTGCTCTCGGCGAGGAGCCCGTCGCGCTCGATCACACGGCCCATGTAGCGCCCGTGGCGCAGCGCGGTGGTCTCGAGGCTCTGGTAGTAGGTCTGCGCCACCTCCATGGCCTGGTCGAGCGGCTTCTCGACCTGCGGCTTGAACCAGCCCTCGATGGAGGTGGTGATGAAGTTGGAGGCGATGAGGAAGATCAGGATGCCGGGCACCAGGGACAGGGCCAGGAAGGTGAGGACGAGCTTGGCCTTGAACTTGGAGCCGATGATCTTCTGCCGCCGCTCGAAGGAGAGCTTGACCAGGTTGCGGAAGAGCAGCACCAGCAGCAGCAGGAAGACGATCAGGTTGAGGTTGAAGAGGAAAAAGACGATGAGGTTGGAGGCGAACGGGATCTGGGGCGCCCGGATGCCCACCTCGAAGACGGTCGCCACCACGAGGAGCACCAGGATCCCCGTGATGATGAGCAGGTTCCGCTTGCGCTTCTCCTGCTCGTCCACCGGCGAAGGCCGGGGCCCGGGCGGCATCACTGGCTCCGCACCGGGGTGAGGAGGCTCGACTGCACCCACGGCGTCTCCTCGGCCTCGCCGGTCATTCGCGCGAACCAGGAGTTCACGCCGCCCAGCGAGACGTCGGAGCGCACCCGCACGTAGTAGAGCTCCTGCTTGTCCAGGGCGGCCACCGGCGCGAGTTGCCCCACCCGGAGCTCGGAGATCACGCGCTGGGCCTCGCGCAGGTCCTTGGTGAGCAGCGGCTCGCGCTGCTCGCCCTTGAGCGGCGCGACCTTGTACTCCTTGGTGAGCACGTTGTAGGTGAGCTGGCGCTCCACCATGCGCGCCTGCAGGCGCCGGTCCACGCCCATGCGCGTGTGCTGCCAGAGCTCGACGTAGTACCGCACGTGGGCGGCGATGCCGGTGTGGAGGCTTTCATGGAGCGCGCTCGGCACCGCGCCGAACAGGACCACCGTGACGGTGACGTCGTAGTCGTTGAGGAAGACGGCCAGGTTGCTGATCCGGACATCGGCCTCCGCGTCCGGCGTGCCCACCAGGACGACGGCGAGCAGACTCGCGGCGAGGGCAAACGTCCGGATCGAACGACGACGGCAAGTCCCCATAGAGCAGCCGGACCATTATAGCGTCGGGCCCTACGGGGCGGGCGGTTCGGCCTTGGGCGCTCCGGGCGGCTCGGAAGAGGGGGAGCGGGATGGGGTGGCGGCCTACAAGGCCGCGACACCCGGGAGGAACCCATCGCCGGCCGCCACCGGGGTGGGGACGGGACGGGCGGCGCGCGCGGTAACCCGGCGGCGGTCGGCCGCCAGGGCCTTCTGGATCGCGGCCACGAGCTGGTAGTTCAGGGCGTGCCCCGCGTTGCGGCCCACCACGTGGGCCCGGAGCGGCCGCCCCAGGAGGAACAGGTCCCCGACCAGGTCGAGGATCTTGTGGCGGACGAACTCGTCGGGGAACCGCAGGCTGTCGTTGAGCACCGAGCGCTTGCCGACCACGATCGCGTTCTCGAGCGAGCCCCCGCGGGCCAGGCCGTTCTGCCGCATGGCCGGGACGTCCCGGAGAAACCCATACGTGCGGGCGGCGGCCAGCTCTTCGCAGAAGACCTCTTCGGTGATTCCGAAGGTCCCGGCCTGCAGGCCGATGATCGGATGGTTGTTGTCGAGGGTGTAGCTGATACGGAGCGAGTCCGCCGGCAGCACCTCGATCCAGCGGCTCTCGGTGCCGACGCGGATCGGTCCGGTGATGGTGATCGGACGGCGAGGAGCCGCGAGGCTCACCCGCCCGGCCGAGCCGAGCAGATCCACGAAAGGCTTGGCGCTGCCATCGGCCGCCGGCACTTCGGGCCCGTCGATGTCCACCATCAGGTTGTCGATGCCGAGCGCCGCCGCCGCCGCCATGAGGTGCTCGATCGTGCGCACCCGCACCCCGAACGCGCCGACCGTGGTCGCGGAATTGCTATCGACGACGTGATCGGCATTCGCGGGGATCAGCGTGCCGTCCGCAGCCCGGAACAAGATCCCGGTATCCGCCGCGGCGGGCGAGACCGTCATCTTGACCGTCTCACCCGAGTGCAGCCCGATCCCGTCGAGGCTAGCCGGGCGTCTGACGGTCTGCTGGGAATCCATAGACATGGCCCTAGTAGGCAAGCAAGGTGCCAGTGGGGACTCAGATTTGTAAATATCTGTTTACATTGACGTTGTCTGGCTACATGAAAACTGAATGCTATGTAAGGGGTTGCAAGAATGACACACTCCCAAGAGGGGTCTGTGTCGGATAGGCAACATCAGAGGTCGAGCGTGGCCCGCACCCGGAAGCCGTCCCCGAGCGCCTCCACGGCGAGCCCGTCACTCCCGATGCCCCTGATCAGGCTCTGGACCCGGTGCCGCGCGCGTTCCACCGGCTCGCCCCGGAGGAAAGCGTGGAGGCGGAGCGGTTCGCCGCCGGCGGCGGGCGCGGCGTCGAAGACGACGAACTCGATGGACCGGCAGGCGAACCCTTCCACCTCGTGCACGTAGAGGCATTCCTCCAGCCAGCGCCGCAGCAGGGCGGGGACGCCGGCGCCGTGGGCCCGCACCTCGCGCACCTCCGCCTCCTCGACCGAGGCGGGATCCACGACGGCGGCAAACAGCGCGAGGGCGATCCGGGCGAAGGCGTCCGGCAGGGTGCGGGCCTCGACGGCGAGCTCCACCTCAGGTGGTACCCAGATCGCCGTAGCGCGACTGCAGCAGCGCCACCGCCACCGCGCCGGCGGTCTCGGTCCGGAGCAAGCGTGGCCCGAGTGAGGCCACGACGGCACCCGACTCGGCCAGCCCACGCACCTCGTCGGAGGTCAGTCCGCCTTCCGGGCCCACCACCACGGTCACGCGACGGCAGGGCCCGGCCGGCAGGCGCCCGTCGAGCCCTTCGCGCGCCTCCTCCCACAGGCAGACGAGCAGCCCGGTCGCGCCGATCTCACGGGCCCACGGGGCGAGCTCCCGGGGCGCCACGATTTCCGGGACGGTCGCACGTCCGCTCTGCTGGGCGGCCTCCTTCGCAATGCGCTGCCACCGGCCGAGGCGCGACGTCCGGCGCGCGGGCTCGAGTCGCACCACCGTCCGCGCGGTCAGCAGCGGGACCACGCGCGTGACGCCGAGCTCGGTCGCCATCCGGACGATGCCGTCCATCTTGTCGCCTTTCGGAACGCCCTGGGCCAGGGTCAGGTCGAGCGGCGACTCCGTCGGGAGCGGGGCGCGGCTCACGATCAGCCCTTCGGCGCGGCGGGCCGCGATCACGGTGAGCCGCACCGCCAGCAGCACGCCCGCCGGGTCCACCGCCTGCACCACGTCCCCCACCGCGGCCCGGAGCACGCGGCCCAGGTGATGGGCGGCGGCGGCCTCAAAGGACACCCGGTCACCGTGGATCGCGTCCGGGGCCAAGTGCAGGACGCGGGTCACGCGCGCGCCGCCTCGAGGCGCAGCGAGGCCCAGCCTTCGAGGGCCAGTCGCGATCGGGTCGTGAAGCCGGCGGCGGCCAGGGCCAGGCTCACGCGGCCACCCTCGTCCTGGAGCATGCCTCCCAGCACCAGCGATCCCCCCGGCGCCACCAGGCGCGCGTACTGCGAGGCCAGCGCGAGGTGCGTGTGCGTCAGCAGATTGGCGAGGACGAGTGGGAACCGGCCGGCGACCTCCTGCGGCTCGGCCAGCCGGACCGTCAGGCCGGCGCAGCCGTTCCGCCCCGCATTGACCTGAGTGGCCGAGACCGCGTCCGGATCCACGTCGATCGCGAGCACGGTGGGCGCGCCGAGCTTGAGCGCCGCGACGGCCAGGATCCCGGTGCCGGTCCCGATGTCGAGCGTGGATGCGTTCGGCGTGGCCGCCAGCGCTTCCTCGAGCAGCACGAGACAGCCCTCCGTGGTGCCGTGGTGGCCGGTGCCGAAGGCGCGTCCCGGCTCGATGATCACGGTCGAGCGGTCCGAGCCCGAGGGCGGCTCGATCCACGGCGGGAGCACCAGGAGGCGGCGGCCGACCTCGCGGGCCGGGAAGGACTGCTGCCAGGCGCTGGCCCAGGCCTCGTCCAGCAGGGGCGTGATGTCGGTGGCGTGCGACTCGACCGCGAAGCCGAGGGAACGGAGTGACGCCTGGTAGTCCCGAACCGCCGCGAGCAGCCGGGTGGACGACATGCTCTCGGCGAAGAAGGCGCGCAGGCGTGGCGGAACGCCGGGGATCTCTTCCTCGACCACGCCGAGAGCGCCCAGCTCCCAGAGGAAGTTGGTGAGTGCGTCGGAGTTGTCGGCGGAGGCGGGGAGGGTGAGCTGCCAGAACGGCATCAACTACCGAACAGCTGCTTCATCCGCTCGACGAACTTGGAGGCGCGCGGGCTCGACTCGCCGTCGTGGGCACGGCGAAACTCCTCCAGCAGCTCGCGCTCGCGCGCGGTGAGCCGCGTCGGCACCTCGACGACGACCTCGTAGACCGCGTCGCCCCGGCCCCGCCCGCGCAGGTGGGGCATGCCCTTGCCCTTGAGGACGAGGCGCTGGCCGGGCTGCGTCCCCGCCGGGACCTTCAGCTTCGCGGCGCCGTCGAGCACCGGCACCTCGACCTCGTCGCCGAGCGCCACCTGGGGAAAGGTGAGCGGCAGCTCGCAGATGAGATGGGCGCCGTCGCGCACGAAGATCTCGTGGGGCCGGAGGTGGAGCACCACGTAGAGGTCTCCGGCCGGGCCGCCCTGGAGCCCGCTCTCTCCCTCGCCGTTGAGCCGGAGCTGGTTGCCGTTCTCGACGCCGGCCGGGATGGTGACCTTCAGCAGCCGCTCGCGGGATACCCGCCCCTGGCCGCGGCAGCCGGTGCACGGGTGCTTGATGATACGCCCCTCGCCGTGGCAGTTGGGGCAGGGGCGCGCCACCGTAAGGAAGCCCTGGGTGAAGCGCACCTGGCCCTGGCCCCGGCACGTGCCGCAGGTCTCGGGCTGGCTGCCTGCCTCCACGCCGGCGCCGCGGCAGGTCTCGCAGGTCTCGAGCCGCGGCACCTGCAGCTTGGTCTCGAGTCCCTGGGCGGCGTCCTCGAGCGAGATCTCCAGGTCGTAGCGAAGGTCGTCCCCCCGCCGTGCCCGCGAGCGAGAGCGGCCGCCGCCCCCGCCGCCGAAGAAGCCCTCGAAGAGATCCTCGAAGATCGTGCCGAAGCCCACGTCACTGCCCGCGCCGGCTCCGCTCACCACCCCGAAGCGGTCGTACTGGGCCCGCTTCTCGGGGTCCGACAGGACGGAGTACGCCTCGCTGATCTCCTTGAAGCGATCCTCGGCCTTCTTGTCGCCGGGGTTGCGGTCGGGGTGGTAGGCGCGGGCCAGGGTGCGGTAGGCCTTCTTCAGTGCCGCGTCGTCGGCATCCCGAGGGACGCCGAGGACGCCGTAGAAATCCCTGGCCGCCACGCTAGGCGTCGACCGCGGAGCCCGAGTCGTCCGGGGCCACGGCCACGGTGACCATCGCGGGCCGGAGCACGCGCCCGTGCAGGAGGTAGCCCCGCGCGGTCTCTGCCGCCACCGTCATGTCCGGGAGGTCCGTGCTCGGCACTCGGGCGATGGCCTCGTGCCGCTCCGGATCGAAGGGCTGGCCCACCGAGTTGAACGGCGCCACGCCGAACTTCTCGAGGACCCGCAGCAGCTCACGCTGGATCAGCTCGACGCCGGTGGTCAGAGAGGTCGCCGGCTCGGAGCGTGCCGCCTGCATGGCCCGGTCGAGGTTGTCCAGCACGGGCAGGATGTCGCGCAGGAGGGACTCGTTGGCGTAGCGGGTGTACTCCTCCCGCTCCCGCGCGCTGCGCTTCCGCACATTGTCGAACTCGGCGACGGTGCGGAGATACCGGTCCTGCTGCGCCTCCACCTCACGGGTCTTGGCCTCGAGCGCCTCGCGGAGCCGCTGGACCTCCTCCGCCCCCTCGTTGGTCACCGGCCCATCGAAGAACGAATCACTCATGGCAGAAAGTAAGTATAGCAGACGGTTGGTGCGGGTCCGGGCCCCCGGAACGCTTGTCCGCCGGCCGTCGGAGCGCGGGCGGCTTCGGAACGGTTGTCCGCCGACTGGGGGAGTGCGGGGGCCATTTCTGGGCCCCCGCATATGATAGAGAAGCTTCCCGTATCCAGGCGTCCAGCTCGGTCCCAGCGCCGAAACCTCAGCCAGCCGGCTAGGGCAAATACAGGTGCTGACGCACCCGGGAGAGCGCGCTCGAGACGACGCGCGCGGTCTCGTCCACCACCGACATGACTTCCGAGTACGGCATGCGGCGGGGCCCCACCACGCCGAGCACGCCCAGGACCTGGTCCCGGTACGTGTAGGTGGAGGTGATGAGGCTGCAGCCCCGCATGTCCTCCATCGGGTTCTCGCTGCCGATCATGACCTGGATGCCGCGCTCCTCGGCCATCCGGGAGAGCAGGTCGATGAGACGGGCCTTGTCCTCGAAGGCGCGCAGCATCGAGCGCAGCGTGGCGGTGTCCGACAGGTCGGGATGATCCAGCATATTGGTGGCGCCGCTCAGGTAGAGCGTCCGGTCGCGCAGCAGGGCGACCACCTCGTCGAGCACGCCGCGGCTTCGCGTCCAGAGGGGATCCAGCGGGTCGGCGGGCGCGCTCAGGTCGTCGAGGATCTCCTGGAACGTCTTGCCGCGGAAGCGGCGGGTGAGGGCCCGTCCGGTCTCGCGGAGCTCCTCGCTCCCGCCCCGCGGCACGGTGTTGATCGGCCGCGCGGTGACCCAGCCCGTGTCCGTCACGAGCACCGCCAGGGCCCGCTCCTCGTCCAGCGCCACCAGCTCGATCCGGTCCAGCGCGGTGTGCTTCAGTGGCGGCGCGAGCAGCACGCCCATCATGTGGGTACCCGAGGACAGCAGGGAGGGCGCCTCCGCCATCAGGCGCTCGGCCACGTCGGCCTGCGGCACCCCGGATGGCTGGCCCACCGCGGGCGCCTTGCCCGCCACCCACGGCATACGCTGGAGGTGATCCACGTAGAACCGGTAGGCGGCGTCCGTGGGGACGCGGCCCGCGGAGGTGTGGGGCTGCACCAGGTAGCCCAGCTCTTCCAGGTCTGCCATCGCGTTGCGGATGGTGGCCGGAGAGAGGCCGCGGATGTGCCGCCGCGCCACCGCGCGCGAGCCGACGGGCTCGCCGGTCTCGACGTACTCCGCGATGACGGCCAGGAGGACCTGGCGGCTCCGCTGATCGAGGGGGGCGGCGGTCATGAGGTGGCGCGATCTTACCGCTAGAGCAGCTCGGTGAACAGGGCGTCGGAGAGGAGGAAGCCAGCCTCGGTGAGGCGGGCGTGGCCGGCCCGCTCCGTCAGCAGGCCGCGCGCGCGCCAGGCGTCGAGCACGTCGGGCAGGCGCCCACGCTCGAGGGCGCAACGCTCGGCCAGGCGCTCGGCCGGGATGCCGTCGCTCGTGCGGAGCCCCAGGATCAGCCGTTCGGCGAGGGCCTGGCGCGGGGTCAGCACCTCGTGGCTCTGGAGCGGCAGGCTCCCGCCCTCGACGAGCGTGCAGTAGCGCTCCACCGGCTTCACGTTGCCGTACCGCACGTGCCCGAGGAAGCCGCAGGCTCCCGGCCCCAGGGCCAGGTACTCCTCCCACCGCCAGTAGCGCTGGTTGTGGCGCGAGCGTGAGCCGGGGCGCGCGTAGTTGGAGACTTCATAGTGCTCGAAGCCGGCCTCGCCGGCCAGGCGCGCGAGCGCCCAGTACTGCGCGGTGACCGTCTCCTCCTCGGGCAGCCCGCTCACGCCCGCGGCATGCCAGAGGCTGCCCTCGTCGAGGGTGAGGGCGTAGGCGGAGAGATGGTCCGGGCGCCACGCGAGCACATCGCGCACGGTTTGGGTCCACGTATCCAGGTCGAGCGCGGGTAATCCGTAGATGAGGTCCACGCTGATATTGTCGAAGCCGGCCTCGCGCGCGGCCCGGAACGCGGCGCCGGCCTGGGCGGCCGAGTGCCGGCGATCGAGCCGGGGCAGGATGCCGTCGTCCAGGCTCTGCACCCCGAGGCTGATCCGGGTCACCCCCGCGCGCCGGTAGCCGGCGAGACGGGCCGCCGTCACGTCGTCGGGATTGCACTCGACGGTCACCTCCGCCCCGGGCTCGAGCCGGAAGCGCACGCGGATGCGATCGAGCACGGTGGCCATCTGCTCCGCGTCGAGCAACGACGGGGTGCCGCCACCGAGGAACAGCGTGTCGAGCGTGACGTGGCCCGCCCACGGCGCCGCGGCGGCCAGGTCGCACTCGCGCAGGAGCGCGGTCAGGAAGCGATCGAGCCCGCCCGGCGTGTAGGGCGCGGTGTTGAAGGAGCAGTAGCCGCACCGCTCCGCGCAGAACGGCAGGTGCACGTAGACCCCGAGCCGGGCGGCGCGGGGAGTCAGCGCCGCTACGGCAGGTACTTGCCCAGCCGTTGCCAGCGTAGCCAGTGCCCTTCCCCGTTCCACGACCAGTAGATCAAGAAGGCCTTGCCGCGGATCTTTTCGCGGCGGACGAAGCCCCAGTAGCGGCTGTCCTGGGAGTTGTCCCGGTTGTCGCCCATCACGAAGTAGGCGCCCTCGGGAACCTTGAGCGGGTCGCACCCGTAGGCGTAACTGCACTGGGCCGATGGGGGCCCGGTGAAGGATCCCGGCCGCACGTACGGCTCGTCGATCGAGTGGCCGTTCAGCAGCACGCGGTTGTCGCGCACCTGGACGGTGTCGCCGCCCACCGCGATGATGCGCTTGATGAAGTCGCGCGTCTCGTCGTTGGGATACTTGAACACCACGACGTCCCCGTGCCGCGGATCGCGCAGCCCGGGGAGGTGCCGGTCGGTCAGGGGGATCTCGGCGCCGAAGAGGAACTTGTTCACCAGGATGTAGTCGCCGATCAGCAGCGTGTCCATCATGGAGCCGGAGGGAATCGTGAAGGCCTGCACCGCGAACTGGCGGATGAAGAGGGCCAGGAGCACCGCGATGATGATCGCTTCCGAGTACTCCCGGAAGAGGGACTTGCGCCGGGGCCGGGTCACCGGGGCCGGCGGCCGGATGTCGCGTTCGGGACGGACCTGGAGATCGTTCATGCGGGAGGCTCAGCTCTTGAGCACCGACAGGAACGCCTCCTGCGGCACCTCGACCTTTCCGACCTGTTTCATCCGCTTCTTGCCTTCCTTCTGCTTCTCGAGCAGCTTGCGCTTGCGGGTGATGTCGCCGCCGTAGCACTTGGCGGTGACGTTCTTGCCCATGGCCTTGACCGTCTCGCGGGCGATGACCCGGCTGCCGATCGCGGCCTGGATCGCGACCTCGTAGAGCTGGCGCGGAATCACCGCGCGCAACTTCTCGGCGAGGGCCTTGCCCTTCTCGTAGGCCTTCTCGCGATGCACGATGATGGAGAGCGCGTCCACCGGGTCCCCGTTGAGCAGGATGTCGAGCTTGACCATGTCCGAGGCCCGGAACTCCAGGAAGTCGTAGTCGAAGGAGGCGTAGCCCTTGGAGATGGACTTGAGCCGGTCGTAGAAGTCGATCACGATCTCGCTCAGCGGGAAGTCGAACTGGATGTGGACGCGCTTGCCCACGTACTCGAGCGACTTGTGCTCGCCCCGCTTCTCCTGGGCCAGCTTGTAGATCTCGCTCATGAACTCGGTGGGCACGAAGATCGACCCGCGCACGTAGGGCTCCTCGATGCGCTCGATGCGGTCGACGGGCGGCAGCTTGGAGGGGTTCTCCACCTCCAGCGTCTCGCCCGCCATCGTGATCACCTTGAAGCGGACGCTGGGGGCGGTGACGATGAGTGAGAGGTTGAACTCCCGCTCGAGGCGCTCCTGCACGATCTCGAGGTGGAGCATGCCCAGGAAGCCGCAGCGGAATCCGTAGCCGAGCGCGAGTGAAGTCTCCGGTTCAAAATTGAACGCGGAGTCGTTCAGGCGCAGCTTCTCCAGCGCGTCGCGGAGGCCCTCGTAGTCGGTGTCCTCGATCGGGTACAGCCCCGCGAAGACCATGGGCTTGGCGTCGCGGTAGCCGGGGCACGGCTCCGCGGTCGGGTGCAGCACGTCGGTGATGGTCTCGCCGATCTTGGCGTCGGCCACCCGCTTGATCGAGGCGGTGAGGTAGCCGACCTGGCCCGCGGTCAGCTCGTCCACCGGCCGCATGTCGGGGGAGAAGACCCCGACCTGCTGGACCTCGTGGGTCTTGCCGTTGGACATGAACAGCACGCGCGCGCCGGCGCGGACGCGCCCGTCGATCAGCCGGATGTACACCACGACGCCCTGGTAGGAATCGTAGAACGAGTCGAAGACGAGGGCCTTGAGCGGGCCGTCCACGTCGCCCTTCGGTGGCGGCACGCGCGCCACGATCGCCTCGAGCACCTCCGGCACGCCGGTGCCGTGCTTGGCCGAGATCGTGAGGGCCTCGTCGCCGTCGAGGGTGAGGATCTCGGTGATCTGGTTCCGGGTGGCCTCGATGTCGGCGGCGGGCAGGTCGATCTTGTTGATGACCGGGATGATCTCGAGGCCGCTGTCCAGGGCCAGGTAGAAGTTGGCGAGGGTCTGCGCCTCGACGCCCTGGGCGGCGTCGACGATCAGGATCGCCCCTTCACAGGCGGCGAGGGAGCGGGAGACCTCGTAGGAGAAGTCCACGTGCCCCGGCGTGTCGATGAGGTTGAGCGTGTACTCCTGCCCGTCGCGCGCCCGGTACAGCAATCGCACCGTGTGGGCCTTGATGGTGATCCCGCGCTCCTTCTCGAGGTCCATCGAGTCCAGGACCTGGTCCACCGCCTTCTTGGCGTCCATGGTCCCGGTGAGGGACAGGAGCCGGTCCGCCAGGGTCGACTTGCCGTGGTCGATGTGGGCGACGATGGAGAAATTGCGGATCAGATCGATGGCCATCCGGCTAAGAATACCACGCCCTTGCACGGGCCGTCGGGCGCCGGCTCCCCTTCAAAATCCCCAACATACGCGGCCCGCCGGCCTACGTGCGGGTATTGGGGGGGACGACGGTGTTGGCTTCCAGGACCGCGGTGAAGCCGAGCTGGGCGTTGGCACCGATGCGGGCGCCCGCTCCCACGATGCAGTCGCGCAGCACTGCGCCCGGGCCTACCACGACGTCGTCCCATAGGATGGCGCCCTCGATCCGGGCGCCGGTACCGACGACGCAGCCGGCGCCGAGCACCGCGTTCGGGCCCACCCGCGCGCCCGACTCGACGCGCGTGCCGGTGCCGATGACGCACGGGCCCGTGACCGTCGCGTCCGGGGCGACGTGGGCGCCCGGCGCGATGGCGCGGCCGTCCGGGGCCGCCCCGGCGGGCACGAGCGGGGTGGTGACCCGCCCCGCCAGCAGATCGAGCTGGCCCTGCCGGTACTTGGCCGGGCTGCCGATGTCGAGCCAGTAGTTGCCCGCGACCCAGCCGAAGAACGGCACGCGGTCCCGGAGCAGCCCGGGGAACGTCTCGCGCTCGATGGACACCGCGCGGCCGGTGGGAATCGCGGCGACCACCTCGCGGTCGAGCGCGTAGACGCCCGCGTTGACGGTATCCACCATCGCCTGGCCGGGCGGCGGTTTCTCGACGAAGCTCCGGATGCGCCCGTCCGCCTCGAGCTCCACGAGCCCGTACTGGCTGGGATCGGCGACGCGGGTGAGGTAGAGCGTCGCGCGCGAGCGGCGCTCGGCGTGGAAGCGCAGCATCGCGGAGAGATCGAGATCGGCCAGGATGTCGCCGTTCAGGACGACCACGAGCCCGCGTACGAGGTCCACGGCGTTGCGGATGCCGCCCGCGGTGCCGAGCGGGTCCGTCTCCACCGCGTAGCGGAGCCGCACCCCGTGGGCCGTGCCGTCTCCCATGATCCGCCGGATCTCGTCCACCATGTAGGAGCAGGACAGGACCACGTCGGTGATGCCGTGCTGGCGCAGGAGGGCGAGCTGGTAGGCGATGAACGGGATGTTGAGGAGCGGAACGACCGGCTTGGGCGTCGCCAGCGTCAGGGGCCTAAGCCGGGTCCCCTGACCGCCCGCGAGGATGACCGCGGTTATTTCGTCGGGACCCAGGGCTCCGCCTCGCTGATCAGCATCACGGGAATGCCGTCGCGCACCGGATAGGCCTTGCGGCAGGTGCGGCAGATGATGCGTGTCTCCTCGAAGGTCAGCTCGACGCCCTTGCAGGCGGGGCAGGCCAGGATCGCCCGCAGCTCTTCGTCGATCATGGCGCGATCTCCTTTTTGAAGAAGCCGAAGGTGCGGCGGAGGCCTTCCGCGAGCGACACGGTGGGCTTCCAGCCGAGCGCGCTCGCGGCGCGCGCGGGGCTCAGGCAGCTGCGGCGCTGCTCGCCGGGACGGGCGGGCGCGTGCTGCGCCTTGATCTTGGAGCCCGCCGCCTGGACCAGGGCCCCGTAGAGGTCGTTCACCGACGTCTCGATCCCGGTACAGATGTTGACCCCGCCGGTGGCCGCGGGATGCTCGAGCGCCTTCACGTTGGCCGCGGCCACGTCCTCCACGTAGGTGTAGTCGCGGGTCTGCCCGCCGTCGCCGTTGATGATGGGGACCTGGCCGGTCAGCAGCCGGTGGCAGAAGATGGCGATCACGCCGGCCTCGCCCTGGGGGTTCTGCCGTGGCCCGTAGATATTGGCGTAGCGGAGCGAGATGCCGCTGATGCCGTAGATGCCGATCCACGCGGCCACGTACTGCTCCACCGCGACCTTGGTGATGCCGTAGGGCGAGATCGGCAGGCTGGGATGACTCTCCGGGGTGGGGAGGACGTCGGTGTCGCCGTAGCCCGCGCCGCCGCTGGAAGAGTAGATCACTCGCTTGACCCCGTAGCGCCGGCAGCACTCGAGCAGCGCGACCCCGCCCCCGATGTTCACGCTGGCATCGAACGCGGGATCGGTCACCGACCGGCCCACCGACGCCTGCGCGGCCAGATGCGCGACGACCTCCGGCCGCTCGGTCTCGAAGACCCGGGCGAGCCGCGCGCTGCGGAGATCCACCTCGTGGAGACGGGCGCGCGGGTTCATCCAGCGGGCGTCGCCGGTGGTGAGGTTGTCCACCACCGCCACGTCGTGGCCCGCGGCCAGGAAGGCGTCCACGACGTACGAGCCGATGAAGCCGGCCCCGCCCGTGACGAGGATCTTCACGGCTGGGCCACCAGCTTGCGGCACCAGTCGATGGTGCGGGTCAGGCCGTCCTCCACGTCCACCTTGGGCTCCCACTTGAGCAGGCGGCGGGCCTTGGTGATGTCGGGCTGCCGCACCTTGGGATCGTCCGTGGGGAGCGCGCGGTACACGATCTCGCTGCGCGAGCCGCTCAGCCGCGAGATCTGCTGGGCGAGCTGCAGCAGCGTCATCTCCTTCGGGTTGCCGATGTTCACCGGCTCGTTCACCGGGGCCTGCATCAGGGCCCAGATGCCCTCGACCAGGTCGGTGACGTAGGTGAAGGAGCGCGTCTGGGAGCCGTCGCCGAAGACGGTCATGGGCTCGTTCCGGAGCGCCTGGCGCACGAAGGTGGGGATCGCGCGGCCGTCGGTGAGCCGCATGCGCGGGCCGTAGGTATTGAAGATGCGCACGATGCGGGCGTCGAGGCCGTGCACGCGGTGGTAGGCCATGACCATGGCCTCCGCGAAGCGCTTGGCCTCGTCGTAGACCCCGCGCGGGCCCACCGGGTTGACGTTGCCCCAGTAGTCCTCGCGCTGGGGGTGCACGAGCGGATCGCCGTACACCTCGGAGGTGGAGGCGAGCAGGAACCGGGCGCGCTTCTCCTTGGCCAGCCCGAGTGCCTTGTGGGTGCCGAGCGCACCCACCTTCAAGGTCTGGATGGGTAGCTCGAGATAGTCGATCGGCGAGGCGGGGCTCGCGAAGTGCAGCACGTAGTCGAGCGGCCCGCCCACCACGATGTAGTTGGTGACGTCGTGCTTGACGAAGAGGAAGCGCGGGTCGCTGATGTGGGCGATGTTGTCGGTGGACCCGGTGAGGAGGTTGTCCATGCAGACGACCTCGCACCCGTGGGCGAGCAGGAAATCGCAGAGGTGGGAGCCGATGAAGCCGGCCCCGCCCGTCACGAGGACCCGCACCGGCGCGGCCCTCAGCCCGCCAGCACGGGCTTGCGCCCGATCGAGTAGTACTCGAAGCCGAGGCGCCGCATGCGCTCGGGCTCGTAGAGGTTGCGGGCGTCGAAGATCAGCCGGTGTCGCAGCAGCCCGCGGAGCCGGTCGAGGTTCAGGTACTTGAACTCGTTCCACTCGGTGAGCAGGGCCACCCCGTCCGCGCCGGCCGCCGCCTCGTAGGCCGACGCGCAGAAGACCACGCCCTCCGGCATGAGGGGCTTGGCGTTGTCCATCGCGACCGGGTCGTAGGCGCGGACCTCCACCCCCGCCGCGTGGAGCAGCCGCACCACCTCGAGGCTCTTGGCCTCGCGCATGTCGTCGGTGTTGGGCTTGAAGGCCAGGCCGAGGACCGCGATGGTCTTGTCCTCGAGCCCGCCCATCGCCTTGCGCATCATGTCCACCAGGTGCGAGGCCCGCTCCTTGTTGATCTCCACCACCGAGCGCAGCAGCTTGAAGTCGTAACCGTAGCTCGACGCGGTGTGGATGAGGGAGTCCACGTCCTTGGGGAAGCAGGAGCCGCCGTAGCCGAGCCCGGCCTGGAGGAACTGCATCCCGATCCGCGAGTCGAGGCCCATGCCCTTCATCACCTGGCTCACGTCCGCGCCCGCGTTCTCGCAGATGTTGGCGATCGCGTTGATGAAGGAGATCTTGGCGGCCAGGAAGGCGTTGGAGGCGTACTTGATGACCTCCGCCGACGGCAGGTCGGTGATGATCATGGGCCGCTCGAGCGGGGCGTAGAGCTCCACCAGGGTCATCGCGACCTGCTGGTTGGGCGCGCCGATCACGATCCGGTCGGGCCGGAGCGTGTCCTCGATGGCGGAGCCCTCGCGCAGGAACTCGGGATTGGAGACCACGTCGAAGTCGATGGGGCGGGGCTGGTGCCGGGTGATGACCTCGCGCACGAACTCGCCGGTGCCGACCGGAACGGTGGACTTGTTGACGACCACCTTGTAGCGATCCATCGAGCGGCCGATCTGGGTGGCCACCGCCTCCACGTGAGAGAGATCGGTCTCGCCGGTGTCCTTCGGGGGGGTGCCCACCGCGATGAAGACGACGTCGGACTGGCGGACCGCGCCGGGGAGATCGGTCGTGAAGCTCAGGCGCCCGTCGTCCTTGTTCCGGACCACCATCTCCTCGAGGCCCGGCTCGTAGATCGGCATCTGGCCGGCCCGGAGGGCCTCGATCTTCTTCTGGTCGTTGTCCACGCAGACCACGTCGTTGCCGAGATCGGCGAAGACCGCGCCGGTCACCAGGCCCACGTAGCCCGTTCCTACCACGCAGATGTTCATTCGGTCAGGCCTCCAGACGGGGACCTCAGAGTAGCAGACAAGGGACCCGCCGTGCCACCGAGCGGAACTCGGAGGGGGGCTGCGCCCCCCTTCCGAACCTCCCCCCAGGATCGGATTGCTCGGGCCGAGCCCGCGCTCGGAGCGAACCCGGCGCCCCGCTGGCGTCGGTCCTCGTGCCGGGCTCGATGGCTAGGACAGGGTATGGCGGATCAGCCGTTCCCCCACCATCACTAGGAATAGCAGGAGGAGGAAGAAATTGGAGAAGAGAAAGAGGGAGAGCCACCCCCGCTGGTCGTCCGGCTGCCGCGCGAACTTGGCCGCCAGCCAGATCAGCCGGCCACCGAGCGCCGCGGCCGCGACGAGAGCGGCCGGTCCACCCACCCCGAAGGTGGGCGCGGCGAGCGACCAGGCGGTGAGGCCGAGCGCGTAGAGCTGGATGAGCCGGGCCGTGCCCTCCACGCCGACTCGTTCCGAGACCATCGGGAAGCCGCCCGCTGCGTAGTCGGCCCGGTAGCGGAGCGCGAGGGCCCAGAAGTGGGGCATCTGCCACAGGAACAGAATCCCGAAGAGGATCACCGCGCCCGCCTCGGCGGGATGGCCACCGCCCGCCACCCAGCCGATCACCGGCGGGATCGCCCCCGGGATCGCCCCGGGCACCGCGGCGAACGGCGAATTCGGCTTGAGCCACGGCGTGTAGACGCCGTTGTAGAAGCCGCTCGCGATCAGGCCCAGGATGCCCGCCAGGGGCCCGACCCCGAGCCACAGCACCGCCGCGCCGCCCGCGATGGCGATGATCGAGAAGGCGAGCCCGTGCCGGTGGGAGAGCCGGCCCGAGGGCAACGGCCGCCCGGCGGTGCGGGCCATCAGCCCATCCCGACCGCGCTCCTGGACCTGGTTCAGCGCGGAGGCGCCGCAGGAGAGCAGCATCACCCCGGCCAGCACGAGCAGGCCCTGCGGCCACGGGAACTCGGGCCCGAGGGGGGCGCGCAACATGAAGCCGGCGCCTGCTGAGACCAGGACCAGGAGCACGATGCCGAACTTCGAGAGCTCGGCATAGGCGCCGATCCGCTCGGTCAGGCTGAGCGTCCCGATGCCGCGCGAGGTGGCCGTCGCGGCCCTAGGCGGCATGCACGGCCTCCCGGGTCGCGCCTGGCCGGGTGGCCGGCGCGAAGCTGCGCCAGCATCCCGCCTCGACGCTCACCCAGACGAGCACCGCCCAGATCGAGTAGCCGACGGCGGCGTGGGCCGCCCGCACGACCGGCGTGAGCTGCAGCAGCACTGCCGCGATGCCGAGGCCGACCTGCAGCACCGCGAGTGCGGCGACCAGGCGGGTGGCCGCCGTCCGGCCGGTCACCGCCACGTGCACGAACAGGCCGAGCAGGAGCACGCCGAGCCAGCGGTGCACCCAGTGTACGCCGGCCAGCCACTGGGTGGGCAGGATATCGCCGCTGCAGAGCGGGAAGTCGGGACAGGCGAGGCCGGCGCCCGAGTGGCGCACGTAGCCGCCCAGCGCGAGCTGGACGAGCAGCACGATCAGCCCTACACGGGCCAGGCGTCGCAGGCGGTCGTCGTCCGCTCTCGCGCCCGCCGGGGCGGTGGTCTCGAGCCCCCGGGCCAGCACGATGAGGCCGGCCAGGATCAGGAGCGCATTGACCAAGTGCGCGGTGCTGATCAGGTGGGGCAGCTTGAGCAGGACCGTGATGCCGCCGAGCGCGATCTGCCCCGCGAGCAGGACGGGCAGCAGCCAGGCGAGGCGCCGGAGCCCCGGCGCGCGCGTGCCGCGCAGGGTCACCACGGTGGTGGCCACGATCAGCACGGTGGCGGCCAGCGCGGCGAGGCGATGGCTGTATTCGATCAGCACGTCGAGCCGGAGCGGCGGGATCACCGAGCCGTGGCAGAGCGGCCAGTCCGGACACGCGAGCCCGGAGCCGGTGGCGCTCACCACGTTGCCGAGCGTCATCAGGAGGAAGACCGCGATCACCGCGGCGCCGGCGAGCCTAGCGGCCATGGCGCGCACCGGCCAGGGGCACCGCCACGTCGTCGCCGCCCGCGCTCTGCCAGCGGAAGAAGACGACGGAGAGCGCGACCAGGAAGATCATGCCCCCGGGGATCCACATGATGAGCCCGCCCAGATGCTGGTCGGCGCGCGGGGTGAGCTGCGGCCAGATCCGCGGCGCGGCCGCGTAGTACGGGTAGAGGAGGCTGTCGGCCATCGAGATGAAGATGGCCACCATCACCATCGGCAGGCCCACCACGAAGAGGTAGAGCATCTGGATCGGGTAGGGCGCGCGGGGCAGCTCGTCGAGCGGGGAGAGCACCGGCCACCACAGGATGACGGAGGCGGCCATCATCAGGAGGTGCCCCAGGATGTGGAAGGCGTGCTGGTCCATGGCCAGATTGTAGAGGGGCGGCAGGTGCCAGGCGACCAGCACCACGTTGAACGTGGCGAAGGCGCCCGCCGGCCGGGTCAGTGCGCGCCCGAGCTGCCGGAGCTTGGCGTCCCACAGGAGCGGGCGCAGCATCCATCCCGGCGTCCCGTAGAGCAGGAGCGGCGGCATCGCAAAGACCAGCAGCATGTGCTGGATCATGTGCGCGCTGAAGAGGTAGTAGTCCGAGAGGTCGTGGATGGGCCCGGTGAGCGCGGCGAAGAGCACGAGCAGGGCGCCGCCGAACGAGAGTGCCTTGCGCGGCTCCACGCGCGCCTCGGGGGCGAGTCGCCGCCGCCACAGGATCGCCGCGGTGTAGGCCGCGCCCAGGACGACGAGGCCCGCCACGACGCCGGGATCGGCCTGCCAGGAGGTCCAGTCGAAGCCCTCGGGCCCGAGGGGAGGCGGCCCCGCCGGCCCGGGTCCTACGTGCGCCATGAGACTCGGAGGGGGGCTGCGCCCCCCTTCCGAACCTCCCCCCAGAAGAGGATTGCGCGGGCGAAGCCCGCGCTCGAAAGGGACCTGACCACGCGCAGCACGGTGTCCGCCGTTGCCAGGGCGGACTCCTAGTGGGGACGGGGCAGCAGCAGGAAGGCGCTGAAGAGCGCCATGACGGCCAGGATGATGGCGACGGCGATGAGCAGCGGCCCCACGAAGAGCGCCCGCATGATCCCGTGGTCGTACTTGAGGTGCATGAAGAAGCCGACCACCAGGTAGAACTTGACCGCGGACATCACGAGCAGGCTCACCACCAGGACCGGGTTCGGGATGCCCGGAACGTAGAGCGTGGCCACCTCGAGGCCGGTGATGATGGCCAGCGCGATGGCCACCTGGATGTACGTCCGGACGGTGGCGTGCCCGCCCCCTCCTCCGTGTGTCGCGGCTGCGGTGCCGTGATCGGCCATGTCGCGGCTCCCTAGGGGATGAGGTAGATGATGGTGAAGATCGCGATCCACACGATGTCCACGAAGTGCCAGTAGAGACCGGCGATCTCGACCTTGGTGTAGTCGCGCCGGTCGAGCTTGCCCCGCCAGGCGAGCGAGACGAGAAGGAGGAGCCAGATGACTCCGCCGGTGACGTGCGCGCCGTGGAAGCCGGTGAGCACGAAGAAGGTCGAGCCGAAGAGGCTGGTCGAGAGCGTCAGGTCGTGGTGGTGGACGAAGGTCCAGAACTCGTAGACCTGGTTCAGCACGAAGTGCAGCCCCATCGCGGCGGTGGCCAGTAGCCAGCCCGCCGCCACCTTCACCCGGTTGTCCTGCAGGGCGGCCAGGGCCAGCACCATGGTCAGCGACGAGGCGAGCAGCAGGGCCGCGCTGTAGGACGTCAGCGGGATGTCGAAGACGTCGTGGGGCGTGGGCCCCGAGATGGACTTGCCCTTGTAGGCCAGATACGTCCCGATCAGCGACCCGAAGAACATGCAGTCGGAGCCGAGGAACGCCCACATGCCCATCTTGCGATGGTCGAGCCCGGTGTTGCCGATGTTCGGATCGTGAACCGCGTGAGTGACGTCGACGGCGTGGGTGGCGGCGTGATCGGCCACGGCGGCTCTCCTAGTGTCCGTGCCCGTCGGGGGGGCGATGGTGCTCCATGGCGAACCGGTACATGAGGAACAGGGTGAGCAGGCCGCCCACGATGACCTGGTACATGCTGATGAGCAGGCCCGAGATCATCATCGCCATCGCGAGGGCGAGCAGGATCGGCCAGTACGAGGGGGGCGGCATGTGGATCGCCGCGATCTCGGCCGCGGTCACCGGAGCCGGCTTGGGCCGCGGGGCGCCCCCGTGCCCGTCCCCGTGCTTCTGCAGCCAGAAGTCGTCCCGGTCGTGCACCTCGGGCACGCGCGCGAAGTTGTAGACCGGAGGCGGCGACGGGATCGCCCACTCCAGCGTGCGCCCGTCCCACGGGTCCGCGCTCGCGACCCGGCCCGCGCGCGCGGTCTTGATCACGTTCACGATGAAGACGAGGAAGGAGAGCGCGATCGTGAAGGCCCCGATCGTGGAGACCAGGTTCCAGAAATTCCAGCCGAGGTCCCCCGCGTAGGTGTAGATGCGCCGGGGCATGCCGATCAGGCCCAGGTAGTGCTGCGGGAAGAAGGTCACGTTGAAGCCGATCATCATCAGCCAGAAGTGCAGCTTGCCGAGTCGCTCGTCCAGCAACTTCCCGGTGATCTTCGGCCACCAGTAGTAGGCGCCCGAGAAGAGGCCGAAGATCGAGCCCCCGAAGAGCACGTAGTGGAAGTGGGCCACCACGAAGTAGGTGTCGGTCTGCTGCAGGTCGACCGGGGGCGAGGCGTGCATGACGCCGGAGAGGCCGCCCATCGTGAACATGGCGATGAAGCCCAGCGAGAAGTAGAGCGGGGTCTGGAAGCGGATGGAGCCGCCCCACAGCGTGCAGAGCCAGTTGAGGATCTTCACGCCGGTGGGCACCGCGATCAACATGGTGGTGATGGAGAAGGCGGCGTCGGCCACCGGGCCCATCCCGACCGAGAACATGTGATGGCTCCACACCCCGAAGCCGAAGAAGCCGATGGTGATGCCCGAATAGATGATGACCGGCGCGCCGAAGAGCGGCTTGCGCGCGAAGGTGGGCAGCACCTCCGAGACGATGCCCATCGCGGGGAGGATCAGGATGTAGACCTCCGGGTGGCCGAAGATCCAGAAGAGGTGCTGCCAGAGCAGGGGATCGCCACCCGCGGCGGGTGAGTAGAAGAGCGTGCCGAAGAAGCGGTCGAACATGAGCAGGATGAGCGCCACCGTGATGGCCGGGAAGGCGAGCACGATGAGGAACTGGGTCACGAAGCTCATCCAGATGAACACCGGCATCCGCATGAGGGTCATGCCGGGGGCCCGCATGTTGATGATCGTCACCAGGAAGTTGAAGCCCGCGAGCATCGACGAGATGCCGAGGATCTGCAGGCCGAACATCCAGAAGTCGATGGAGTGGGTCGGCGAGAACTGATGGGAGGTCAGGTTGGCGTAGCCGAACCAGCCGCCGTCCGGCACCGCCTTGGCGAGGAAGCTCACGTGCAGGAAGAGCCCGCCGGAGATGAAGATCCAGTAGGAGAGCGCGTTCAGGCGCGGGAAGGCCACGTCGCGCGCCCCGATCATGAGCGGGATCATGTAATTGAAGAAGGCCGCGCTCATCGGCATGATCGCGAGGAATACCATGGTGGTGCCGTGCATCGTGAACAGCTCGTTGAACGTCTGCGCGCTCACGAGCGTGTTGTCGGGCCGGGCGAGCTGCAGGCGCATGATCAGCGCCTCCGTGCCCGCGATCAGGAAGAAGATGAACGCGCTCGAGCCGTACAGGATGCCGATCCGCTTGTGATCGACGGTGGTGAGCCAGGACGCGACGGCCCCCCAGAACGTAGGGGCCTCCACCTTCGCGCCCGGCATGAATGCCGCGTGAGTCGCCATGGGCGTCTCCCTATTTCAGGCTGAGGAGGTAGGCGGCCAGAGCCTTCGACTGCTCCCCCTTCATCCCCAGGTTCGGCATCAGCGCGCCGGGCTTCATGTGCTCGGGGTTCTCGATCCACTTGGTCAGGTTGTCCGGGGTGGTGGCCATCAGCGACCCCGCGAAGGTCTTGCGGCTCGCGAAGTGGGTGAGATCGGGTCCGATGTGACCGGCGGAGATCCCGGTGATGGTGTGGCAGCCCACGCACGTCGACTGGGAGAACAGGGTCTTGCCCTGCTGCGCGAGCGCGTCGGGGGAGTCCACCGGGGGCGCCTGCTGAGCCTTGACCCACTTCTCGAACTCGGCCGGCTCGTGCACGACGACCCGGAACCGCATGTTGGCGTGCGACATCCCACAATACTCCGCGCACTGGCCGTGGTACTCGCCCGGTACCTCCGGGGTGAGCGTGATGTGATTCACCCGGTGGGGGACCACGTCGCGCTTGCCGCCGAGCTGCGGGATCCAGAAGGAGTGGATGACGTCGGGAGCGTTCAGGGCGAAGGAGACCGTCTGCCCGACGGGCAGGTGCAGCTCGTTGGCGGTCGTGATCTTCTGCTGCGGGTAGCGGAACTCCCACCACCACTGCTTGCCCGCGACGTCCACCCGCAGCGCGGTGGCCGCGGGGGCCTCTTGGGTCTTGAAAATCACTTTGATGGTCGGGATCGCGATGATCAGCAGGATCACCGCGAACGCGATAGTCCACGAGATCTCGAGCACGGTGTGGCCGTGCACCTGCTTGGGGATGGGGGCCCCCGGCCGCTCGCGGAAGCGCCAGCACGCGTAGACGAGGGCGGTCTCGACCACGATGAAGATGCCGAGCGTCCACCACGAGATCAGCATGAAGATCCCGTGCGTGAGCTTCCCGAAGTCGGACTTCGGGATCACCGTGCTCATCGGGGTGTCCCAGTTCCAGCCCACCGCGCTGCAGGCGCTCGCCAGCAGGAGCACGGCCCCGAGCAGGCCGAGTCGCGTCCAGTCCAGGCGCTGCACGATGCGGGCGATCATCGAGGGCTGCCGAGCCATGGCGTCGTGGGGTTCCTCTAGCGCGGGGCCGTCACCGACGGCGCCGGCGTGCCGGTCGCGGCCACGGCGGGCCGGTGGACGTCGACGACCGCCACCCAGCTCCGGGCGGCCAGGAAGAGCACGAGGAGCACCGGGATGCAGGTCCAGAGGAGATCGGTGCGCCGGCGCGCCTCCCGCGCCGACACCGCCCGGCGCGACCGGAGCACGAAGGCGAGGGCGCTGGCCTGGGCAGCCAGGAAAACCGTCAGGACCAGGGCCAGCAGCAAGTGCACTATCGTGGGCACAACTTCCTCATGGGATAGATGGCGCTGGATTCTTGCGGGAGTGTACTTGATCCCGCCGACGGTTGCCAAGTGGAAACTTTCACATGCGCCCTCTTGGCGGCCTGGTCCGCTCTACCCGGCCAGCTTCAGCAGCGTCTGGAGCAGCGCGTTGGTGCCCCGCTCGATCGCCTTCCAGTCGCTCATCTCGTCAGGCCGGTGGCTGCGCCCGCCCCGGGAGGGGATGAAGAGCATCCCGGAGTCGGTCACCGTCGCCAGGTTCTGGGCGTCGTGGCCCGCCCCCGACGGCATGCGCTTGTAGCGGAGCTTGAGCTTCTCGCAGGCCTCCTGCACCGCGGTCATGACCCGCGGGGCACAGCGCGCCGGCTCGGTGCGGGACATGACCTCGACGTCCACCTTCAGGCCGCGGCGGCGCGTGATCGTGCGGGCCAGCGCGGCGCACTCGCGGTCGAGCCGCGCCAGGATCTTCGGATCCAGCTCGCGCATCTCCTGCAGCAGCACCGCCTTGGCGGGCACGATGTTGGAGACGCCCGGGGAGAGCTCGATGCGCCCGAAGTTCGTCACGCTGCGCCCGCTGCCCTTCCGGACGATGTGCTCGCGCGCCTTCAGCGCGTACTCGCAGGTGGCCAGGAAGGCGTCCTTGCGCCAGGCCATCGGCGTGGTACCCGCGTGGTCCGGCTCGCCGATGAAGGTGAGGCGGTTGCGCCGGATGCCCACGATGCCCTCCACGAGCCCGATGGGCAGGCGGGCCGCCTCGAGGTGCGGGCCCTGCTCGATGTGCAGCTCGATGTAGGCGTGCAGCGTCCGCGGATCGCAGCGCGCCTCCGCCACCCGCCCCGCGTCGTACCCGGCCCGCGCCATCGCGTCCACGAGCCGGATCCCGTCCACCGCCTCGAGGGTCGGAACCTGGGCCAGATCGAGCTTGCCGGTGAAAGCGCGCGAGCCGAAGAGGCTGCCGTAGCGGCCTTCCTCGTCGCTCCAGGCCACCACCGCCAGCGGTCGCCGCGTGTCGAGCCCGGCCGCCTTGATGGTCTGCAGGCACTCGAGCCCGGCCAGCACGCCCAGGGCGCCGTCGAGCGGGCCGCCTTCCGGCACCGTGTCGATGTGGGAGCCGGTCAGCACCGCCGCCCCCTCGCCGCGGAGGGAGCCGAACGTGTTGCCCGCCGCGTCCACGCGCGTCTCGAGCCCGGCTTCGGTCATCCGCCCGAGCAGCCACGCCCGCGCTTCCTCGTGGGGCGGGCTCCAGCAGGAGCGGGTGATGCCCCGGCCGCCCGGATTGCGTCCATAGGTGGACAGGGTCTCGATGTGGCTCTTCAAGCGGGGCAAGGAGATGCCAAGGGTTGCCATGGCCGCCGCGAGTATACCCCACCCCCTTGACACTTTCTCGTGCGGGCTCGTATCATCGTACTGAACCTTCGTTCAGCCATACCCCGGTTAACCTCACTACTAGCGACCCACCAACGTGGGAGGGTGCATTGGATTTCACGCTGACCCCTGAGCAGACATCCTTCCGCGACGAAGTGCGCGGGTTCCTGTCCCGGAGCATGAAGCACGACTGGGTGGCGCGGCTCAGTCAGGGCTCGGACATCCCGCGGCCCGAGGCCTACGAGATGCTCCGGCGCTGGCAGCAGGAGGTGCACCAAGCCGGCTTCGTCGGGCTGACCTGGCCGAAGGAAGCGGGCGGCCGCGGCCTCACCTTCATGGAGGAGATGATCCTCCAGCAGGAGATGGCGCTCGCCAAGGCCCCGCCGGTGCTCAATATCCTGGCCATCGGCATGGCCGGGCCCACCATCATCGCCTACGGCACCGACGAGCAGAAGAAGCGCTACCCGCCCAAGATGCTCTCGTGCGAGGAGATCTGGTGCCAGGGCTACTCCGAGCCCAACGCGGGGTCGGACCTGGCGTCGCTGCAGACGCGCGCGGAGAAGGACGGCGACCACTACGTGATCAACGGCCAGAAGGTGTGGACGTCGCTCGCCCACCTGGCCGACTACATGATGCTGCTGGCCCGTACCGATCCGAGCGCGCCCAAGCACAAGGGCATCACCTACTTCCTGCTCGACATGAAGAGCCCGGGCGTCACCGTGAAGCCGCTCAAGCAGATGACGGGCGACGCGGAGTTCAACGAGGTCTACTTCGACAACGTTCGCGTCCACGAGTCGCAGATCCTGGGCGGGCTCAACAACGGCTGGGCGGTGGGGCTCACCACCCTGATGTACGAGCGCCTCGCCCTGGGCTTCGGCCTCCAGGTGCGGCTGCGCATCGTGCTGGACAGCCTCGTGGACCTCGCGCGCACCACCAAGAAGAACGGGGTGCCGGTGACCCAGGACCCGGTGATGCGCCAGAAGCTGGCCCAGATGTGGATCGACACCGAGGTGTTCAAGTACACCGGGGCGCGCGCCATCACCAAGCTCCTCCGGGGCGAGCTGCCCGGGCCCGAGGCCTCCGCGGGCAAGATGATGTGGGTCGAAGGCCACCAGCGCGTCCAGGAGCTGGCCATGGAGATCCTGGGCCCGTTCGGCCAGCTCAGCCACGGCAGCGAGTGGGCGGTGGCGGACGGCCTCTGGCAGCACACCTTCCTGCGCTCGCGGGCCAACTCGATCGAAGGCGGCACCACCGAGATCCAGCGCAATATCATCGGCGAGCGCGTGCTCGGCCTCCCGAAAGGCTAAGCCATGAACTTCGGCTTCAACGAAGAGCAGGAGCTGCTGCGGAACACGGCGCGGAAGTTCTTCGAGAACGAGTGCCCCTCCGAGACGGTGCGACGCCTGATGGAGACGCCGGAGGGCATCAACGCCGAGCTGTGGAAGAAGCTGGCCGAGCAGGGCTGGCTGGGTCTGATCTATCCCGAGCAGTACGACGGCACGGCGCTCGGGCTGGTGGATCTGGTCGTGCTCATGGAGGAGATGGGCCGCGCGGTGGCGCCGGGCCCGTACTTCTCCACCGTGCTCCTGGGCGGGCTCGCCATCCTCGAGGCGGGGAGCGACGCGCAGAAGAAGGAGTGGCTCCCGAAGATCGCGGCGGGTGACAAGCGCGTCACCCTCGCGTGGATGGAGCCGACCGCGCAGCTCGGCCCCGCCGGGGTCACCCTGACCGCGGTCGAGAAGGGCGGCAAGTACACGCTGTCCGGCACCAAGCTGTTCGTCCACGACGCCCACACCGCGGACGCCCTCGTGGTGGCCGCGCGCACGCGGCCGGGGGCGGGCGCGGACGGGGTCTCGCTCTTCCTCCTGCCGAAGGGTACCAAGGGGCTCCAGGTGACCTTGCTGCCCACGATGGACCAGACTCGCAAGCTCTGCGAGGTGGCGTGCTCCGACGTCACGGTGGGCGGCGACGCGCTGCTCGGTGCGGCCGGCTCGGGCTGGGCGCCCCTCGCGCGCGTGCTCGATCGCGCCACCGTGGCCTTGTGCGCCGAGATGTGCGGCGGGGCCCAGAAGGTGCTCGACATGACGGTCGAGTACGCCAAGATCCGCCAGGCCTTTGGCCGGCCGATCGGCTCCTACCAGGGCGTCAAGCATCGCGCGGCCGACATGCTGGTGGACGTGGAGAACAGCAAGTCCATCACCTACTACGCGGCGTGGGCGCTCGACGAGGGCTCGCCGGAGGCTCCTCTGGCGGTGAGCATGGCCAAGGCCTACGTCTCGGACGCGTTCCGCCGCGTCTCCGCGGCGGGGATCCAGCTCCACGGCGGCATCGGGTTCACGTGGGAGCACGACCTGCACCTCTACTTCAAGCGCGCGAAGGGCTCGGAGTTCACCTTCGGCGACGCGACCCATCATCGTGAGCGCGTGGCGCAGCTGGTGAACCTCTAGCGCTCTTCCATGATCAAGCGCGTCCGGCAGCATATGGGGCGGTGGATGCGGCGCGATCCGCGCGAGGCGGCGGCCGACGCGCTCCTCTTCGCCGACCACGAGGAGATCCAGGACATCGCGCGCCAGATCCGCCGCACCAAGGTGGAGATGGACCGCTCGGTGCTCTCGATGCGGAGCTGGGCGCGCGACCTCGGCCGGCGCCTCGCGGAGGCGCCTCGCGGCCTCTCCCGCAACGAGGACCTGCGCGCGCTCGGAGAGACGGTGGGCGGGCTCGCGCACAACTTCAACAACTCGCTGGCCGCCATCCTGGCCTACACCGAGCTGATGCTGCGCGAGAGCGAGTCGGAAGCGGCGCGCCGGCGGCTCACCGTCATCCGCGACGTGGCGCTCGAGGCGTCCGCGACGGTCCGTAAACTGCAGGAGTTCGTTTCGCGCCAGCCCCAGACCGCCTACGGGCCGGTGGGCCTGCCCGCGGTCATCGCGGAGGCCCTCGAGCTGACCTCGCCGCGCTGGCGCGACGAGGCGGATCGCAAGGGCACCGTCATCACGGTGAGCCAGGACATGGAGGCCCTGCCGCCCGTCGAGGGCAACGCCTTCGAGCTGCGCGACGCCCTCGTGCGTCTCATCCACAACGCGGTGGACGCCATGCCCCGGGGCGGCTCCCTGGCCATCCGGGCCGCCGCGGAGGCCTCGGGCTGGGTGGGCGTGGAGGTGAAGGACACCGGCGTGGGCATGTCGGTGGAGCAGCGCCGGCGCCTGGCCGAGCACGCGCGGAGCCTCCAGCCGGGTCAGGCATCGGGGCAAGGGCTGGCCGTGGTCTACGACATCGTCGAGCGCCATGGCGGCAGCGTGACCATCGACAGCGCGATCGGCAAGGGCACCACGGTACGGCTGCGGCTGCACGCCAGCCGCTTCCAGATCATTCCCGCCTCCGAAGGGCCGACCGAGCGGCAGGTCGCGCCGGAGCACGCCGCGCGCGTGCTCCTGGTGGACGACGACCCGCGGCTGCTCACCGTGCTCTCCGATGTGCTCCGCAGCGAGGGCCACGCCATCACCACCGCCGCCAACGGTGAGGAGGCGCTGGCGGTGTTCGATCCGGGCGCGCACGACGTGATCATCACCGACCTCGGCATGCCCAAGATGAACGGCTGGGAAGTGGCCGAGCGCATCAAGACCCGCTCGCCCGCGACCGCGGTGTTCATCCTCACCGGCTGGGGCGAAGGGGTCTCGGCGCACGAGTCCATGCAGTTCGTGGACCGCGTCATCGCCAAGCCGGTGTCCGCGGAGGCCCTGCTCGAGCAGCTGGCCGGTCTCACGCGATCCCGCGTCTCGCCCGCGTGACGACCGCTCCGTCGTCTCCCGTCGCCCCCCGGCCCGCCGCCTCCGTGCTGCTCGTGCGCCCCGGCGTGGCCTGCCCGGTCGAGGTCTACATGATCCGGCGGGAGAAGAGCATGCGCTTTCTGGGCGGCTTCTACGCCTTCCCCGGCGGGAAGGTCGAGCCCACGGACGGCTCCGCGGATGCCCTCGCCCGTTGCCGCGGCATCTCCTCGGTCGCCGCGCTCGCGGCCTTCCCGGCCGCGGACGGGATCCCGCCGCTCGCCTTCTGGATCACCGCCGCGCGCGAGCTGGTGGAGGAGACGGGGCTGCTCGTGGGCTGCGACGCCGACGGTCGGCCGGTCGATCTGC
>Ga0137403_10001526_pt1 | contig 29039 bp, 25 predicted proteins | sample CZOMad2_1_16fung_FD_122057 | JGI IMG/M metagenome (GOLD analysis project Ga0137403, IMG submission 122057) | Vadose zone soil fungal communities from Angelo Coast Range Reserve, California, USA - CZOMad2_1_16fungal (Hybrid Assembly) | ecosystem: Environmental > Terrestrial > Soil > Vadose zone... | reverse complement strand
GGTCGATCGGGGCGGTCTCGAAAACCGTTGTACCCGCAAGGGTACCGAGGGTTCGAATCCCTCCCTCTCCGCCAGCGCTGACGGGTCCAGGAAGCGGCAGAAAACCCCCGCGAACGGGGGAGCTGGTGTGTTCGCCGTTGGATAGTGTTAACTCCGCGCCTCGCGTGATGGAAACTCAATGAGATTGCCTCTGCTCAGTATTGCCGAGGTATTAGCGTAGAGACTCCCAGTCGACCGACAGTCCTGCTCCCGGCAGGCCGATAGCGTCGAGGCTGCCGCTGCCGCAGCGCAAGACTCGAGAAATCGTCAGGGACGATGCATCGTCAGCCGGCAGGCGACGTTGCCGTCTCGAGTCTGAGCCGTCCGGCTCATCGCGGTCCGGCGCTCGGCAATGCGCGACGGTGTCGCCGGCCGGTTTGAGGGCGTCGAGGATCAATGGCTTCTCCCGCGGTTCCGCCACTCGGTCGCCTTGCAACATCGGCACGGCGACATCCACGAGAGCCCGTAAACTCGACCATCCGACGGAGGCAGCGAGAATTATTCCGAGCAATGCCCAGCTGGAGGCGATGCTGCGCAGTTCGCACTTCTGCTCCTCGGGTTTCTCATCATTCCACACGGAGCGCCCCCTCGGCCGAAGGCGATCTCAGGCTGCTGCGCAGGAAGTCGAGTGTGCGCTTCCAAGCCGCCACGGCGGCCGCTCTGTCGTAGCAATCCGACCACGGGTTCCCGAACCCGTGGTTGGCGGGATAGAGATCGATCTCCGCGGGTGTTCCCGCGGCCTTCAGCTCGCCCCAGAACCGATCGATCCGATCCGCGGGTATCGACGTATCGAGTTCACCGAAGTGGGCGAGCAGGGGGCCCTTCAACCGGCCAAGCTCGCGGGTCTCCTTCTCGCCGGCCCCGGCGTTCCCGTACTTCAACCCATAGTAGATCACGGTGGCGTCCGTCGGGGTGGCGATAGAGGTGTGAAGCGCCCACCAGGCGCCAAACGACCATCCGACGATGCCGACCTTGCCATTCGTGCGGGGATCGCGCCTGAGCCAATCGACCCACCCGACCAGGGCTTTCGTCGTCGCGGCGGGGTCGCGATAGGCATCGTCGATGAGCTGCTCTTCCCCGTCCAAGTCGCGTGCCAATCGGCCCGCAAAGAGATCGACGGAGAGGCCGACAAATCCCTCCTTTGCCAAGTCCTCGCATCGGGTTCTGTACCAGTCGCTCAGCCCGAGCGAGTCGTGAATTGTCAGCACCGCGGGCGCGGGCAGGCGATCCGGCAGCGACAGGAAGGCCCTCGTGCTGCGGCCACGGCGAACGTCGATCGTCGTGGAGTGGCGGGTGGCGCCAGCGGCCGCCGCGAGCCCCATGCGACTCGCCAGAGCGCAGACCGAGAGGCCCGTGAGACCGGATAAGGCAGCGCGACGAGAGAACGGAATCATGGTGCACTCCCTTTGCCGAGGATCGGGTTCAGCCCCTGATCGATCAGGCGTATGATTGCCCCGCAGTCGAGACCGGGTTATTGCGGTCTCTGAGGCTCAAGGTAGGCGGCGGCGTGCACGGACGATGTGGCAATTCCCACACTTCGCGTCAGATCACTTGCTTCCTCGGGAAATGGCTCGCCATCCCTGGTGCGGATCCCCGGGATCGCCGATCAGCCTCGCCGGGTCACACGGCGGTCAGAGCCTCCGAGCGTTTGCCGGCGTTTGTGGCGACCCTGCGATGGCAGGCGCGTTGAGCAGGTTTCAGAGCAGTCCATGTTGAGCGCGGACGATGCCAGGACGCTCCGGTGGGTCGACGGCTTCCGGGAATTGCCGGCGGAAGATATCCGGCGCATCAGCGCGCAATGCCGCTGGAAATGGTATCAGCCTCAGCAATTGATATTTTCGCAAAGCGACACGGCGAACGACATGTTCTTCGTCGTGCAAGGAAAGGTTCGCATAACGAGCTATTCGACCATCGGGAAGGAAGTCAGCTTTCGCGATCTGACGGTCGGCGATTGCTTTGGAGATCTTGCTGCCATCGACGCCCGCCCGAGATCGGCAGCAGCGGTGGCCATTTCCGACGCACTGTTGGCGTCGATGCCGGCGCAGACATACTGGCAAACCCTGATGACCTATCCACCGGTAGCGGCCGCCTGTCTCAGGCGCCTTGCGAACCTGGTGCGAGCCCTGTCGGACCGCGTCATCGAATACAGCCTGCTGCCCGTCCCAACCAGGATCAAGCTCGAGCTTCTCCGGCTGGCGGAACGGCAAATGCGGGGATCAAATAGCGCGGAGATCGATCCGGCGCCCACTCATATGGAGATCGCCGCTCGCGTAGCCACGCACCGCGAGGCGGTTACCCGAGAACTTCGACGTCTTGCGAAAGACAGGATCGTCACTCAGGAGGGACGCAAACTGGTCATTACGGACATAGAGGCCCTGCGCGCCTCCGTCGGCAATCTCCAGGAAATCGACCCGTCGCTCCCGTGAATTTTCTCGCATTACTGTCGAATGGTTGCCGGCTCCGAGCCATCGAATTGCCGATGCGCTAGAGCGTAGCCCGAACGACTGGAATCACCAACTCACGGTGTCATTCCGGCGCAAGCCGGAATCCATGCAAATGGTCTGCAGAGTAGATATCCGCGACGGCAATGATGGCACGCCTCCGCGGAAAATAGATCCCATGATAGAATCCTTCCGGCGGCGAACAGACCGGGCGAAGCCATGGTCCGCAGCCGCGGCTCGCTGCCGGATTTCCTGCTATACCTGCTCCAGGATCCATTCCTTGAAAGCGCGAATCTTGGCGGAATTCTCGTATCTCTCCGGGTAGACGAGCCAATAGCTGGACCCGCTCCGGCAGACGAGGTCGAAAAGCTGAATCATGCGGCCGGCGGCGATGTCCGGAGCAAATAGCTTGGGCACCAGGAGGGCGACACCCTGCCCTGCCGCCACCGCTTGGCCCAACATCGCTTGCGTGATGAACTGAACCGAGGGGTAGTGCGTCAGCTTGACATCCGCGATGCCTGCCAAGGTGAACCATTCGCGCCACCACCCTTCTCTGTCGTCGAGGAGGGGCAAGCGAACGAGATCGGCCGGCGAAGCAAGGTTTCCCACGCGTGCCAGAAGTTGGGGGCTGCAGAAGGGCGTGAACTCGATGGGCATCAGCATGTGCGCCTTGAGCCCCGGCCAAGCACCGCGGCCGCTGCGGATGCCGACATCGAATCCCTCGCGCGCCAGGTCGACCACCCTGCCCATGGCGTCGAGCCGGACGGTGATGGCCGGGTGGGCCAGTTGGAACATCGCCAGGCGCGGAGCCAGCCAGTGCGTGGCAAACGTCTCGACCGAGGTGACCGACAACAGATTCTGATCGGTTTTCTGCACGTTCACCCGGTAGACATGGACCGGTTTGGCGATGTTCTTGACCGTGTGATGCCCTATGTCAGAGAACTCGAGCGGCAGTTTCTGTTCGACATGTTCATGTACATTGGCGGAAATGCAGATGCCGCCGGGGTCGGCCAGGGCTTCCAGGCGCGCCGCCAGGTTCACGCCATCCCCGTAGAGGAGGTTGCCATCGACGATGACGTCGCCGAGGTTGATGCCGATTCGAAACAGCATCTGGCGCCCTTCCGGGAGATCGAGAGGGCGGTCGGCCAGATCGTTCTGAATCTCGACCGCAGCGCGCACCGCCTCGACAGGGCTTGCGAATTCGGCCATGACGGCGTCGCCGGCCGCGCCAAAAATCCGCCCGCTATGCTTTGCGACCAGACCCGCTATGGCGGAATGGCAGGCTCGAAGCGCGTGATGCGTACGCTCTTCATCGGCCTCCATGAGGTGGCTGTAACCGACGGCGTCGGCGGCAAGTATGACGGCCAAACGGCGTTCCATTGCTCCACCGGTACCAGGCAGACCAGCTGCGCGACCCGCCAACGTCCATCCGGATGAGATGCGCAGAAATGGTACAGCCGAGAGATTTTCCGCGCTACCGGCAATACTCGGCTGAAATGTCGTGGGGGCGCTTGCCGATGGCGCTCCTCCAAGCGGGCTGGTTTGGTCATGGCTATCGACCCTGCAAGGCGTTGGAAGCGATCGGCGTCCCCGGCGTCCGGTCAGGAAATTACCGCCGCGCCTTCGCATTGCGCACCGCGGGCTATTTCTCCAATTGCGTCGATGATCTTCTCCGAAGTGTGGGATTTCCCACATCGGCCGCCCGTCCCGGGTCCTATATCCAACCTCAGCGATAGAAAAACGAGCCCAGTCGCGGATCCCGGCCAAATCGCTCCGCGGGAAGCGCGTGTTCTGGCTGGGAGCGTCGTGCGGCCGGTGTCATCGACAGGAGAAAACAGCATGTCCAGGAATATGCTCAGCATGTCAGGCCTCGCGGGAGTGATCGCCGTGAGCGTGTCGACTTGGATTCCGACGGCGTCGAGCGGGTCACCGTCGCCGGCCGGGGCCGAGGCCCGGTACTTGCCGGTCCAGAGCATGAGCTACGAGTTCGGCTCGAAGACGATGAGCGGGTACTTCGTGGAGCAATCCTCGGCCTGCGTCGTCACCATCATGGTCGCCGAAAAGGGCGCTCCGGAAGGCTCGGCGACGCCGTCACCAACACGCGTTCGTCTGGTGCTCTACCCCGGACAGATCGCGGGCCTCGACAGCGAGGAGGGGCGCTCGCTCAATTTCCGCTGCGACGAGGACGCGGCGACTCTGCTCGTGAGCGCCGGCGATAGGGATGATCTCGTCGCGCTCCAAGCACTCGCCCTGACGAAGGATATCGCCGGGAAGCAGTAGGGGGCCGAGCCGGATGGTCGTCGTCGCCGCGCCTGACGACTGCCGCCCGTCTGCCACTTCCGAAGACATTCCGAGCCTCACAGACGACATGTGAGGCCAGAGCCAGCCGTGTGGGAGATTGTCCTGTGGTTCCGATCGTTGCGCTACTCTGCGCCGTTGCAATTCCGCGATCTGAATGTACCGCGCAGAATGCCGTCGACGTCGTCCAAATGCCGGCCGCCGCCGATGAACTATCCTGCATGCGAGACAGCATGATGACGCTGGCGTCGTTGGCGATCCGCGCCGGGCCCGACGAATACTGGAAGGTCGTCTGCGGTGCACCGGATGCGGCAGGCCCGATTCTGATCGGCCGCGGCGATCCCAGACCCGACGGGTGAGGGCGCGCTCCCGCTCAAGGACTACGGCAGGAGCGGCATGAAGGAGACGTCGCCTCATGGCGCCGGCACCTCGTTCGAGAAGGGTGTCAATGCTGGTCCGCATCTCAGTGCGGCACCCGAGCCGGCCAGACTGGTTCGCTCCGTTCGCGCTTGAATCCCACCCTCTCCGCCAGCGCACCCGCATCTTCCAAATCGGCCGTTTGGACGATCCGCACCGCGAACGGCCCCGGAACGGCCGCCGGGCCGACCGCGCGACGCGGCTCGCGCCGGCTTGACAGGCCCAGGCGGCAAGCGGCGGAATGGCGGCGGGGACGACCCGGCGGCCAAGCACAGTCGCTGCCCGCGGTCAGCCAGACAAGCAAACAGGGAGGAAATCGTGCCGTTCAAGAATAGGCTGTTCGCCGCCGCGGCAGCGATGCTGCTCGGCGGTTCGCTTGCAGGCGCGATTTCGGCGCCGGCGCGGGCGGAAACCGTGCTCAACCGCGGCATCGGCGCCACCATCAGCACGCTCGACCCGCAGGTCAACTTCCTGGCCACCGATGGCTTCATTCTCGACGATATCTACGAGGGCTTGATCGACTACGACGCCAACGGCCAGATCGTTCCCGGCGCCGCCGAGAAATGGGACGTGAGCGACGACGGGTTGACCTACACCTTCCATCTGCGCGACGGCCTGAAATGGTCGAACGGCGAGCCGCTTCTGGCGCAGGATTTCGCCAACGGCATCGTCCGCACGATCGATCCGGCGACGGCCTCCGACAAGGCCTATATCTTCACGACGACGGTGGCGGTCGTCGGGGCCGCCGATTTCAACGCCGGCACCAACAAGGACCCGGCCTCGGTCGGCGCTACGGCGCCCGATGCGAAGACGCTGATGATCAAGCTCGACAAGCCGGCGCCCTACGCTCTCCTGCTCATGAGCTCCTTCTATGCGCCGCCGCTGCACAAGCCGAGCCTGGACAAGTTCGGCAAGGACTTCATCAAACCGGAAAACATCGTCTCCAACGGCGCCTACAAGATGATCGAGAACGTGCCACAATCGCACGTCACGCTCGTGAAGGACCCGAATTATTGGGACGCGGCGTCGGTCAAGATCGACAAGGTCGTGTACAAGGTCACCGAGGACGACAACACCGCCGTGAAGCTGTGGCGGGCCGGTGAGCTCGACCTCACCATCGACATCCCGAGCGAGCAGATCGACAAGCTCAAGGCCGAGTTCGGCGACCAGGTGCACGTGTCGTCCAGCACGGAGTCGGTGTATGAGAGCTTCAATCTGAAGAAGCCGCCGTTCGACAATCCCAAGCTGCGCGAAGCGCTCAGCCTGGCCATCGATCGCGATGCCCTGATCAACAAGGTGCTGAAGGGTGGCTATTCCGTGAACTGCTCCTATACGATCCCGATCGTCGACTACGACGCGCCGAAACTGCCGGACTGCGCGATGCCCAAGGCGGACCGCGTCGCCAAGGCCAAGCAGCTCTTCGCAGAGGCCGGCTTCGGGCCGGACAAGCCGCTGACCCTGGCGATCGAATCGACCAACAGCGATTCGCCGAAGAAGATGGCCGAGACGATCGCGGTGATGTGGAAGCAGACGCTCGGCGTCGACGCCAAGGTCCACGCCCAGGACCGCGACAGCTGGCTGGCCGTCTTCTCGGCCGGCACCTGGGACGTCTTCAACGACGATCTCGTCGGCGATTTCGCCGGCCCCGAGAGCTATCTCTCCTATATGGATCCGCGCGCCGCGGCCGGCTACAACTGGCCGAGCCCGGCATACGAGGCGGCGATCGACAAGGCCCTGGCCATGAGCGACCAAGCCGGCCGCTACAAGATGCTCGCAGAGGCCGAGAAGATCCTCCTCGACAGTTATCTGACGGCGCCGGTCGCGGCCGGTCCGAACCGGCATCTGGTGCGCTCGTCCGTCAAGGGCTGGGGCGACAATCCGCCGGATTGGCATTCGAGCCGCCTGATGTCGATCGGGGCGCAGTGACGTGGAATCGGGGGGCGGTCCGGCAGGCGCCCCCCGCTCCATTTTGAAGCCCGGCTGACAGGGAGGAGGCGGCGTGTTCGCCTATGCCGTCAGACGCACGATCGGCAGCGTGCCGACGCTGTTCGCGCTCACGGCCATCACCTTTATCATGATGCGCATCGCGCCCGGCGGGCCGTTCTCGGGCAACCGCCGGATCACCCAGGACGCCCTCGCCAACATCGAGCGCGCCTATCATCTGGACGAGCCGCTCTGGCTGCAGTTCGCCCGCTACATGTGGGGCGTGCTGCATTTCGACTTCGGCCCCTCGATGACCTATCGCGACTACACGGTGAGCGAGCTCATCCGCGCCGGCTTTCCGACGTCGCTCGAAGTTGGCATGTGGGCCATGCTGCTGGCCACCCTGACCGGGATCGCCCTCGGCATCGCCGGCGCGCTCCGCCGCAATCAGCCGGTCGACTACATCGCCGGCGCCCTGGCGATGACCGGCTTGGCGATCCCGATCTTCGTCATCGGGCCTGTCCTGCAGCTCTTCTTCGGCCTGCAGCTGGGCTGGCTGCCGCTCACCGACTGGCCCGGCGACCTCGCGCACAAGATCATGCCCGTCGTCACCCTGGCCCTGCCCAATATCGCCTATGTCTCGCGGCTGATGCGCGGCAGCATGATCGAGACCGTCCGCACCAACTATGTGCGCACGGCGCGCGCCAAGGGCATCGGCGAGTGGCGCACGATTGTGCGTCATGCCTTCAAGGGCGCCATCCTGCCGGTGGTCGCCTATCTCGGTCCGGCCACGGCCGTCACCATAACCGGCTCGATCGTCGTCGAGCAGATCTTCCAGATTCCGGGAATCGGCCGCTACTTCGTCACCGGCGCCAACAACCGCGACTATCCGCTGATGCTGGGCGTGACGCTGTTCTACGGCGCCATCGTCATCTTCGCCAATCTGCTGACTGATCTTGCGCGCGGCCTGCTCGATCCGAAGGTCAGCTATGAGTGACGCCGCGGCGGCGCCGGCCGATGCCGTGGTGGCGCCGCGCGTCGGGCTCAGTCCGTTCCGGGCCTCGCTGCGCCGCTTCACGGCCAATCATCTGGCGGTCGTCAGCAGCTTCGTCCTTCTCTTCATCGCCTTCGCCTGCTTCGTCAGTCCGTTCTTCTTTCCCTTCGGCGCCGACGATGCCGATTTCGACAACCTCTCGGCGCCGATCGATCTGCTCTCCGCGCATCTCTTCGGCACCGACGATCTCGGGCGCGATCTCCTCCTGCGCGTGCTCGTCAGCGGGCGGGTATCGCTAGCGCTCGGCTTCTTCGGCGCCGTCGTTTCGGTCTTCATCAGCGTCCTCTACGGCGCCACCGCCGGCTATCTCGGCGGCCGCATCGACGACCTGATGATGCGCAGCGTCGATATCCTGCTCAGCGTCCCCTTCATCTTCCTCGCCATCGTCGTCAACGTGATGCTCGGCAAGAACAACACGTCGCTCTTCATCGCCGTCGTCGTGACGCTGTGGTTGACTCCGGCGGTCATCGCGCGCGGCCAGGCCGTCAGCCTGCGCAACCGCGAATTCATCGAGGCGGCGCGGGCCGGGGGCATGACCAGCTTCCAGATCATCCTGCGGCACATTGCGCCGAATTCGGTCAACGTGGTCATCGTCTATTCCAGCCTGCTGGTGTTGGAGACGATCCTGACGGAGTCCTTCCTCAGCTTCCTCGGCCTCGGCGTGCAGCCGCCGGCCGCGAGCTGGGGCACGCTCATCGCCGAAGGCGCGCAGAAGATCGAGACCGATCCGCGCGTGCTGCTGCTGCCCGGCGCCTTCCTCGCTGCCGTGCTGTTCTGCCTCAACTACATCACCGACGGTCTGCGCGATGCTTTCGACCCCAACGAGCGCTGATTCCAGCGCCGGGGTGGCGGCGGCCCCGATCCTGACGGTCAGTGACCTCGCTATCCAGTTCAAGCTGCCGCAGGGCTGGGTGACGGCGGTTGATCGCGTTGGCTTCGAGCTCCGGCGCGGCGAAGTCGTCGGCATCGTCGGCGAATCCGGCTCCGGCAAGAGCCAGATCCTGCTCGCCCTCATGGGCCTGCTCGCCGCCAACGGGAGGGCCTCGGGCAGCGCCCAGTTCCAGGGGCGCGAGATCCTCAACCGCGGCGGGCGTGAGCTGGATGCGGTGCGCGGTTCGGCGATGGCGATGATCTTCCAGGACCCGATGACGTCGCTCAACCCTTACATGCGGGTCAGCGACCAGCTGACGGAGGTGCTGACCACGCATCGCGGCGTCGGCCGCGCCGAGGCGCTCGCCATCGCCGTGCGCATGCTCGAGCGCGTCCGCATCCCTGAGGCCGGACGGCGCATCAGGCTCTACCCGCATGAATTTTCGGGCGGCATGCGGCAGCGAGTCATGATCGCGATGGCGCTGCTGTGCGAGCCGTCGCTGCTCTTCGCCGACGAGCCGACCACGGCGCTCGACGTCACCGTGCAGGCGCAGATCCTGGAGCTGCTGGCCGACCTCGCCCGCGACCTCAACGCGGCGATCGCGATCGTCACCCACGACCTCGGCGTCATCGCCCGCCTCTGCGATCGCGTCATCGTGCTCTATGGCGGACGCATCATGGAGCAGGCGACGATCGACGAGATCTTCTACGATCCGCGCCACCCCTATACCAAGGGCCTGCTCGCCTCGATGCCGCGGCTCGACGACGCCGTCGAGGGCGAGCTGCGGACGATTCCCGGTCAGCCGCGGGCGGCTATGGGCGATCTGGCTGGCTGCCCGTTCGCGCCACGCTGCCCGCTGAAGGTCGACCGCTGCAATTCTGAACCGCCGGCGCTACAGCGCGCGACCTCCGGGCGGGCGCTCGCCTGCCATGAAAGCGAGCTGACGCCGTGAGCGACGTCCTGCTGTCAGTCCAGGACCTGAAGGTCCATTTCCCGCTCGCCCGCGGATTGCTCGGCAGGTCCGCCGGCTCCGTGAAGGCGGTCGACGGCGTCTCGCTCGATCTGCGGGCCGGCGAAACGCTCGGCATCGTCGGCGAATCCGGCTGCGGCAAGTCGACCCTGGGCCGCGCCATCCTGCGGCTCATCAAGGCGACCTCCGGAAACGTCGTCTGGCTCGGCCGCGATCTCCACGGGCTCGATGCCGCCGCGCTGCGAACGGAGCGGCGCAACATGCAGATCATCTTCCAGGATCCGCTGGCCTCGCTCGATCCGCGCATGACCGTGGGCCAGATCATCGCCCGGCCGCTGAAGACCTTCGAACCCGGCCTGGGCAAGGCCGAGACCGAGCGCCGCGTCACGGCCGCCATGCAGGAGGTCGGCTTGGCGCCGGAGATGCTCCGGCGCTACCCGCATGAATTCTCCGGCGGCCAGTGCCAGCGCATCGGCATCGCCCGCGCCATGATCCTGCGCCCGAAGCTGGTGGTATGCGACGAGCCGGTCTCCGCGCTTGACGTCTCCATCCAGGCCCAGATCATCAATCTCTTGCGCCGCCTGCAGAAGGAGAACGACCTGGCGCTGCTGTTCATCTCGCACAACCTCAGCGTCGTGCGCCACATCAGCCACCGCGTGCTCGTGCTCTATCTCGGTCGGGTCATGGAGGTGGCCGAGCGCGACGCCTTCTACGCCCGGCCCCTGCATCCCTATTCGCAGGCGTTGATCTCCGCCATTCCCGTGCCCGACCCCAAGCAGGAGCGCTCGCGCCGCCGCATCGTGCTGCAGGGCGACCTGCCGTCGCCGCTCGATCCGCCGCTGGGCTGCCGCTTCTGCACCCGCTGCCCGCGCGCCACCGAACGCTGCCACCGCGAGGAACCGGCGCTCGCCGATCACGGCGGCGGCCATCTCGTCGCCTGCCACTATGCGGGGGAAGGGTAGGGCTCACTCGCGTGAGCGCACATTCCGGGGGTGTAGGGGCGAGCGGCGCTCGCCCTCTTCGATCCAAAGCGCCGACGATGGCGGCGCGGCGACAAGGGCGAGCGCCGCTCGCCCCTACGGTGGATGGACCGAGACGGCCACTCGTTCAATCCCGCCGCCGGTAGCGCGCCATCGCCTCCGCCAGCAGGTCGTAGGGCAGGGCGTGCACGGTGCGGCCCTGCAGGCCGGTCATCGTCTCCGCCATCGCGAGCGCGTTGAGAATGGATTCCTCCACCGCCTCGATCGCCGCCTCGAACAGCGGATCGATCTCCTCGTTGGGCAGCATCCGCAAGCCCGTCAGCACGGCCGCGCTGCCGAGCGGCAGGATGTTGCCGGTGGAAAAGGCGATGAAGATGTCGCCGCTGCCGTTGTGGCCGACGCCGCCCACGCGGGCGAGGCCGAGACCCGCGCGCTGCGCCAGCCGCCGGCATTGCAGCGGCAGCAGCGGCAGGTCGGTCGCCAGCACCACGATGATCGAGCCCGCTCCCTTCGCACCCTGCCAGTCCGGCACGGGCACGCGGTCGAACCCGATCTCGCGGCCGACGGGCACGCCGTCGACCCGGAGGTCGGCGCGGCTGCCGTAGTTGGCCTGCACCAGGGCGCCGACGGTGAAGTCCTGGCCGGCCGCCCGGCCGATGCGCGAGGCGGTGCCGGTGCCGCCCTTGAAATCATGGCAGACCATGCCGGTGCCGCCGCCGACATTGCCCTCCGCCACGGCGCCGCCAGACGCGCCTTCGATAGCCTCGAACAGATGCCGCGCCCTCACATGATGGGCGCTGGCATCGCTGAAGCCCTCGTCGCAGGTCTCTGCCGCGATCGGCAGCATGTGGTTGTGGCGATGGCCGCGGTCATGCGCCGCCGTCACCAGCGCGTCGCGCACGGCGCCGACATCGTGGGTATTGGTCAGGGCGATCGGCGCGTTCAGCAGGCCGGCTTCGTTCAGCCAGGCGAGGCCGGTCATCTCCCCGAAGCCGTTGAAGACATGGGCGCCGGCGAACAGGCAGCGGTCCCAGATCAGGCCGTCATTCGGAACGAGGACGGTGACGCCCGTGCGCGCCAGGCGGGGCTGGTCGGCGACCACCGTCGCGTGGCCCACGCGCACGCCGGCGACATCGGTGATCGCGTTGTTCGGGCCGGGCGGCAGCTGCCCGACGGCATGGCCGAGATCGCGCAGCCGCTTGCGGGTCATACGATCGGCCCGCCCGACGGTGCCTTGAATGGGAACATAGTATGAACTCGCAAACTTGACGCCCGGTTTTATCGCAGTCTAGCATCCGCGCAGCAATCCCCGGCGACCTCGGACAGAGTGAAGGCCAGTGCCATTTGGCCATGGCCGGGCGCGACCTTGAACGGAGAGGGCCTTGCCCGACGTGATCGCCGCCCCATCGCCCGGCCTGTCCGATGGGCGCCGCCCTCCGACGGCGGAGGCCCTGATCGCGCTGCCGGAGATGCTCGCGCCGTCGGTGTCGCCCGACGGCCGCTGGGTGGCCTGGACCTGGCTCGGCCGCGATCCCGTCGCCTGCGTCTATGCGGCGCCGACCGACGGCAGCGCCCCGCCGCGCCGCCTCACCGCCGGCCCCCACGACGCCGCCGTCGAGACCTGGTCCGCCGACAGCCGGCACCTTATCCTGGCGCTGAGCGACGGCGGCGACGAGAAGGTGCGGCTGCACATGGTGCCGGTCGAGGGCAGCGTCGCGCCGCGGCTGCTGACCGACCCGGCGCCGGACTACTACATCACCGGCGGCGACCTGCATCCAAACGGCCGCTGGCTCATCTATGCCGCCAACACCGACGATGACGGGAGACCGATCGAGGCAACCAGGATCCACCGCCAGGATATCGAGACTGGCGAGCGGATCGTCCTGGCGCGCCCGCGCGGCTCGGCGTACGCCCGCCCGCGCCTCAATGGGCCCGGCACCCATGTGGCCTATGGCCGCTGCGACCTGCATCCGGCGGGTCAGACGCTGTGGCTCGTCGATATCGAGGGCGAACGCGACGAAGAGATCCTGGCCCTTGCCGATCTGGACAGGATATCGGCCTCCTGGTCGCCCGACGGCGGGCAACTGGTGATCCTGCACGAGACGAGCGACCGTGCGCGCGTCGGCCTCTGGCGGCTGAGCGATCGCCGCCTGCAATGGCTGATCGACGATGCCGGCAGGAACATCGAGAGCGCGCGCTGGCCGCACGGCAGCGACGCGATTCTCGTCGGCGAGGCAACCAATGCCGTTCCCCACTTCGGCCTGCTCGATCCCGTCACCGGCCGCGAGCGTCCCTTCGTCGAGAAGCTGAAACCGCTCGCACCCGCGGACGCCGGTCGCTGGATCGCGCGTCACGGACATGCGCGCCAGCCTGTGGAGCTGGTCGCCTTTCCGGCCGCCGCGCCGCTGCAGGCGGCCGGCATCGCGCCGCTCTGGAAGGATACCGACCTGCGCGCCTCCGACCTGACCCCCGCGGAGAATTTTCGCTGGCGCTCGGTCGACGGCCTGGAGATCCAGGGCTGGCTCTATCGCGCCGCCGGGCTGGCGCGCGCGGCCGTGCTCGTCGTCCATGGCGGACCCGCGCTGCGCGACGAAGACGAGTTCGACCCGCTGGTCCAATATCTCGTCGCCCGCGGCTTCAATGTGCTGACGCCGAACTATCGCGGCAGCACCGGCTTCGGCATGGCGTTCCAGGAGTCGATCAAGGCGCAGGGCTGGGGCGGCCTCGAGCAGGAGGACATCCGCACGGGCGCCCTCGCGCTCATCGCCGCCGGCCTCGCCGAGCCCGGCCGCATCGGCATCACCGGCCTCTCCTATGGCGGCTACAGCTCCTGGTACGCCATCACCCGCTATCCGCGCGAGGTTTTCGCGGCGGCCGCGCCGGTCTGCGGCATGACCGATCTCGTCATCGACTACGAAACCACCCGCCCGGACCTGCGCCTCCTGTGCCACGAAATGATGGGCGGCTCGCCGACGGAGCGACCCGCACTCTATCGCGAGCGCTCGCCGATCCACTTCATCAACAACATCCAGGGCCGCCTGCTCATCGTTCAAGGTCTGCGCGATCCCAACGTGACGCCGGAGAACATGCGCGCCGTCTGCCGCGCCCTCGACGCCGCCGGCAAGCCCTACGACCTCCTGACCTTCGAGGACGAAGGCCACGGCATCTACAAGCCGAAGAACCGGCGCATCCTCCATCGCCGCCTGGCCGACTTCTTCGTCGCGGCGCTCGCCGCCTCGCCGGTGCGCGACGAGGCCTAAAGCTTCTTCAAATATTCGATCAGCGCGCGCCGCTCGTCCGGCGTCAGCAGGCGGCCGATGAGTCCGTCTTTCGGCGGGCCATCGTTGAACTCGTGGCCGGTATTGAAGTTTCCGGGGATCGTCGTATCGAATTCGAAACCGCCGTCGATCTTCTCGGTGCGATAGCCGACGTTGACCGGATCGTATTCGCGGTTGCCGAGGTAGAATTTTTCCGGCCGCTCCTTCACCGGCGAGAGCAGCGCGTAGAGAGTGGGCACGGAGCCGTTGTGCAGATAGGGCGGCGTCGCCCAGATGCCGTTGAGCGGCCGCACCTTGTACGCCAGCGGCGCCTGGATGCCGTTCTTGCGATAGCCGTTCATCTGATCGCGCAGCGCCGGCGGAACCGGCGGTGTCTGGCTGTCGTACCACTGGTTCAGGGTCTTCTCGACGAGCTGGCCGAGCGCGAAGCCGAACTCGTTGCGCGTGATGCCGAGGTCGGGCGGGAGCGTCACGGTCCGCGCCAGCATGCCCGCGGCCTGGGCGGGATCGGTGCCGATGTGTTTCACGTCGATCAGCTCGACCCGGAAATACCGTTGCCCGAATTCATTCGGCGGCAGCCAGCGGTCGGAATTCCAGAACTCCGGCTCGGTCACGGGCGCCAGGTGACATTGCCTGCAGATCTCCCTGTAGAGTGTCTCGCCCTTGGCCGCGAGTGCCTGGTCGATCGGCGGCAAGATGCCGGCCGGCCAGGCCGGCGACTTCAGTCCGGTGAAGCCGCGGCTGGCATCCGGCTGCTCCCCGGCCAGCATCTTCTCCATCTCGAAGAGGGTCTTGACCTCGATTCCCGAGGCATAGAGCGGCCGCGCGGAGTCGGTCAGATTGAGCAAGGTTCCGACGCCGAGCGCTTCGCCGGCATTGCGCACCATCGGCTGCTCGATCGAGCCGTTGTATTGGACCCAATCGAACCAGGGCGCATTCCAGATGCGCGGGTAGTGGACGGGCGCGGAGGTGCCCACATAGTTCTCGTCCTTCTTGAGGTCGAGAGCGAACACCTGGTTGCCGATGCGATTGAGAGCGTCGAGGCGCCCATAGCCTTCGTCCACGCTCTGGCCTTTGACCTTCTCGTCGAGATCGTGGATCAGCTTCACCTGCTTGAGCGCCCCCTCCAGCTGCGTCTTCAGTTCGTCCTTGGCGGCAGCGCTCGCATCGGCGCCGAGGAGGCTGTCTGCAAAACGGCCGAAGCGGAACGGCATATATTTGGTGAACAGGAGCGAGAGGCCGACGGCGGTGCGGAACTTGCCGAGATTGGTGAGCGCGGGACCGCCGTCGATCACGATCGTCGTGCCCTGATAGGTCATCCGGCCGGTATGGCACGCGGCACAGGTGAACCCGATCCGGGTCGTGTCGGCGTGCGTTTGCGGATTCTGCCAGGGCTTTCCGGTATCGGGGTCGAGCATCTGGCCGCCCATGGCGATGCCGACGGGCAGGTCCTGCGTCGTGCCGTCGACGCTGCCTGGAATGAATCCGAAGCTGTCGAGGTAGGCTGGATCGCTGAGCCGGCCGGCGGCGCTGAGCGAGATCGTCGGTTGCTCGAGGGCCTTGAACCACTCGAGCGGAATGCCGAAGGTCACCGTGCCCTGGTTGGCGTGGTGAAACCACGCCCGCTCCTTCGGCTGCCACCCTTGATCGAGCCACGCGACTTTCTGCGTCGCCGGATAGTCCGGCAGGCTGATGATGAAATTGTCGCTGACGAACTTCGCGCCGTAGGCGATTCCGCCGACAACGATCAGCCCGATGGCGATCTTCACACTTCTCTTCATGGCGCCGTCTTCCTTCTGGGCGGGCACGGAAGCGCGCGTGGCGGAACGAGGTGAAGCGGTTGGAACTCGTCGCCAGCGGAAACGCAGTGCGCTGTGGGCTACGATGGGGTTTTGCGCGCGGCAGCTGGAGCGCCCGCAGACCCCGAACCACCGTCAGGCTATACGCCGAATGAAAAACCGGCACCTCCCATTTGGGAGGTCCGCGAGCCGAATTCCCGCAGCGGCGGCGCGCCGGCTGGCTGCGACGGGAAACGCCTTGCCCTCATGCAGAACGCCGGGAGATGCTGCAGGGCGCGGATGCGTCGACTGCCCCATCGCTTGGTTGCGGAGAGTTGGAGCGACAGCGTGCGTCCTTCGCCAGGCTCGGGATGAGGTGCTTTCTTTGTGCCACCAGAATTTCCCCTCGTCCCGGGCTTGTCGAAGGGCGCGGGATCGGCTTGCAGCGAGCGGAGCGATGCTCGGTCGGAAATGCGCCAAAGCCACCCTGTTCGCCATGAAGTCGCTTTAGTGTCCGGCTGCTCCCCGTGACGATCGTCATCGGCGTCGATCAGGGAACCACGAATACGAAGGCGGTTGCCGTCGATGGCGGCGGCCGCCTCCTGCACGCGGCGAGCCGCCCGATCGCGACCCGGGCCTCGCAGCCCGGCTGGGTCGAGCAGGATGCGCGGGAGATGCTGGCCAACGTCGTCGAGTGCGTCCGCGAGGTGCTGGCGGCGGCCGGCGACGCCGCCGTCGCCGGGCTCGGCATCGCCAATCAGACCGAAACCCTCGTCGTCTGGGACCGCCACACCGGCGAGCCCGTCATGCCCGCCATCGTCTGGCAATGCCGCCGTGGCGACGAGGAGATTCGCGCGCTGCGCAACGACCGCACGGTTGCCTTGATCCGCAACAAGACCGGCCTCGACCTCGACCCCACGTTCACGGCCTGCAAGCTCAAATGGCTGTTCCGCAATCGCCCGGTCATCGCCGACGGGCTGCGCTCCGGCGACTATCTCTTCGGCACGGTCGACTGCTGGCTGATCTGGAAGCTGAGCGACGGTCGCGTGCATGCCACCGACTCCAGCAACGCCGCGCGCACGATGCTGTTCGACATCGGCCGTCTGGCCTGGGATCCGGAACTGTTCGAGCTGTTCGATCTCCCGATCGCCAGCCTCCCGGAGGTGCGTCGCTCGACCGGGCCGTTCGGCCACGCCGGCGCGGCGTGGTTCGGACGGCCGATCCCGATCACGGCGGCGCTCGGCGATCAGCAGGCGTCGCTCTTCGGCCACGGCTGCTTCGAGCCATCGGCGATCAAGGCGACCTACGGCACCGGCGCCTTCATCTGGCTCAACGCCGGGAACCGCCCGGATGTCGCGTGTGGCGACGGGCTGCTGCGCACCGTGGCTTGGCACCTGGAGGAGCCCTGCTACGCGCTCGAAGGCTTCGTCATGTATGCCGGCGCCGCGCTGGAGTGGCTGGCCTCGCGGCTTTCCATTCCCGCCGGCGGCATCGGCGTCGTCGCGCAGGCGCAGCAGGCGGGATCGAGCGGCGGCGTCATTCTGGTGCCGGCCTTCCAGGGCCTGGCGGGGCCCTGGTGGCGGCCGGATGCCCGTGCCGCGCTCGTCGGCATGATGGAGTCCACCAGCGCCGGCCAGATCTGTCACGCCGGCCTGGAGGCGATCTGCTTCCAGGTCCGCACGCTCCTCGAGTCGATCGCGGGATCGACCGGTCGCGAGATCGGGCTGCTGCGGGTGGATGGCGGCCCGACCCGCTCGTCCTATCTCATGCAGCTGCAGGCCGATGTCCTTCAGCGGCCGCTCGCCGTCTCCGCGTTCGATTCGGTGACGCCCTACGGCGCCGCCCTGATGGCCGGCCTCGGCGCCGGCCTGTGGAAGGACCTCACCCAGCTCCGCGCGGCCATGCCACCGCCGAAACTCGTGGCGCCCAATCCCGCCAACGCTGTGGCCCGGGACAACGCCTACCGCGCTTGGCGCACGACAACCGACGCGATCCTGGGCCTGCCATCCGACCCGAGTAACCCGTGAGCCACACGAGTCGGCGACACCAGGGATGTGGGGCGGATGCATGTTGGGCGTCGACGGGCGGCCTGCCGCGAAATGCCCTCGGTTGAGATACAGACAGGCGTGGGTGACGCCGTGCGTGTCGAGCGTGGCGGCAAAGGTCTCCCGGGTGCCCGCCTCATGCGGCTATGGGCAGCGTCTGTCATCAAACTGAAATCCGATAGTGGGGACGCGGAGCGGGCCGTAGGATGAGCGTCCCACGCTCGCGCGGAGCGGACAACGCGCTCCCGCCGGTTGACCTGCGCTTGCTTGTCGGCGCCTGATGACAGATAGGGGATTTGACCACTATGCTCTCACTCGGTGGGCACTCCGCTTCGTCCGGCGAGTCTCGCTCGGAGGGCGGAGCATCGTACCAATGAAGTCTACAAACACTGGGAGATACATCATGAACCGATACGTCGCCAGATTCGTTGCCGGTGCGGCCCTCGCGGCCGCCACCATCGGCTTTGCCAGCCCTGGCTGGGCCGCCGACGTCAAGAGCGAGACGCTCGACGCCATCAAGAAACGCGACCAGCTGATCTGCGGCGTCGATACCGGCATTCCCGGCTTCGCGTTCCAGGATTCCGCCGGCAAGTGGCAGGGGCTCGACATCGCCTATTGCCGCGCCATCGCCGCCGCCGTGCTCGGCGACCCCGAGAAGGTGAAGTACGTCGGCACCACGGCGAAGGTCCGCTTCTCCGTGCTGCAGTCGGGTGAGATCGACGTGCTGATCCGCGATTCGACCCATACGCTCACGCGCAACACCGATCTCAGCCTCGCCACCGGCGCGATCAATTTCTTCACCGGCCAGGCCTTCATGGTGAAGAAGAGCCTGAACGTCGCCCATGTGAAGGAGCTGGACGGCGCCACCATCTGCCTGATCACCGGCACCACGCTCGAGCTCAACATCGCCGACTACGGGCGCGCCAACAACATCAAGATCAACACGCTGCTGTTCGATAAGCCCGAGGAGGCCTTCGCCGCCGCCGAGGCCGGGCGCTGCGACGGCTATACCGACGACGGCGGCAGCGTCGCCGCGGCCCGATCGGCGATGAAGACCCCGGCGGACTGGGTGATCCTGCCCGAGCTGATCTCGCGCGAGTTCCTCGGCTCCTATTGCCGCCAGGGCGACGAGCGCTGGTCGATCCTGGTGAAGTGGGTGCACTACGCCATGCTGGAGGCGGAGGTCCTCGGCATCACCCAGGCGAACATCGACCAGATCAAGGCGTCGGCAACGAACCCCGAGGTTCGCGGCTTCCTCGGCCTGGAAAACGACTACGGCAAGTTCCTCGGCGCCGACAACGACTGGGCCTACCGGATCATCAAGGCCGTCGGCAACTACGGCGAGAACTACGACAAGTATTTCGGCCCGCTCGAACTGCCGCGCGGCTGGAACAACCTCTATACGAAGGGCGGCCTGCAGTACCCGTTGGCCTGGCGCTGATCCGCCGCAACGTCCGAGTAGAGTAGCGTCATGGTCAGGCGCCCGTCGCCTCGCGCCTATGTCGCCCAATGGGTCTTCCTGGCGGGCGTCATCGGGGTCGGCGGGCTCCTGATCGTGAACCTCGGCGCCAATCTTGCGCGCCGCAACATGCATTTCGGCTTCGGCTTCCTCGCCAACAAAGCCGGCTTCGACATTCCCTTCCATCTGCTGGAGTGGACGACCTTCGACATCTATGCGAAGGCGCTGCTCGTCAGCCTGCTGAACACGCTCCTGGTGTCGGCCCTGAGCATCGTCGCGGCGACGCTGTTCGGCCTCCTCGTCGGCATCATGCGCCTGTCGGTCAACTGGCTGGTGCGCAACCTGGCGCTCGCCTTCATCGAGTTCGTGCGCAACACGCCGCAACTCGTCCAGATCATCTTCTGGTATTTCGCCGTCCTGCAGACGCTGCCGCCGCCCCGGCAGAGCATCGCGCTCCCCGGCGGCTTCCTGCTCAATATCCGCGGCCTCTACGTGCCGCACGTGGTGATGCAGGCGGGCGCTGCGCTGCTCCCATGGCTCGCCGGCCTGCTGCTGGTCGCGACTCCCTTCGCCTCGCGATTGAAGATCAGGGAGCGGCGGCTGGGCGCCTTGGCGCTGATCCTGCCGGTGCTCGCGCTGCTCCTGCTGAACCTCGGAATCGAGCGGGTCGAGGTTCCCGCACTCAAGGGATTCAACATTGCCGGCGGCGTCCAGGTGCCGCCCGAGCTGGTGGCCTTGTGGGCCGGGCTTACGATCTACGCCACCGCCTTCATCGCCGAGATCGTGCGCAGCTCGATCGAGGCCGTGCCCAAGGGCCAGCATGAGGCGGCCCGCTCCCTCGGCCTGCGCCCCGCCCGCGTGCTTTTCCTGATCGTCCTGCCGCAGGCGCTGCGCATCATGGTGCCGCAGCTGACCAGCCAGTATCTCAACCTGATCAAGAGCAGCACGCTCGGCACCGCCATCGCCTACCCCGAGATCTTCCAGATCTTCGCCGGCACGGTGATGAACCAATCGGGCAAGGAGGTCGAGATCATCATCATCGTGATGGCGGTCTTCCTGACCATCAACCTGCTCTTCTCGGCCTTCATGAACTGGTACAACCGGCGCGTCGCCCTGGTGGAGCGATGAGCGCGCCGGCGCGGATGCTGCCGTCATGACGGCGGAAGCCCCGGCGGACGCCGCCGCCTTGCCGGGCGGCGGCGGCCCGCAAGGCGGCCCCGCCCGCGCGGTCGACTGGCTGCGACGCAACCTCTTCAGCTCGGTCGCGAATACGCTGCTCACCCTCCTGGTGCTGGCGCTGCTGTGGCTGGTCGTACCGTCCTTTTTCGAGTGGGCGATCACCCACGCCACCGTCGCCGGCGACAGCAAGGACGCCTGCACCGGCGACGGTGCCTGCTGGACCTTCATCAAGCTGCGGCTGCACACCTTCTTCTGGGGGCACTATCCCGACCAGGAGCTGTGGCGGCTGGTCGTGGCGGTCGGGTTGCTGATCGCCTTCGCGGCACCGGTCATGCGCGATCGGATCAGGCATCGCGGAATCTACATGCTGCTGCTGCTGACCGTGTTCCCGCTGCTGGCGGGCATCCTGCTGGTCGGCGGCGTGGCGGGCCTGCCCTTCGTCGATACCAGCCTGTGGGGCGGGCTGATGCTCGACGTCATCATCTCCTTCGTGACGGTGGCGGGCGCGCTGCCGCTCGGCATCCTGCTGGCGATCGGCCGCCGCTCCCAGCTGCCCGTGATCAGGTACTTTTCGATCGGCTTCATCGAGCTGTGGCGCGGCGTCCCCCTGCTGACGGTCCTGTTCATGTCGGCCGTGATGGTGCCGCTGTTCCTGCCCTACGGCGTCAGTATCGACCGCCTCATCCGGGCCATGGTGGCCTTCACGCTCTTCAACGCCGCCTACATGGCCGAGACGGTGCGCGGCGGCCTGCAGGGCGTGCCGATCGAGCAGGAGGAGGCCGCCTATTCCGTCGGCCTCAAATGGTGGCAGGTGCAGGTCTTCGTCACGCTGCCGCAGGCGCTACGCATCGTCGTGCCCGGCATCGTCAACAACATCGTCGACCTCTTCAAGGACACCTCGCTGGTCACCATCATCGGTCTCGCCGACCTGCTCGGGGCGGTCAATCAGTCGCTCAAGGATCCCGCCTGGCTGGGCCTCGCCAAGGAAGGCTACGTCTTCACGGCCTTCGTTTTCTTCGTCTGCTGCTTCGGCATGTCGAGCTACAGCCGCCGCTTCGAGCGCCGCCTCAACCGGCACCGCACGGGTGCGATCTGAAGATCGCCGGCATCGAGGCGCTGCACCTCCGCATCCCGCAGGTCGAACTGAAAGCCGACGGGACACAGGAAGTGCTGCTGGTCCGCGTCACCACCGACGAAGGAATTGTCGGTCACGGCGAGGCGGTCTCCAACGCCGCGGTCGTGCGCGCGATCGTGGAGGCCCCACGCTCCGCGCCCTTCCGGCACGGCCTCGCCGTGGTTCTGTCCGGCAGCGATCCCCTCGATCCCGAAGCGCGCTGGCAGGATATGTACGACGCGACGCGCTGGTACGGCCGGCGCGGTGTGGCGATCCACGCCATGGCGGCGGTGGACACCGCTCTCTGGGACATCGTCGGCAAGCATCTCGGTCGACCCTGCCATGCCGTCTGGGGCACGCGCCGCCGCCGCGTGCGCGCCTATGCCAGCGTGCTGTTCCGCGACGATGCCAAGGCGTCGGCGGCGCTGGCCGCCGATCTTGCGGCGCGTGGGTTTACCGCGATCAAGTTCGGCTGGGGCCGCTTCGGGCGCGACCGCAACTGGGACCTCGAGAGCCTGCAGGCCATCCGTTCGGCCGTCGGCGACAATATCGATCTCATGGTCGATGCCGGCCGCATCTGGACCGCCGACGAAGCCGTTCGCCGCGCGCCGGAGCTGTTCGAACGCTTCGGCTTGCGGTGGCTGGAGGAGCCCTTGCATGAAGACGATCTTGCCGGCTACGCGCAACTCGCGGCGGCGGCGCCCGGCTGGATCGCCGCCGGCGAGACCGAGGAGCGCGAGGCTGATTTCGCCGCCTTGCTCGACCGCGGCCTGAAAGTGATTCAGCCGGATATCGGCCGTGCCGGCGGCCCGACGATCTGCCGCCGCCTCTCCACCATGGCGGCCGCCCGTTCCGCCTGGTGCCTCCCGCACAGCTTCGGCACCGGGGTCAACCTTGCGGCCTCGGCCCACTGGATGGCGAGCGCGGAATCGGCGCCGATGATGGAATACCCCGTCACCGCGTCGCCGCTGCGGAACGAGCTCGTCATGGGCATGCCGGCGATGCGGGAGGGAGAGGTCCTCGTCCGCGATGAGCCGGGCCTCGGCATCGACCTCGATCCGGATACCATCGCCCGCTATCGGGTCTAGAGCTTTTCCATGGTGACTGGACACACTAAACCCTCGTTGTCATGCCGGCGAAAGCCGGCATCCATAGTCGCAGGCCAGTGTTTATGGATTCCGGCTTTCGAGGCTGTGAGGAAATCCGGAAAGACGCTGGATCGGCATCGCGCGTCCTTCGAGACGGCCGCTTCGCGGCCTCCTCAGGATGAGGAATTTTCTTCGTGCCATCAAAGATCTGCCTCATCCTGAGGAGCGCCCGCAGGGCGCGTCTCGAAGGACGCACGACGCCTGTGCAACTCTCGCGGAGACCGTCTTTTGGATTTCTTCACAGCCTCTTTCGCCGGACTGACTACGGAAGCTGCTCGTCGGATCCAGTGATGGTGAAACCGCTCTAGTCCGAGAACCCTTAACAATTGCTGACGCGCCCCGGTCCCAACATTCGCATCGAGAGATGCCAGCCGCGGCGTTGCCGAAAAGGCCGAACGAGGACAAGTCGTAAAAGCTCTGCCGCTCGCCGCCAGCGTGGCGGGTTCCAGACCGTCACGGTGTGGTGCCGGGTCGGCTTACCAAGACTGGCGCCAGCTGGCGAGCGCTCTGCGGAATTTCCTCTGCTCCTCGTCAAGGGTAGGGGCGTCGCCACCCTGCACCAGCTTTAGCCAATAATATCCTCCACCCTGCCGCGGCATGTAAGTCTCGTAGACGGATATCCCATCAGGTATCCCGTGGCGCGCCCACTTACAGCTCAGAAAAAGGGTTGTGGTGTTGCTAACCCCCACATCCGTTACTTCCTCGACTCTCGAGGTGACATTCCCGTCCTTGCACGTCTTTCGCATCACGGCGATGCCGTCCGGAATGACGACCGTCTTAATATTCTCAGGCGAAAAACGCAGATCCACAGTCAGTGCGCCGTAGATACTCCCGTCGGTCCAAGCGGTGTCGACGTCGACCCCCCAGGGGTTCTCGGTTCCATCGATGGGAATGAGCCGATAGCCGTTGATGCCGCTTTGCTTGACTAGGTTGTCCGCAATGGAGACCGCCTCAGAGCGTGTCGCGTCAGCAGATGTCGGCGCGCTCTGAGCTGCGATGCCGGGCTCACCCAACAAGAGCAGCATGGACCCAAAGAATAGACCTGACACTCTCATACCAGCCTCCTCGACTCGCGCGTCCCAATTGTCGCCACCGTTCGTCTCCCAAGCAGGAGGAAGGATGCGCGGGAAATCCCGCCAATATAGCGGCTGCGCGTCACCCATTCCGTGATAGTCATCACAGCTGACAGGATTCACCGCGCCGGATGGATTCTCGCGAGCATCGCGTAGCACTTGGCCGGTTAGGGTCATCTGCGGGCGATCTCGGCCGATCTTTCGCAGGTCCGCAACACGGCAAAGAGCTGACATCTTTTAGCGGGGTCGGCGGGTATCAAAGGGTGCCATAAGCGTTTTCTGTTTCGAGATGGCATAGTTGGGTATCATCTTACTAGAGGGAACCATTTCATGAGCGACCCTTCTACTCTCCACGCCGAGCAATTGGCCTTTTGGAACGGCCCCGCTGTCACATGTTGGATCACAAAGCAGAAGCAGATGGATGCGGCACTGGCGCCGGTCGCCGACGCCGCCATTGCGCTGGCGGCGGTGCGGTCTGGCGAGCGGGTGCTGGACATCGGATGCGGCAGCGGCGGCACTTCAATAAGTCTCGCGCGCCTAGTGGGCCCGACCGGCCATGTGACGGGGCTCGACGTGTCGAGGCCCATGATCGAACTCGCCCGTAAGCGTTCAGTCGGGATGGCTAACCTCGACTGGCTGCTGGCTGACGCCGCATCGCACGACTTCCCGCCACGCTCGGCTGACCTGCTGTTCTCCCGCTTCGGGGTGATGTTCTTCGGCGAACCGGTCATGGCGTTTGCCAATTTACGCCGGGCATTGCGACCGGGTGGCCGGCTAGTGTTTGCCTGCTGGCGCCCGCTCAACGAGAATCCATGGATGTTGCTGCCGCTCCAAGTGGTCCAGTCGTTGGTACCGCCGATGCCGCGTCCCGGACCGAACGACCCTGGGCCGTTTGCCTTCGACGACCCTGAACGAGTCACGCGCATCCTGACAACTGCAGGCTTCGCCAGTCCTAGGTACGTCCGGTTCGAAATCGCAATGGTCCTCGGAACAAGCCTGGATGACGCGGCAGAGCAGGCCACCTCCATGGGCGCCGCCAGCCGGGCCCTGCAAGGACAACCGGAGGCAGTCATCGAAGTCGCCAGAACGGCGGTTCGAGCTGCACTGGTACCCTATCTCGAATTTGGGAGGGTGGCGCTTCCGGGCGCCATTTGGCTGGTCGAAAGCTCGACGGCTCAATAGCTGAGGCTTCAGGCTAGCCGTCTGAATGCCCACTTTTCAACTCTATTATACGCTAGACGAAGGCTCCGAAGCCATGTCCGCTTCGTGCCATAAGCCGACCTCGTGAGCGTGGCATGCTACAAAGCGATTTGGTATGGCAAGGCCATTGTTTAGAGCCGTTGACCTAGGGATTTGGAGCCCGTTTGTAACCAGGGAATTTTCAGATATGCCCGTGCGTCTCCTTTGCGCAGCTGCCATTCGCGCCGAAATCTTGGCGCTTATCTCGCAATTTGAAAAAAGCACCAATACGATTATCGACGTAAAATTTGATCTTAAATCCAGCCGTCGCATCACGGATCGCAGAAGGAGAGGACTTCGACGTCGGAATAGCTAATCCGTGGTATGTGCTAGAACTAATCGAGAGGAATCGCATCTACCACTCGGCCGCGTCCAACTGGCGATCGGAATGATCGCGCAGGCGGGCCTAAAGACGTGCACAAGTCGAGAAGAGATTGTGGAGTTGCTCGCGAATGCCAAGTTGGTCGCCTACACCGGCGAGGGAACAAGCGGTAAGACATTTCTGGCGGTCGCCGAACAACTTGGCCTGCCGCCGCAATTCTTCGCGCGAACAACGCCGATGCCGGCAGGGCAGCCGGTGAAGGCCGTCGCTGCTAGCGAATTTCGTGACACAGTAAAGCTAGGAGCAGTTTATGACTGAGATCCGCACGAAGTTCCTGTTCCGTCTTGCTCTGGACGTCGGTGCCCACCATGTGGTGGGTCCCACGCCCTTTGGCAGCCGCCGCGTCGCGCCCATTGCGGGCGGCACCTTTGAGGGGCCGCAGCTGTCCGGGATCGTGCTGCCCGGCGGCACCGACTGGATCACGGAGGATGCTGCCGGTTCCTGGTTCCGTATCAACGTGCGCGTGCCGCTACGCACCCATGACGGCGACCTGCTGACCATGGCTTACCAAGGCTTCCGCAGCGGCCCGCCAGAAGTGCTCGCGAAGGTCTCGCGCGGAGAGACCGTCGATGCCGACAGCTACTACTACCGCGTGTCAGGCTCCTTCGAGACGGCATCGCCCAAGCTGGCTCGCCTCAACACGCTGGTTGTCGTCGCCACCGGCTGGAGGACCTCCGTCGGTCCAGGATACGACGTCTTCGAGGTGCTCTGATCGCAAGCTCTCCGCAGCACATCGCGCAACCGATCAATCCGACGATGGGTATCAGGCGCGCTGCGGTCGGCGTCCGTAGGGTCACGGACCGAATGCGAAACATGGTGCTCCGCCATCGCTGCGCTCCTTTTGACTGTGTCGCAATTCAGAGTTGCGCCCGAACGTAACCCAGATCTGGCGCCCGCGAAATCCGGGTTTATCAGTGCGAGCGCCGCAGGCCGGTTCGAACACACTTGACCCTAGATTTGCCCGCTTAGGGTCATGTGCTGATCCAGGCGGCGCGTCCGTTGCAGGTCGACTATTGCTTTGGCAGCGGACCTTGAGCAGCAGGTCGGGTTTCAAAACACCTCGACATGCGCTAGCCATACGGGGAGAGGCGCGAATCACGCGCTGGCGCGGCGGCGACATCACCCATGAGCATCGAGCGCAACGAGCGTTATGACCTCTTCGTCATCGGCGGCGGCATCAACGGCGCGGCGGTTGCCTGCGACGCCGCCGGCCGCGGCCTCTCCGTCGCCCTGGCCGAGGAGCGCGACTTCGCGGAGGGCACCTCCTCGCGCTCCTCCAAGCTGATCCATGGCGGCTTGCGCTATCTCGAAACCTACGATTTCCGGCTCGTCCGCGAGGCGCTGCGCGAGCGCGAGATACTCATGGCGAAGACGCCCCATCTGGTGTGGCCGATTCGCCTGGTGCTGCCGCATGTACCGGGCTTGCGGCCGCGCTGGATGATCCGGCTCGGTCTCCTGCTCTACGATCACCTGGCGCCGCGCAAGCGACTGGCCGCCTCCGCGGCGATCGACTTCGCGCGGCATCCGGCCGGCGCGGCGCTGAAGCCCGAGTTCCGCCACGGCTTCGCCTATTCCGATTGCCGCGGCGATGACGCGCGCCTGGTGATCGCCAACCTGCTGGGTGCGCAGCAGCATGGCGCCCGCATCCTGCCGCGCCATCGCTTCGTCGCGGCCCGGCGCGACGGCGACGCCTGGAACGTCGAGCTGGAGAACGCGATCTCCGGCGAGCGCTTCCCCTTGCGCGCGCGTTCACTTGTCAATGCCGCCGGTCCCTGGGTGATCGCGGCGGGAACGGCGATCGAGGGCGTCACCGCCACCCGTCGCCTGCGTCTCGTCAGGGGCAGCCACATCGTCGTGCCGCGCCAGTGGGACGGCGATCACGGCTACTTCCTGCAGACCCGCGACGGCCGCACCATGGAGGCCTTCCCCTTCGAGGGGGACTTCACCTCCATCGGCACCACCGACGAGCCCTGGGACGAGGCGCCGGAGCGCGTGCGCATCGCCGACCCCGAGATCGACTACATGCTGGCCGAGGTGAATCGCTACTTTCGCAAGCCCGTGCAGCGCGCCGACATTGTCTGGAGCTATGCCGGCGTCCGCCCGCTGTTCGAGGTCGGCGGCGCCCGCGACAGCGCCCTCTCCACCCTCACCCGCGACTATTCCTTCGACATCGACCATCGCGACGGCCGGGCGCCCGTGCTCACCATCTTCGGCGGCAAGCTCACCACCCACCGCCGCCTGGCCGAAGACGCCCTCGCCAAGCTGGCTCCCTTCCTGCAGCCGCCGCGACCCGGCCGCACCGCGCAGGAGATCCTGCCCGGCGGAGAGCTCGGCGCAGGCGGCCTGGACGGTCTCGCGGCGGCGCTGAAACAGGCATCCAACTGGCTGCCCGAGGGCCACGCCCGGCGCTATGCCCGCCTCTACGGCACCCGCGCCCGCGCTCTCCTCGGCACCGCCCGGGCACTCCCCGACCTCGGCACTCCCTTCGGCGCCGACCTCTATCAGCGCGAGGTGGATTTCCTGATCGAGACGGAGTGGGCGCGCACCGCCGACGACATCCTCTGGCGCCGCACCAAGCTCGGCCTGCGCCTCGACGCCGCCGCCGTGGCACGTCTGGAGGCGTACTTGCGCACAAAGGCGCTCAGCTAAGAATCCCCGTCTCTCACGGCCTCAAACCGCTCTCTGAGAGGTCTCTGACATGCCGGAAGTGCGCAGGGTCATGTCCTTGTAAAACAAGCACGATTTTTTAATGCATGGGGTTGTTTTGCAGAATCGTGTTTTCCGGCCCCGCGTGCCCGCTGTTTCACGTGAAACATCTTTGCGTAAAGGGACTCTCGTCCCAGGCCGCCCGCGATGTTTCACGTGAAACCATTTTCTCCGGCGCCGTCTCACGAGAGACCGGCGCGCGATGTTTCACGTGAAACATTTCCGCGTAAATCCGAATGTCTCGGATCTCGCGACCTGACGCACGGCGTCTCAACAGAGTCCCCTCTCCCCTTGTGGGAGAGGGACAGGGTGAGGGGCTGGCGCCGGCAGGCGCCGATGAATCCGTTTCAGACAGGCGTACGCGTAAGTTGAACACGCATCGACCCGGAGAAGTCTCTTCGCGCTACCGCGCGAGTCGCCTCACCCTGCCCTCTCCCGCAAGGGGAGAGGGGGTTCTGTTGGATGGCCTTGCGTTCTGTCGCCTCGCCGACGCCTTACTGCCACGATCTCCGCCAGGATCGAGATCGCGATCTCCTCCGGCGTGATGGCGCCGAGATCGAGGCCGGCCGGCGCCTTGATCTTGTCCAGCCGTGCGGGATCGATGCCGGTGGCCGCCAGCGCGTCCTTCAGCGCCGCCGCCTTCTT
>Ga0137403_10001525_pt1 | contig 29047 bp, 26 predicted proteins | sample CZOMad2_1_16fung_FD_122057 | JGI IMG/M metagenome (GOLD analysis project Ga0137403, IMG submission 122057) | Vadose zone soil fungal communities from Angelo Coast Range Reserve, California, USA - CZOMad2_1_16fungal (Hybrid Assembly) | ecosystem: Environmental > Terrestrial > Soil > Vadose zone... | reverse complement strand
GCAAAGTCGTGAAAGGCGAAAGCGCTTGATCGGTAAAAAGGTGGAACGGTCGCCGTGGCGACTCCTCAACGCGTTGGCAGACAGTTTTGGCCAGGTTACGTGCGCCGGAAGCGCACGGAGCGAATCAATCTCCGCCGCTGATGCCAGCACAGCCCAAGAACGCCGAGCAACCCACCCGCGACCGTCGCGGGCTCAGGAACGACCGTGCCATTTACCTGAATGTTATCGATTAGATTCTGGAGATCGTTGCCATTGGACTGTCCGTTGACGAAATTCAGCCGCACGAGGAGGTTAGGCACCCCGAGAGTCACTACTCCCATTGTATTGTTAAGAGTTATAATTGATATCGCGGTGGGGATTGGCGTGACGACGCTCATATTGACCCAAGACACTCCTCCATCGAGGCTCGCCTGAAGCTGAACATTTTGGAAACCATTTCCGCTGCCACGGCTCGCGAAGCTGACCGACTGGATGTCATAGATTCCCGCCACCGAGGGGAAAGTCATCACGAGATTCAAATGAGCCTGCCCTGAACTGTGGAGACCAAGGCTGATCGTGTTCGGGAGGGCCCCAGGAGGACGGTTTGTATTTCCAAGCACAAGCCCCGACTCGGCTGAGAGATTCGCGACGGTATACGGAGTGCCATTGTCATTTTGGAAGAGGAGAGCGAACGGCGGAAGGTCGCCCTGCTCGATCGCCGGCACATGGGAACCCCGGTTAACGATCTCAGGCGGAGGCGTCGGACCCTCAAAATCGTAATAACGGATACATGCCGGACAATCTGCATTCGCGCACGGGGCGAAAGCCGCGAGCAGCAGCAACGCACCCGCCAAAATCACGAGCAAACGAAACGGCAAACTGCGCCGCGAACATGTCTTAAATTTTCGCATGGTTCCTCCCAAGACTTGAAGAATCACGCCGTTTTTAACAATTCCCGTTGGCATGGCAAGACTTTTTTTAGATTTTTTTGAGGGAATCCTGTAGAGGCAGCCGTGTCGGCTGCGGCGATTTAGATTTGCGCAGGCGATTCGCCCGCCGCTAGCGAGCCCTCAGGCGATTGAGGTCAATCGCCCCTACCTTCTACGGAAACGACGACATCACGAGTCAAATCCCGCAGATGCCGATTCGCGTTCGTCACGAATTGTGTTGACAGCCCTAGGTTATTTTCCTTAAGACTCGGCGTTGTTAGCGGATCTGAATCAGGCGGAGGCCTTTCGCCCCGCCAGGTTCTTCGCCTCTTCCGGACCCGCGATTCCACAAATCAAACATTGCGCGGGGAAAGGAAGGAAGAACCATGAATCCATTGATTAAGCTCAAAAAAACAGCTCCACTACTTCTGATCACACTTACGCTCCACTGCTTCGCGCTTTTGCCACAAGCGCAAGCGGTTGTCCCGCCGCCAGACGGGGGTTATCCCGGTAACAACACTGCCGAAGGCGATTTCGCCCTCTTTAGTCTCACCACTGGCTTTGAGAACACAGCCGTTGGCTTCGCTGCCCTGGGCAGCAACCTCGTCGGCTCCGCCAACACGGCCAACGGTTTCGGTGCGCTGGTTAGCAACAGGACCGGCAGCAACAACACGGCCAACGGTGACACTGCGCTCTTTGGCAACACCACCGGCAACAACAACACGGCCAACGGTGTTCAAGCGCTCTTTAGCAACACCACCGGCAGCAACAACACGGCCAACGGTGTTCAAGCGCTCTTTATCAACACCACCGGCAGCAACAACACGGCCAACGGTGTCAGTGCGCTCGCTAGCAACACCATCGGTATCAACAACACGGCCAACGGTGTCGGTGCGCTCTTTAGCAACACCACCGGCAACAGCAACACAGCCATCGGTGACGGTGCGCTCATTTTCAACATCACCGGCAGCTCAAACACGGCTTTGGGCATCGGCGCTGGCTTAAACGCGACAACGGGTGTAAATAACGTCTATATTGGAGCAGGTGTGGCGGGCGTTGCTGGGGAGAGTAACACCTGCTACATCGCGAACATCTTTGGCCGGACCTCGGCCGACGGAGTCCCGGTGCTCATTAACTCAGCTAATAAACTCGGCACCACCACTTCCTCGCAGCGTTTTAAGCAAGAGATCAAACCAATGGACAAAGCCAGCGAAGCACTGTTCTCCCTCAAACCGGTGAGTTTCCGTTACAAGAAAGAGATTGACCCCGCAGGCACCTCGCAGTTGGGCCTTGTGGCCGAAGACGTACAAAAGGTGAATCCTGCTCTAGTGGTGCGTGACAAAGACGGAAAACCCTACAGTGTGCGGTATGACCAGGTGAACGCGATGCTGCTCAACGAGTTCCTCAAAGAGCATCGGAAAGTGGAGAAACTGGAATCGGCGCTGAGCACAGTTAACGAGCGCTTGGCAGAGCAGGATGCAAAAATCCAGAAAGTGAGCGCTCGAGTTGAACTGAGCGGACCCGCACCGCAAACAGCCGTAAACGAGCGGTAGAGCAACACTTCTTAATTCTGGGGGCCGAGGTGGAACGGTCGCCGCGGCGACTCCTCAACGCGTTGGTCCTGCAGCTGCCGGACGGCTTTGCCGCCTGATATTTGCGCCTTCGGCGATTACTGGCATCGTCTCGCCGCGGCGAGCCGATCCACCTTCGGCTGCGACTTGCACGCGACACGCGCGCCACCACAGCTGTAGAGGCAGCCGTGTCGGCTGCGACGTTTAAGATTCTGCAGGCGACCAGCCTTCGCGTGGCTTCGGCTTGGCAGGCACGTCCGCCAGCCGGACGGACTCGTCCCGCGGCGAGCCTGCCGCTACAGAGGTAGGGGCGATTGACCTCAATCGCCCGCGGGCGGTTCGGGTGAACCGCCCCTACCTTTTTCTGTCTGCGCAATACGACCACGCCACGAACCCGATCACGCGTCATCGAGCCTGCCGCGACAGTAGCGTCTGGGGCGGCACCAGCGGCCGATTGAGGTTGTGATAGAGTAGCCAATTCCAGCCGGAAAGGTCGGAGTAGCGATAAATAGTTATCAGTTGGTAATTATTTCCAAAATGATCGGTCACTCGCTCAGGTTGTTCTCTGAGGTCGAAACGATGAAAAATTAGCCACTCCGCTCCTAATGACGGCCTGTTCGTGCGAACATATTGCTCGTCCAACGTTACTCTATCCACATAGTGTGTGGAATCCGGCCGCTCGAGGTAACGTTTATAATAGTTCACCAACATTGCGTTACGAAAATCGTGATCAGACGTGATCACGACCTCTCGACCGCCGGAATTTTTTTCCATGAAACGGAGCGCGGCGAGGTACTGGCCGCGACCGAATCGGAGTAGGTTACCCGTGTTGACGGCGTTACCCGCGACGAAAATTGCCAACAGCGTCAACCCTATACCAAGCCCGGTCACCCCTCGACGCAATAGGGCTGCGTAGCCCGAAGAAAGCAGCACGAAGGAAGCCGCGACGCTGATCATAAAATAGCGAACGGAGAGTGGCACCAGTAGTAGAATTGGAATCAATCCGATCGGCGCCATGATCACAACAGCGTAAAAGATCCAGCGATCGTCGCGCGCAAACATCAAATAAACGAGAGCGACGTATATTGAGGCGACGGCCAGTAGAGCTGCGATTCCGGCCGCCGCGCCACTCGCAGGTCCGCCAAGCATGTAGGAAGCCGTCTTGATCAGTAATGGCGTCACTTGATACTCAGGCCCGCCGCCCACTTCCATGCCGCGAACCGCGACGAAATAAAAGGCTAGCAACAGTACGATCGGCACTGTGAAAAGCGCGAACAGGTCGAGCACACCTTGTCGCCATTTCGATCGGTAGCGGACGAAGCGCCACAGCGACCAAACAACGAGGCCCGCAAGGCAAACTGCGAATTCAAGGTGGGCGAGAAAACCGAGTATCACGGCGCTCCAAAAGACAATTATCCAAATCCACGACCGTCTTTCTTCGAATTGCTGCAGCGCATACCAGGCTAAGAGGGCAAAAAAAATGGCCAACGAATACCCGCGGGCCTCTGTGCCGTAGTGAACCAAGAGGTACGATGAGGACGTGAGGGTCACGGCGATGCATCCCTCAAGCCAGGATCGGCGCGCTCCGATAAACCCCGCTACCGCAACCGTTCCGATTGAGGCCAACACTGAAGGGACTCGATACATTAGTGCGGAGGCGTTTCGGCCAACGAGCCACATCCACAACGAAACGAGGTGGTGATTGTTCGAGTGTTTGCAATTAATAAACACGTCACCAAGTGAGTGGACGCGTTCGCGGAGTAGTTCGAGTGTCCAGACCTCGTCGAACCACAAATCATTTTGCGCGGCAAGCACACGGACAACAGTACCAACGGCGAAGGAAGCGGCTGCGATCGCAAGCATCGCTTTGTTCAGCGATGGCTGTTGAGTCTTACCTGGTGTTTTCACAAAGATTGTCGCCCATCCGACCGTGCCATTGCGAAGTTTGACCCGGGAGGGCACGCCTGTCGGTACAGAGAGGTAGGGGCGATTGACCTCAATCGCCTTGGGCGGTTCGGTGAACCGCCCCTACCTTTTTTCGCCTTCGTGTAATACGACGGCATCACGAATTAACTCGTGCAGATGCGATTCCGCATCCGCTGCGGAGAACGGCTCGCTGCTGATAAGGATTGCTTCGATGACCTGCTGTCCCAAGTGACGGCGTCCTTCCAGCACCGCGCGGAGACGCTCGGCTCGTGTCCATTCGGAGCGGCTTCCTGACATGCCAGGCAGGTTCGTGGCCTGAGGCGGCGCGGAAGACCCCGCAGCGCGATCTTCCGATAGGCAATAAAATGCGTGCGCTGTCTGCGGTCGGGAATCTTCGAATGCGCGCTGAAATTCAAAATGGCGAAACGGCAACTCAAATGAACCGGTCACCGGGTGATTGCGCACGCCGTCATCGGCGACCTGGGTCCAGCCGCTGGCCGGGAGGCAAACATCTGGCCGATGCAAGTTCGCCAGAAGCGCGCTGTTTCGACCCGGCTTCCAGCGAAAAAGGTACAGCAAACAGGAGATGGTGTTTTTCCGAGCACCATTCACTTGTGTGCCGGAACCTTTCGGCTCACCAGCATTTTCGGAAGTGGCGGGCGACGTTAACGTCCATGCCGCCGCCTCGCCCTCGTCGAACCGGAGGACGCCCCGGATTTCTGAGTCGATCTTGAGTTTGCGGAAATTCGGCGACTGTTCGGGCCAACGCACACTCCAAGTTGCCGCGCTGACAAGATTGTGTTCGTGAGCGCGATACCAGCTCGCGGTTCCAATCTCAACGAGCAGCAGCCAACAGAGGGCCGCAGCCACGAAGGACATCGGAGACTGTAGAGGCAGCCGTGTCGGCTGCGATTTGCACGCGACACGCGTGCCGCTACAGCCAGATTCTGCAGGCGACCAGCCTTCGCCTGGCTTCGGCTCGGCAGGCACGCCTGCCACCACAGAAGCCTTCTTCCGACCGAGCCAATACGCCAGGCCCATCGTGCTCACGAAAACGAGCATGATGATGGTGTAGCCCGCGGTGTCATGCCAGTGACCGGCCTCGGAAATACTTTTTGTCGCTGCCACCTGGACGAGAAAAACTGCGCGGAAAAAATTGGCGAGAAGCGCGATTGCAACAGCGCCTGCGACGAGCGCCAAGCGGCGCAAGACCGAAAGTCGTTTCAGTTCGCCGAAAAGCAGTCCGATCATTAGTGCTGTTTGCAGGGAACGGATACCGCTACACGCTTCGTTTACGCCTACAAGACCGTTGCTCACGCGAATAAGATTGCCTTCTACTTGCGCGGGAGTTCCAAGCAGCATCGCCGTTTCCGCGGCGACGTGGGCGACGATACGCATCAGCCCCTGAATGATCGGGACTTCCAGTTGTGTTGGCCATGGCACTGCAACGAAAATAAACGCGACAGGGAACGCAAAATGGCGGAGCCACGGCATGCCGCCTGCATACCAGATCAATAACAGCGTTAGCGTCATGACTGCCGCCGCATGGACCCAGGCGAGCAATCGCCACTCTGGATTCGCAATCTCAAAGAGACGCACCGGCAGCAACAAAAGAAGCGCGGCCAAGCCAATGATCGCTGCAACCAAACGACTTCTGACTTCTAACTTCTGACTTCTAACTTCTGGCGTCGGCCGGTCCTGCCAGCGCAGCCAGAAAAGGCAGAGCGCGAAAAAAGGAACGAACCAACCAAAGTTGTACTGTTCGTTGACCGACCACTCGCCACTGAGTTCTCTGCAAAGTCCAAACCACAGAGCGCCTAGGAACAAAACGCTTAGCACAAACGCGAGCGGAAATCTCTCGCGAGACAGCGGCGCAGCCTCGGTAAATTTGTGTGGAGTTGCCACGTTTTGCACCGGCCGACAGCTTACCAAATTTGTCCGCAAAGCGAACCGGGAATGTTTTTTTGGGAAACTGGTTGTTTTCCGGTCGGTGACTTGCCGTGACATAGCAGGGCGGCTCTGTTAAACGCCGTTCTCACGAATTGGCGTCCGCCGCGGCGGACGCCCTACAATCGCGTGACACGGATCGTTGTTCGATGTTGGATGTTCATTCATGATTCCGACCTGCCAGATTCTGGGCATTCAATTCTTCAACGGCGACGTCGATGATGCGGTCCAGTCAATGATACGGCGCGGCGGGTTTTTGATTGCGCCTTCGGGAACTTGTTTTGCCCGATTGCGCGAGGACGAGCGGTATCGGCGCGCGGTCCTCGCGGCTGATCTGGCGATTGCCGACAGTGGTTTAATGGTTCTGCTGTGTCGTTTGTTTCGTCGTGAAAGCCTTCAGCGCATTTCGGGCCTGAAGTATTTGAAACATCTGCTCGCCACGTTGAAAGGCGGGGGAACTGGAGACGTTTTTTGGATCGTTCCCACCGGGCGCGCCAGGCAAAAACTGTTGGATTGGTCGCGGCGGGAAGCGTTACCGATTACCGGCGAGGATAGTTACGTCGCGCCGCGCTATGGATTCGAAGTTGGGGATCCAAGTCTTGTTGCGTTGATTGAGCGGCGTCGCCCTGCACAAGTGATCATTGCGATTGGCAGCGGCCCCCAGGAAAAACTCGGCTTTTATTTGCGCGAAAATTTATCGTATCGTCCGGCGATCCATTGCACCGGCGCTGCGCTCGGATTTATCACGGGCGATCAGACTTCAATTCCCTACTGGGCCGACCGATTTTATCTGGGCTGGTTCTTCCGCTTGCTAGCGCAGCCGCGCACTTTCATCCCCCGACTGTCCCGCGCCTTGGAACTCCCGTGGTTAATTTTGAAATACGGTGAGAAGTTGCCGCCGATGCGAGGCCGTGTTTAGGAATCGATACCAAAAATTCAGATTTAATGAGCAACTACATTAACGAAATTCTCTTCGCTCTTCGATTCCGAGCTGCGGAAATGTGATAATGCCCGCATGAAGGTCGATGATGTCCGCACAATTCTCAGTGCATTGAATGATGCAAACGTCCGTTATCTGATCGTCGGCGGACTGGCTGTTGTGGCACACGGTTATGTCCGGTTCACCCAGGATATTGATTTGGTCGTTCAACTGGAACGAGAAAATGTGCTGCGTGCGATGAGTGCATTGATGGCGATTGGCTAGCGCCCATTGATCCCAGTCGAGGCGGCACAATTTGCAGATGAAACGCTGCGTCAGCAGTGGAGGGATGAAAATGGCATGATTGTCTCTCATTGTTCAATCCGCACCGTGAAAGCACGCGTGTTGATATCTTTGTTAGTGAACCGTTTGTATTTGCGCAAGAATTCGAAACGGCCAATTGGCACACATGGGGAGAACTGCGAGCACCTGTCCTTCGAATTGAGGCGTTCATTGCCATGAAAGCGGCGGCTGGTCGGCCGCAGGACCTTGCCGATGCGGCGCTGCTGCGCGACATTCTTCAAGTGCAACGTGATCAGATTACGCCGCCGTGAATAAACGTGCTTCTCTAGATTCATTGTCGCCAGAGGAACGCGCCGCCTGGCGCAGGCACAATCTACACACGCTCGCCGAATCTGCTGCTCTGCCGTTTGAGGAGAAATTGACGATCTTGGAAGATCTCGAGGAGCTTACAGTCGCGATGGGATATGAACGTGATCCCGGCACGGGCCGTCTGCGCAAGCCCAACTCATGACCAGGGATTCGTGATGAATCTGCGCAAGAAATCAACGTCCGAAGAATTCGAGCGCGCGCTTGCCGAGTGCAGACCGGAGGATTTCGACGGCCATACCGAATTTTACCGCCTGACACCCGAGCAACGGCTCGAATGGCTGTGCGAAGCTGCGACGTTCGTTTACGAGTTCAAAGGTAAGGCGAATTCTGACGCTGGAATTTGACAGTTGTCACTCTCATCTCAATCCTCTCAACGCTCCACCCGGTCGCGATCCCAAGGAGGGGCGGAAGGCTGTCGCCGACGCGGCGAGAATTGAGTGATCCGTGATCGGTCCGGAATCAATCTGTGTAAATCTGTGTCCATCTGTGGCTGAATGGAAGTGATGGGACCTATTTTCCTATCGCTTTTTGCTGCGACCATTTTCGCGGGTACGACCTCGGCGGTTCTTCAGTCGCCGGCGTCAAAACAAGGTTTGAATTTCGCCGTCGGAGAACGCGGGCTCACTTCACTCTCATTCAATGGACAATCGCTTCTCGTCTCGCCTGCAAGCGGCGAGTTGCAGCCGGAGAAATCTGTTTTTCGTGCTGTGCTCGACGCACTTCTTCCTCGTGCTTCGTCACCAGGCGCGACGCCGAATAAGAAGACCGACACCATCGATCTGAGTTACCCGTGGGGACGCGTCTCCTGCGCGTACGGCAAACAAGACGATAGACTGACACTGAGAATTGAGGTTTCGAATACCGGGTCGGCACCGCTCAACGAATTCTCTGTTCGTTTGATGGAACTAAACTTTCCGCGTGTTCCCAATGGCGGCACCCTCGAGGCGGGCATGTTCGGGTTCGGCTTCAAAGGGCCGGAGTGGCCCCTGAATCGTTGGCCTCCTTCGATTCCTTCAGCTGCCGATCCACGGTTTGTCGTTCCTATTGTTCGCGCGGATTTTGGGGTCGGCTCATTGAATTTTTGCAGCGACGACCTTGAATGTTCCGTCGGCATACCGCACACGACAAACCCGCCGGATGGCACCCGCTATCCCTTGGTAATCACGTGTGGCGGCGTAAAGCCGGGCGTTAGCAAGGCGTTCAACGTTTCATTGCGTTTCGGCCCGGTTGGTGCACAGGTGCAAGATCTCTCGCGCGATGTTCTGGAACGGTACGCAGGGAAATATCCATTCCAGGTAAGCTGGAAAGATCATCGCCCCATCGGCGCGATCTTCCTGGCCAGCTCCGGAACCAACGTCGCCACGAATCCGCGCCGCTGGATTCTGAACTACGGCGAGATCGACGTTACAACCCAGCAGGGCAAAGCCGATTTTCGCGAAGCACTCCTCAAACATGCTGACAAGAGCATCAAAGCATTAAAGGAGGTGAACGCTCAGGGAATGATTACTTGGGACCCCGAAGGCGAGGAGTTTATCGGGGCCTGCTATTACGGCGATCCGCTCCTTGTTCCGACGCTCGCGCCGGAAATGGAGTTTAAAAACGACGGCACAAAAAGCGCGATTGACGAATATTTCGAAAAATTCCGCGCAGCCGGACTGAAAGTGGGTGTCTGCATTCGGCCTCAACAAATCACGATGGTAGAAGGCAAGCCGGTGCATCATGCTGCCGAGGACGAGCACGCAGCACAGATTCTTCGGGAACGGATCGCCTACGCGAAGCAGCGATGGGGTTGCACACTGTTCTACGTGGATTCAACCGCAACTGCATATGGCGCGATTAATCCGGACGTTTTTAAAGCGGTCGCCGACGCGTATCCCGATGTCTTGCTGATCCCCGAAAACGAATCGATGCGTTACTTCGCATACTCTGCGCCCCTTAATTCCTACATGCATCACAAAATAACATCGACGCCAGCTGGCGCGCGGATGGTTTACCCTAAGGCGTTTAGCGTGCTGATGGCGCCTGAAGGCGATCGGTCGGAAGATCACGATGCTCTTGTAGCGGCCGTGCGGCGTGGCGACATCTTGCTTTTCAACGGCTGGTACGCGGGTAACGAGGCAGATAAAATCAAAAAACTATACGAGGAAGCTGCCGCCGAACGGCGGCCAGAAGTCAGAGGTCAGTAGTCAGAGGTCAATAGTCACAGGAGAGGAGGCAGTAATCAGAGCACAGAGGAAATTATGCAGATCGAATCAGCAAAGGACTTAGGCGTCTACAAACTTGCAAACGAATTTGCGATGGAGATTTTCGAGATCACAAAAACCTTTCCATCGGAAGAAAAATACGCGTTGACGAGTCAGATTCGGCGCTCGTCGAGATCAATCTGTTTGAATCTTCGCGAAGCCTGGGCAAAGAGACGCTACGCAGCGCATTTTGTGAGTAAGTTGACGGACTGTGATGGTGAGAATGCCGAGACTGATTCATCTTTGGACTTCGCCAAACAGTGCGGATATATCTCGCCGCAACAACATGCTGCATTGAGCGAAAAATGTGCAGAGATTGGTCGAATGCTTGGTGGAATGATTAAAAAGTCGGAATCGTTCCTTGTTCCGGAGTAGGGACGTGGCCTCTGACTTGTGATTACTGACTTCTGACCTCTGTCCTCTGTCCTCTGGAACGTCTTTGACACCTGAGTTTTTCCGCAGATAATTGGCAAACCTTGCTAGCTGGCAGGATGTGATGCGCCCATTTTTGTTCAACGTATAACTCGGAAGCGTGCCCCGGTTTATTCATAACGTTTCCGACCTGCTTCGTCGCGTTCTGTTTCTCTCGCGGCCATACGGCAGAGCGAAACTGTTTTTTATTTTTTCGCTCTCATTTGCGCAGGCTTTGTTTCAGGTCATCGGCGTCACATCGATCTTTCCGTTCTTGGCCCTGGCCGCTGATCCCGATCGCATCCGCCGATCTCATTTTGGCACGCGATTCCTGGGCATGTTTCCACCGATGGAGAATCGCCAGCTGCTTCTCGCAGCCGGAGTGATCGCCATCGCCGGCCTCCTCGTGTCCAACGTAGTGAACTTGCTGGCCGAATACGCTCGCACGCGTTATGCCCAAAACTTTGGTCACTGGCTGAGAGTCCGGCTGCTGCGTCAAATAGCATCGCAGCCATATATTTATTTTCTCCAGCGCAACTCCGGCAATCTCCTAAAAAAAATTCTCGGCGACGTAACGAATTACACCACCGGAGTGCTCCTCCCGTTGCTGGACACGGTCGCGCGCGTGCTCACCGCAGTGCTTCTATTGGTCACGCTTTTTTTGGTCCAACCGGTGATCGCTGTCTCGGCGGCAGTTGTGCTGGGAGGATTTTACGTGATCACGTTTCGGCTCCTCACGCGGAAACGTCGAGAGGTGGATGAAAATTTAAGAGTATCTGTCGGCGCCTTGTTCTGCGAAGCGCAACAGATGCTCGGCGGGATTAAACCGGTGAAGGTTCATCGCGCCGAAGAACATTTTCTCAGCCGGTTCGCCAAGCATTCCGCTGTGCTCGCAAAAATGTCTGCTCGGCTTCCAGTTTTGGGCAACAGCGCGCGTTATCTTGTGGAACCGCTCGCTTTCGGCGGTCTCGTTGTGGCTGTGTTGCTGCTCGCGGCAAGAGGTCGCGATTTCTCGGACATTCTTCCCAACCTGGGTGTAATGGCGCTTGCAGGTTATCGGCTGCTGCCTTCACTCCAGTTGCTTTATAGCCAGCTGACTCAGATCAGCTCGATGCGCCATGCGGTGGACGAGGTGTACGATGAATTTGTTGCCGTGGAAACGGACCGCTCAATCTCGGCGGCGATAAGTAGCGACGTGCTCGCTCGAGCGAAGCCTTTACGTTGGAGCGATTCAATTACTTTTCGCGAAATCAGTTTTCGCTACCCTGCCGTCTCGCGGCCGGCATTGGACGGAATTTCCCTGACCATCGCGAAGAACACTTCGGTCGGTGTGATCGGTCCGACCGGTTCGGGAAAATCAACTCTCGTTGATTTGCTGCTTGGGCTCTATCAGCCAACAGGAGGCGAGATCCTCATCGATGGTCGGCCACTAACACCTGCGCTGGTTCCCGCCTGGCAGGCTTCGATTGGTTATGTGCCACAGGACATTTTTCTCATCGACGACACGATCGCGCGCAACGTCGCGTTTGGCTTGCCGGATGACGAGATTGATCCTGAGCGGTTGCGCGAAGCGTGTGCGACGGCGCAGATACTCGATTTCATTGGAGCGGAATTGCGTGACGGCTTTGACACGATCGTGGGGGAGCGCGGTATTCGTCTTTCCGGCGGCCAGCGCCAGCGGATCGGTCTTGCGCGCGCCCTTTACCATCGTCCGTCACTATTGGTTCTGGACGAAGCAACAAGCGCGCTGGACGTAGCTACTGAAGCAAAGCTGCTCGACGCGCTCCGCGGTCTTGCGGGAAAACTCACCATGGTTGTTGCCGCTCACCGCCTCAGTGCCGTGGCGAATTGCGACCAACTGGTTGACTTAGCTAATGAGATACCAGCTGTTGTCGAGGCTGCAAAGTGAACGGCGCTGAGCAGATGTTCGAAATGAGGGAAAATGGCGAACTCGACGTGTCAGCTCTAAATTGATGTTGAAACGCTGGCGGGCTCGCTTTAAACGAAGCTCTCCGTATCCTCAACCGGCATACAACACATTGCTAAACTCGAAATGAGCTGAGCCTGATCTAGTGATCTGCGACTCCGCCATCCGGTATACGTACATTTCAGAAAGGAAAGGACGTCTCCAATTTCTCAAATCTAGTAAAGAGGCCATTGCTCGTTGGCATGCCCGGTTCCGACGCATCGGCGAGCCTGCAAACTTCTTGGCTTGCATCGGTTCCAAGACCAACAGCTCCTTGAAATTATCAGAGATGACTGGGACTAAAAGAGTTTTGGGATTCGGAAAGCGAGTGGCAAACAGAGGCGTCCAACGATTGCGCCCATCAACTGCGTTGAGCAATGGTTACTGGAGAGCGCGCAAAGCGCTTCGATTTCCTGTCAGACATGACGCTGAAATCATTTACTGGCTGCGGCGACAACCCGAGCTGCCGAGTGGGTCGAAAACGGCGTCATTTCGCTTTCCCTGGGGCAACTTTGAATATGTTAATGCGGACCAGCTACGAGCGCAATTCGAGGAAATATTTATTGGCCGCCAATACGCATTTTCAACAGATAAGTCCACTCCGGTCATCATAGATTGCGGAGGAAACGTTGGGCTGAGCGCGGTCTGGTTTAAACTGAATTATCCAAACTGCAGACTAACCGTTTACGAAGCTGACCCGGACCTGGCGGAAATTGTGCAAGGGAACTTGACCCGTGCCGGTTTTGACAATGTTCCAGTTTGGCGTCAAGCAGTTTGGGTCGCGAACGAAACTGTGGGATTTTGTAAAACAGGCAATGATTCAGGGAGAATTGTTCCAGAGGGTCCAACTTATTGCCCTGCTATTGATCTTTCGGAACGTCTGCCGGATTGCGTCGATCTACTCAAACTCGACATTGAGGGCGCTGAATTTCAGGTCGTAAGCAGGCTTTGCCAAACGGGAGCTATTCAACGCATCCGACGTTTGATATGCGAATTTCATGTGTGGCGGGATAAAACAGATGATCTTTTACGAGCGCTTTCGCAACTTAGAGGTAGCGGAATGCAATTCTCGATGGAAGCGGCGGCCGTACCTTGGATTGGCATGGCCGATACGGAGGCGCCTTTTGAAGTAATAAAAAGAAATTACATCCTCATGGAAGTATTCGCGTGGCGGGACTAACAGCCTCAAATAACTTGCAAATGCCAGCACGTTTCGCACTTGTTTCTACCAGGGGTTTTCTGTGGGGCGGGAGCAAAGAATCGTGGAGTCGAGACGCGAGACTCCTTGCCAAACAGGGGAATCAAGTGGGTGCCTGTGTCCTCGCGAATTTCTTTGTTCTGCGAAAGGCGGACGCCTAAAGTTCCGGCCAAGCTTTTCCGAGGCGATTTGGATGTTTGTCTTTATTTCCACGATGGCGCTTGTGCCGTGGGGCGGAAGCGAGAACCTGTGGCATGGAGCAGCAAAGCACCTCCTTGCCCGGGGAACGGCCGTTCAGACGCAAACGGCACCGTGGCCCTACGTCCCGCGCCCTCTCGAAGACCTCGCGACCAACGGTGCTGTCGTCACTTTTCGGGCCTCACACGCTCCCTTTGCGTTGCGGATTCTGAGGCGGCTCTCTTCTGCTGCCTTTCGCCGCAAGTGGGAGAATCGTACGAGAGACTGGGTTTCTTTGATGCCTTCGCCGAAGGTGGTCATCTCGTGCGGAAGTTTGCTGGATGATTTCTCCCAGTTGGTATACCTGTCGGAAGAGAGGACGCCCTATGCCGTAATCGTGCAGGCTGCAGGCCCTGAACTCTGGCCCGATGATGGTCAGCTCGGCATTGTTTTCAAGCTGCTGAGTAACGCCCGCCGCGTGTTTTTTGTTTCGCAGCATAACTTAGAGGATGTCCAACAATGCCTTAACATGGAACTCCCAAATGCGGAGGTCATCTGGAATCCGGTGAATGGTGGCTCCATCCTGCGCGCCATGAACGTCACACTTCCGGATGTCCGTGAGGGCAGCCTCAAGCTCGCCTGCGTCGCCCGGCTGAATGTGCATGCGAAAGGCCAGGATGTGCTCGTCAAGACCTTAGCCTTAAAAAAGTGGAAAGCGCGCGATGTCTCGCTGACCCTATTCGGAGAAGGTCCTCATCGGCAGGTGTTGCATAATGTCGCCCGATATCTGGGCCTCGAACGCGTGTCGTTCGCTGGGCAGGTCGATGACATTCGTTCGGTGTGGGACGGGCACAACCTCGGGGTTCTTCCTTCTCGCTACGAAGGTCTTTCTCTTGCAGTCATGGAGGCAATGATGCTTGGCCGGCCTAATGTGGTGACGCGAGCATGCGGCAACTCTGAAGTCGTAGAGGACAATCAAACAGGTTTTATCGCGAACGCGGTCACGGTAGAAGCGTTTGACGAAGCACTCGAGCGCGCCTGGCAGCGGCGAAGCGAACTCTCCTCGATGGGAGCCCTCGCTGCACGAAGAATTCGTGAATTCATGCCCGAAGACCCGTGTCTTGAATTCGCCGAGAGGCTGCTCGTCATTTTTTCCTAGTCTGCCTTTTCAACCAATCGTACAATGACGGAGCCCTCCACTGGCCAAGGTAAGGTTTCGATTGTTATCCCATGCTACAACCATGGGGCGATGCTGCGAGAAGCGGTTGCCAGCATCGAACAGGTGCGTAACACAAACCCGCTCGAGGTGATCATCGTCGATGATGGGAGTGGCCGATGGTATGTCCCAGATTTCAATTTGTTATCATTGATTCGAATGAACTTCATAGATGTGTGTGCCCTAAATCGAAAGAAGTTATGGCAGGAGGTTGGTGGTTACGATGAGCAGATGCCTTGGATGGGTTTGGAGGATTGGGATTTTTGGCTGCGTGTGGCCTCGCATGGTGGTAGTTTTTCACCTTCCAAAGATTCGATTAGCGTACGCGGACAGACTCTCTGGCAATGCAGGGTCATCGGCATGCCGCACAACTAACAAATTACATTTTTAGCAAGCAGAAATGGCTTTTTACAAGCTGGTCCGCGAGACACATGAGGAGGTACAGAAGCTAAGGGGGCGAATTAGAGGAATAGAAGCTGCTTCATATGTTCCTATTGTTTAGCAGGCGGACTGCTTGCTCCAGGGCGACTGCTGCGAAAACTATGGCATCGTTTTTCACTGACAAGATGCAAGCAATTCGCCCGTTGATTTCGCACGCAACGCGTCCTTTCTGGTCGGTGATGATTCCGACCTACAAAGCGCGACCGGACTACCTGGAGGAGACCTTGGAAAGCGTTTTACAGCAAGATCCCGGGCCCGCACAGATGCAGATCGAGGTGGTGGATGATTGTTCGCCCGATGGCGCGCCCGTGGAGTTGGTTCGCAGGATTGCCGGAGATCGAGTCACAGTTCATCGCGAACCAAGGAATAATGGTATGGCCGGTGCGTGGAATCGCTGCATTGAACGAGCTCGCGGAGAATGGGTGCACATCCTGCATCCGGATGACATTGTGTGGCGAGGTTTTTATGAGCGCCTTTACGATGGCATTATCCGCCATCCGCACGTCGGCATGGCATTTTGTCGATTTGTAATTATTGATGCAAATGGCCACTCGAAAATGCTTGGACCGCTTGAGAGCGCGACGCGAGGGGTATTAGATAACTGGTTAGAACGCGTGGCGACAGGCTATCATGTTGAACCTCCAGCGGTGGTGGTTAGGCGGGCCACGTACGAGCGACTCGGCGGCTTCAGAACGGAACTCCCGGCTGTGCTCGATGTCGAGATGTGGGTTAGGATTGCCGCGTTTGCCGCCGTCTATTACGAGCCGAAAATTTTGGCCGGCTACCGGCAGCATGATGACAACGCATCTGCCATTCAGAAGAGGACGGGTGCAAATATGCAAGACATGGCCAAGGCGATTGAAATCTGGAAAGATTATTTACCGGCAAATTCCCGAACACAGCTGGAGCGGCAGGGCCGTCGCTTTTGGGCGGACGTCTCACTTATGGTTGCGCAGCAGTTTTTCTCCAATGATGATCTTGAGGCATGTACAAGTCAGTTGCGCGCTGCTAAAACTTTGTGGAACCGCGGTCAGCATCGTTCGCGTCGGTTACGGTTGAAAGCGAAAGTGCTTTTTTACCGCGCGTTGGGGCGAAGTGCTATATCTGCGGTGCGTGAACTTCGCAGGCGAATTCGACTTGGTTAAAGTGTTTGCCGCTGCACAATGGGAACAGCTCATGATATGAGGTAACAGTGTAGCTCTCCTCCCTACAGTGGAAAAATGTAACGATTAAAAGGATATTCATGTTATCAATTAACTTATCTGGCCATCTGGCCGTGGTTACCGGTGGAACTGGCCAGCTAGGACGGGTAATGGTGCGCACCATGGCTGCCTGCGGAGCGGGCGTTGTGATCCATTATCACCAGAATGTTGAGATGGCGCGCCAACTACTGAGCGAGGTACGGGCAGCCGGCCTGCCGGGGATGGTTGTACAGGCTGATGTGACCGTGGAGCAGGATGTGCAGAGAATGAAGGCCGAGATTGACAAGACGCTCGGCGCGCCGGACATCATCATCAATAACGCGGTGATCCAGTATGCCTGGGCGAATGTGCTCGAGCAGCCTCAGGCCGATTATGAAGGCCAGTTCCGCTCGTGCGTGCTGCACAATGTATTGATGGCGCAGGCTTTTGTCCCGGCGATGCTTGCGAAAAACTGGGGCAGAGTGATCGCGATCAACACCGAGTGCGCTATGCAGAACTTGCCCAGTCAATCGGCTTATGTCGCGGGCAAGCGCGGTATGGATGGCGTCCTGCGTGTACTGGCCAGAGAAGTGGGTCAGCACCAGGTGACGGTCAACCAGGTTGCTCCGGGCTGGATGATCACCGAGGCAGCTTCATCACGCGGGAACGATGAATGGTACATCCAACAAGTGCCGCTAAAGCGGCGCGGCACCGACCAGGATGTGGCCAACCTGGTCGCATTTCTCGCCTCGGACCTGGCGGGGTTTATTTCCGGGCAGTATATCTCGGTTTCGGGCGCAAATGTGATGCCGACTATATAATCCAGTCAGGCGTGCGTCCGCTGCTCTTCCTCCGCGCAATTGCTCACAATGAGATTTCGGATACTGACTGGAAAAGTCTACATGAGCTTACGAATTCTAAACACGGATGGTTTAACAAGTACTTGTGGAAACGGCATTGGACAGCACATCGAACGCTCAAAGGGAAGCCTTCAAACTTAAATTCGCTGGCGGACTTCTGAATCCCTTCAGTGGAATGAACGTATCGGTCCGTCTAGGCCAGCTTGCTTTGAATGTCCTGTCGCGCTGGTCCATCAAGCCTTTGCCGCCAAAGTCCGAATCCGGCCTGAATTATCTGACCATTGGCGGCCGTACTCATTGGTTGATGCTGCGAGAAAGCATGTTTTCACTTTATCGGTCGTGGAAAAAGCTGCCGACCATCACTGTTGTTTCGGATGGGAGCTGGTCGGCAGCGGATTTTTACCCCGTGTTTTCCTGGTGGCCAGGGAAGATCAATGTTCTTTTGCGTGAGCAAGTTATTGCTGAAGCAGACGCTGCCGGTGAGCGCGAGCTCGTGCAGTATGCGGAGGCCAGCGCCTGGGGATTAAAGGTTGCATCCATTGTCCTGTTAGCGCGCCGTGAACCGGTGCTGTTTGTAGATGCAGACATCCTTTGGTTTGCGGACCCGGCCGATGTGTTGGGTCCGAGCGATTGTTGGGCCAAGCCCCGCGGTGTGAGGGAAAGTAACTGCTATCAGCACCGCGATATGGCTCTGCGCTTCTGTCCACAGGTATTGGAGCCACCATTTGTCAACGGTGGCATATTAGCTCTGCACGGAGAGTTTCTGACAGCAGAAACTTTACGCGCCATGGTGCACGAGGCGCTTGCCGACCCCAAGGATGGCGCATTCGAACAGACCATTATTGCTTCGGCTGTGCACAGAGGAGCGGGTCTGCTGCCAGGCAACATTAGTTTCGTAGAGTTCGATGACATCGACAGGTTCTGTCATCGAAACATGAAAAGGGAAGGGTATTATTCCCGTCATTATGTGAACTGGATGCGGCACTTATTTTATCGGGATGCGTTTAAACTTCGCTTGCAGCGATCACACGCACATCGTTGGTGATTTGTTGTCGTGGAAACTAGCAATTATTAATGGGGAGCAAGAATTCACTGGGGTGAGATCCTCCTAGTTTCGGACCTGACTATGCCGCGCGATAAACGGATTCGCATTTTTTACCTGAGTTACCACCCACCGGTTCCAAGCTGGGGCACGGCGATGTCCTTTTACCGACATTTTGTCGACCGAAACGATTTCGAGATATTTGTCGCCACGGACAGTGCTGAAGTAGAGCAGTACAACGTCCCATATCCGTTTTTGCGGTTCGCGGTACCGAAGTGGCTCAACAGAATGCAGCACACGCGGTTCTATCGGTGGTTTTGGCATTACAACCAATCAATAGCGGGGTACTTTGTTCCGCACCAAGTTTGGCAGGCAGCACAGGCTTTTAGACCCGATCTGGTATTTACGATTGCAGGTAGTTGGAACTGGACAGCACGACTTGCTCAGCGCGTCGCGCGACGATTGCGGGTGCCGTTAGTCGCCAGCTTTAATGACTGGTTTGACTTCGGAGTTCTGATGCATTCGTCCTTTCGCGGTTCGCTCGAAAGGGCGTTCCGCAGATTTTATCCCGATTGTGATCTGGCATTCTGTACCTCGGAAGAGATGCTCGAGGCGCTAGGGCCGCATCCTAACGCGCATGTGTTGTATCCGATCGGGACAAGTATGGGCGACAACCAACGCGACTTTGTTCCGTTTATTTCCAATGGCAGGCCAGCCACGGTGTTTTTTGCAGGCTCACTGTCGTTTTGGTATGGACCGATGCTTGAGCGCCTTGTGCTAGCAAGTTCCGACTCTCCTTTGCGTTTCAAAATTTTCGGCAGCCACATCCACGCCACTTGGAGCCGGAGCTTTGACACCGCTGCGAGAGCGGCCGGCGTGTACCGAGGCCAGGTCTCTTTTGATCAGCTCAAGGCTCATGCCCAAGATGCCGATTTGCTATTGTTACCAATGGGTTTTGGCGACGAGTGCGCTCAAATTGAGCGAACCAGCTTTAAGACAAAGTTTCTTGATTACCTGACATTTCAAAAGCCAATTGTTATCTGGGGGCCGGAGTATTGTTCGGCCGTTCGTATTGCCCGTGAATTTGATGCGGCGGAATGTTACACTTCACCTGATGCCGCAGGTTGCATTGCTACTCTTGAGAACGTAGCGCATAGTTCAGAACGTCAGAAACAGCTTGTCGCGAATGCACACCGCATGTATCAGAATCGATTTGAACCGAGCCGAATTCATGCTGTGTTACTCAGCGAGTGCGAGAAATTAGTACGGCGGCAACGTCGCTGAAGGTTTTGAAAACGACGCGCGTCAAATTCGCAAAGTCTTCCCAAGTCCTACTAACGAATAAGTGATCGAATGCGAATCGCCATAATTTCTACCGTTGGCGATTGCTCGTGGGCCGGTAGTGAAGAGATGTGGAAGCTGTTCGCGACAGAAGCGCTGCATCGTGGGCATTCCGTCGCCGCTGCGCTGCAAACGCCAATCGCGCAGTCTGAAGAGCTTGCAGAATTTCGTGCTCTCGGTGGGGTCGTGTTCGCATATAATCCTCTTGATCGCTACACATCCCGCACCGTTTCTCGTGGTTTGTACTCGCGGTTTCGGCGGTTGGAGCGGTGGCGTCCTGAAATCGTGTGCACATCGGGCCATCCAGCCGTCCCATATTGGGATCGCGACATCTACAGGCTGCTGAACGCCCATACCGGTCCTCGAGTTTTCATCATCCAAGGCAACGCTGATTGGTTTATCCGCGGTCAAGCCGAACGCGATGCGTTGCGAGCACTGTACCGGTCGGCGCGGCGAATCATCTGCGTCTCGCGGAACAATGCAGAGCTATTGCAGCGACAACTGACATCGACTCTGCCGATTACGATTTTACCGAATCCAATCAGAACGCGGTTAGCGTACCCGTTACCCTGGCCTGCTGATTCAGAGCAACTGCGATTCGCGACAGTTGGTCGTTACGAGACATTTGGCAAATGCCAGGATTCGGTCCTTCAGGCGCTTGCCACGCCCGGGTGGAAGAAGCGCAACTGGCGACTGGATCTTTTCGGGAGCGGATCGGATGAAAGATATATACAGGACGTGATCCGCTACTTTGGGCTAAAAGACCGCGTTGCGTTATGTGGTTATGAGCGCGACTTCACGAAAATATGGATCGATCATCATCTCCACATTTTGATTTCTCGTGCCGAAGGGCTGGCGCTTGCGCTGATAGAATCGATGTTTTGCGGCCGACCTGCAGTGGTTACGCGCACGGGCGGGAATCATGAGCTAGTGCGAGATGAGAAAGATGGTTTCGTTAGCGCCAGCGAAGACCCAGAAATCATACATGAAACATTGGAGCGAGCTTGGAGCAATCGCCATAGATGGGCCGGAATGGGAGAAGCCGCGTTCCACCGAACCAATGAGTGGATACCCGAAGATTTGTCACTTCGTTTGTTTCAAGCCATCTGCGATTCGGAATGCTGATGGAAAACGTATGCATGCGCGATCCGCGTGTGATGCAAGCTGCTGCGAAACCGCAGGAACATGATCAACCACGAGTGAAAATCGCTCATTTCACATCTGAGTTAACTGGTGGTGCGGGTGTGGCTGCCCAACGCTTGAATGATGCGTTGCGGCGGGAGGGACTGGACAGTCGCCTTTACTATGAATGCGGCGTCCCAGTGGTAGCCGGGTGTCAGCCTATGTTTCAGAACCAGTCGTTTACGCGGCGCAACTTAGCTGCGTTGGCGCGAGCGCGGCGCAACCGACGCAATGCGCCTAGCTATCTTTTCACCAGCCCTCGCTGGTTCCGGCGAACGCGACTGCGAGATGCTGGTCCTCTGCCCGATGTGGTCAACTTGCACTGGATTTCGCGCTGGATTGATCAGCCTAGTTTCTTCGCGTCGCTGCCGCTGGAGTTGCCAGTGGTGTGGTCTCTGCACGACATGAATCCGTTTACCGGCGGTTGTCATCATGCGGATGATTGCGAGCGATTCACGGATCATTGCCGGGACTGTCCACAGTTGAAAAATCCCGGTCCGCATGACGATGCCTTTCGATTTTTTGAGATTAAGAAGCGATGTTATGCCGGGAAGAATCTGCACATTATCTCCAGCAGTAAGTGGATGAGTGCGCAAGCCCGCCGTAGCGCACTGCTACGAGATGCCAGATCCTTTCATACGATCCCGCTAGGGCTGGATCTCGAGTCATTCAAACCGATCGACAAATCCTGCGCGCGACAGGCCCTGGCCATTGATACTGAGCGGTTCGTCGTTGGTTTTGCGTCCGCCGATTTATCCAGCCATAACAAGGGTGGTGCGTTGCTGGTGGATGCTCTGCACGCTCTGGCTGACAAAGCGAAAATAACGTTGCTGATTTTTGGCGCGGGCAAGCTGCCGGACAGTGGCGGAAGGTATCAACTTATTGAACTCGGCAGCATTAACTCGCCACATTTACAATCACTATTCTATTCGGCATGTGATGTGTTCGCAGCGCCCAGCCGGATTGAGTCATTTGGTTTGACCGCATTGGAAGCGATGGCTTGCGGCACGCCTGTAGTGGCGTTCCAGACCGGTGGCCTGGTGGACATCGTAGCCGATGGCGAAACGGGTTTGCTGGAAAGGAGAGTCGGCAGTGTGGTGGGACTCCATGATCGATTGGCTTGGATGCTGCAACATCTAACCGAGCGACAAAACATGGGCTTGGCGGCGCGCCAACGTGTGGAAAAACAGTTTGCCAGTGGTTTGATGGCAAAGCGTTACGTAGAGGTTTACAACCGGCTTCTGGGACCTAGTGAATGAAGCGGATATTGATCAGGCCCACATTTCAAGACTGGTGTGACAACCGGTTGTTTACTGACGGCACGAGTTGGCAAGGTCGTTATCGCGGCGCCTTTTCTGCTTGGAAAGAAAAGGCGATGGGTTTGGGAATTCAGATAGACACCTGGGATCAAGCACCACTGGGAACTTGCGATTTATTATGGTTGCTAGATCTTCCAACAAGCCGAAAAGAATTCGAACAAATTCGCTCGGAGCTGAGACCGGGCACGTCGATAGTCCTGCAACTGTTCGAAAGCCCGGCTATCGCCCCTTTCGGATTGATTTCCGCCAATCGAAAGGAGGTTTCGGCTGTGGTGACTTATGAATTTTCCAATGCCTCCTCCGTCGTTTCGAAATATTTTCATTATCATTTGCCAGTGCCCATTCTTTGGCCGGCTAAGAATCCCCCCTTTTCCCAACGCAAAGGCTTGTTGATGTGTTATTCCAACCGCGTGAGCGGTTTCTGGGCGATTCGGCAGGCGGGACTGGCGGGGTTGCCTTTTTTTGGAAGAATGTTGGCCGGCTGGAAATGTCCGCTGTCATTGGTGACGGAACTCTCGTGTGGCGATCTGTATGGTGAACGGCGCGCCATCGCCCGCGAGGCGGAAAGATACTTGCCGGATTTTCTGGATATTTTTGGCGCCGGCTGGAATGGAGAACAAGTCTCGTGGTGTCCCCTGTATCCCAACCAGCCTTATCGCTGCTGGCGGGGCAAAGCAAAACTCTCCAAGCACCAATTGTCCGCGGAGTATCGTTTTGTTATGGCCTATGAAAACTTTCGTGGACGCCGCAGGTATATCAGCGAGAAAATCTTTGATGCATTGCAAGCCGGCTCGGTGCCGGTTTATCTGGGCGAAGAGCGGATTGCAGAGTTTGTCCCGCAAGAAGCGTTCGTCGATGCGCGAAACTTCCGCACACGTCGGGAATTGCTGGCGTATTTGCAATCATGCCCGGAACTGGAATGGGGGGAGATGCGCGAGGCGGGACAAAACTTTCTGCGTTCCGCTGCCTTTCAGTCATTTACCGACGAGGCTTTTGCCGAGCGCATGACTGATGTTTTGAAAAACATTTTGATGTGAAAGCTCGTTCAGGACTGCGACGAACGCGTGGTGACCGCTACAGTAACAGCCGACTCATTTTTCGCGGTGCCTGGCCTAGGCCGCTCATAGGTGGCTTGTTGCTCCGTCTTGCTCCACGGCGTTCCGGGAATCCCCGCGCAGGGAACCGCCCATCATAGCATGAAAGTACAAGCACCATTTGGTTTTGTGACCGGCTGCCACGCCGGGGACAAGTTCATGGTCCAAGCGACGCTTGCCAGCATGAGCCATTTTTGTCCTGACATTCCTATTTGTCTGGTGGTAGACGGGAGTTTTGATGTTTCGGATTTGGAAAGCGAATATGGCCTGATTGTTCTGCGTGTTTCACAACTTCGTTCCGAAAAAATGCGGAACCTCGTGAGCGGAAATGGCCGCGCTAAACTCGCCGCGATGTGGGAGGGGCCGTTCGAGTTTTACACATGGCTGGATTCGGACGCGATTGTCTGGGGAGACTTTACTCCGCAGGTCCGCACCGACGTCGATTTTCAGATCTTCTGGAGCGACATCGACATCCCGGCCTGCGCTACAGAGATTCCATCCTGGCTGCCACATTTTCAGTTTGATCCCCAGAAGCTCCGACACTTTGATCCCGAATTTGATTGGCGAGGGAAAGCCTACTTTTCTTCTGGCGCCTTCGCATGCAGACGTGGAATTATCCCATTCGAAAAATGGCTCGAAGCGGAATTGTGGGGGCGTGAAACACCGGGATTATTTGGTGATTTCTACGAGCAACCACTGCTAAATTATTTCGTTCATTCGATGACGCAACGCGGCGAAATCAAGGGTGCCATGTCCGACTTGCAGCATATCTGGGTACATCATGGGAAAGAAGAACTGATGAAAGACTGTACTGGTGCCGGCTGGCAGTTCCCAACAGAGATTTGCCGCCCGCGGGTAGCGCATTTTTGCGGCCGCAAACCCCTGCTTTCTGATCCGAAGGCATATTCCCGTCCCTTCACTGTCGCTCGCCTGGAGCATCATCGGCGTCGGCACTCTCATCTTGGAGCTTGGCAGGCTATTATGAATGAGGAAGCACGAGTTCTTCTGGGCAAAGTGAAAGGCCGCTTCAGGCGTTACGCAACGGCTTTGTTCAAAGAATGACTCTCTCTTTGAGAGTGTTCACAAAAAATCGGAAACGCCAGGTGCTGGCCCGTTTTTGCATCTGAGGAAGCATTCCTCACACTTCGAAAAAACCGTTATAGAATCAACTCATCGACATTGCCCGCCCGACATTGCCTTGCCCATGACTCTTTCGGTGATGATCACAACCAAGGGCCGCATTGAAGAACTGCGGCGGACCTACCGAGTCTTACAACAGCTAAATCCGCCGCCTCTGGAGGTGCTGATCACGATGGACGGCTGCACAGAGGAAGTGGTTGCAGCGGTGAGAGCGGACTTGCCGCAAGCCCGACTGTTCGTGAATCAAATCGGCCTCGGTTCAGTGGTTTCGCGCGATCGAATGATGCGTTCGTCACGTGGCGATTTGGTGCTGGCGTTGGATGATGACAGTTATCCGGAGCAACTGGATTGCATCGCTCGCATCGTCCCAACGTTTGAGCAACATCCCAACCTTGCGGTGCTCCATTTTCCCCAGCGCACGGATGAGTATCCCAAAACACTCGCGCAAACAGACTTCGGTTCGGAGCGGTTAACGCGCACGTTTCCCAACTCTGGCGCTGTTCTGCGACGCTCAACGTATCTCCGGTTGCCTGGCTTTGAATCACGGTTCTTTCACGCGTACGAAGAGCCGGATTACGCTCTACAATGTGTGGCGGCGGGTTATTACGTACTTTTCTCCCCGGTTATCACCATCCGCCACCATTATTCCAGCCAGGCGCGCAATGAAATCGGCATCCACCATCGTCACGCGCGCAATGAATTGTGGAGCACGGTACTGCGATGTCCTTTTCCGTTCGCAGTCGGGATAGCTGGCTGGCGCATTTTCTCGCAGTTTCGTTACGCCTGTAAACGCGGGTGGTCCTGGGTCATTCGCGAACCGTTGTGGTGGTGGCAGGCGTTAGCTGGAATTCCGTATTGCCTTCGCAAACGCAGACCTGTTTCATGGGTGGGCTACAGACGGTGGCTTGCGTTGCCTTAGAATTCATGGCGCAGATGCGCTGCATTGTAGCCACGGCGCTGCGTCGCCGTGCTTTTTGGGAACGAAGGCCGGAACGCCTCGACACAGCGAGGCGGCTACAATCTTTACGAAGGCTACCACAATGAAGTGGATTTGTTGTCAGCTCGGCGCGCGGGAACATTACGCAATCCCACGAGCATTATTTCGCCTGGGTGTTCTTCAGGATCTCGTAACGGATGCATGGGTCCCACCTTCGTCTTTGCTCGCGAGAATCTCCGGTCACGCGTCAAAGCTCGCAGAGAGATTTCACGACGAATTGAGCGATGCGCGAGTGAAAGACTTTGGTTTTTCACTAATCCTGTTCGAGACGTTTGCACGCGCACGTGGCCTTTCCGGGTGGAGAAAAATCATCGCGCGTGACCGCTGGTTTCAGCGCAAGGTCGTCAACGATCTGACCTCTGACATCGGACCTCAGACATCTGACTCTCCCATTTTATTGAGCTATAGCTACGCCGCCCTTGAGCCGTTTCGATACGCAAAGGCACACGGCTGGAAGACGCTGCTCGTTCAGATCGATCCTGGTCCCGAGGAAGAAAGAATTGTGGCAGAAGAGGCGGCGCGCGTGCCTCAGTTGGCGGCTGACTGGCAAGCCGCGCCACCTGAATATTGGACTTTCTGGCGTGAGGAATGCAAGCTCGCTGACCGCATTGTTGTTAACTCCGAATGGTCGCGTGAAGGGTTAGTTCGAGGAGGAGTTCCAAGCGAGAAGATGTCAGTTATTCCCCTGGCGTACGAAGTCTCAGAGATCAGAAGTCAGAAGTCCGACGTCAGATGCGCGCGAATCTATCCGGCGCGCTTCACGCACGAACGGCCGATGCGCGTGCTGTTTCTTGGTCTAATTAATCTGCGCAAAGGCGTGGCCAGGTTACTGGAGGCCGCTCGAATATTGCGTGATGAGCCCGTTGAATTTTGGATGGTCGGACCTGTGGAAATCGCAAACGCCAGCACAAGCGGGGATCGTGGACGTGTGAGATGGTTTGGCCCCGTAACGCGCGAGAAGGCAGCTGATTATTACAGAAACGCAGACGTATTCATTCTTCCGACGCTTTCGGATGGATTTGCCATTACGCAGCTGGAAGCGCAGGCGCATGGCTTACCCGTTATTGCATCGAAAAATTGCGGCAAGGTCGTTGAGAACGGCGTCAACGGAATCATTCTTGATGAACCGAGTGCAGCGTGCATCGCACACGCGGTCCACGACTGCATCGCGAGTCCGGACCGGCTGAAAAAGCTTGCTGCCGCTTCGCAGTTGCGTGACAAGTTCACAATCCAGGCGCTTGCTCGCCAGCTGCAAAACCTCGGTGAGACGCTGAAGGAATCCCCCTAGACGATGACGCTTTCAATTTCGAGTTTTTGGGGATATTCTTCCACTCCGTGGTCGAGCAACAAATAACGTTCTACCTCGCTGCCGTCGTGTTGGTGGTATTGACGGCAGAAAGCTGCATCAAACTGCTGAACCGAAATACCTTCGGCGTCACAGTCATGGTGTACATCACGGTATTCGCGTGGTATTTCGTCGATCCGTTTATAAACCCGGAGCAGTATGATTATCTGCCTTCCTTTTTGTTAGAAAAAAGTTATGGGCAGGTACTGTTATTTTTAATCGGATTCCGCGTTTTCACACCCGTTGCAATACGTTGGATGGGCCGCCGTCGGAGTTCTGGCATTTTTGATACGCGTCTTGCTCCTGAGCAGATTTTGGTGGGCGCCGGGGCACTTTGGCTCGTCCTTTTTGTTATTGGCATCGCTCGAATGGGCGGTGATGTGATGGGCGCGGTATTTCCGGTCGATGGCCGCGCTGGCCCGTCGATGTGGGGGCGTGATGCACTGGAGAGTTCGGGGAGCGGATTTCTAATCTCCTTCGGAGGTTATGTGTTTAATGCCGCAACAGCGTTTCTAGGCGTCCTGATATTTTTCCAGCGCAGTATTGCCTGGCGGTTGCTCGCAGGCGCAATGTTTGCAATTACGCTCCCGTATTTCTTTTTGGCGGGAGCGCGTAGCCACTTCCTTGCGGCGGTCCTGCCTTTTATCATCACATATCTATTTTATGGTCGCCATCTGCTTATCCTAAAACTGGCCATTCTGACGGTTGCGTTCTTCTGCTTGAATGAGGGTTTCAAGTTTGTGACTGCATTTCGCGGCACTGGCTTCAGAGACGTGCTGGCCAGTGAGAATCCGTATGAGCTCATGGATGAAGATATGCAACGACAAAGCGGCCTGAACATGATTCAGGAACTCTGCTTCGTGAATACTTATCTCGAAACCGGCGGTGGGTCCCCGGCGTATGGCGCAAGATATTTGAATGAGTTACTTAACTTTGTTCCGCGTATGATCTGGCCTTCAAAGCCATTGATTGGAATTGACTACGCGAAGTGGCGCGGCTTTGAGAGCGATACCAGTGAGCTAGGTGTGAACACCACCGTTTCCAGCGGAATGATCGGCGGCGGCGTCTTGAACTTTGGCCAAATCTTTGGTCCGGTCGTAGCCGGGATCCTTATGGCCCTTTGGACGGGTGTGCTCATTTCCTGGTGGGAACAAAGAAAATCGCTCCTGCGCCTGGTGTTGTTCATGCTTGGCGTCGGTCTTACCTTCAACCTCGGCCGGGACATTAGCATGCTGGTGCTCTGGCCCGTCATATTTGCATACTTTTTTGTCCGACTTGCTGAGATATGGTCCCCGAAGCGGTTTCAACAACTGCCGCAGGTGGCAACTATCGCTCCCGCTAACGCCGTGCCGGTGCGTGTGCTAGCTGGTCGGCTTAGTCAGTGACGCCGCGCTGTCACGTCGCGACGGCTGGTCGCCGGAATACGTTGCGCGTTTTGCTGAAGGCGGAGCATGCAGCTGCGATGGCGATCCAGCTCAGGCAAAAGAGATATCGAGCAATCCATCGGGTGCCGTGAATTGGCGGGGCAAGATAGTGGCGATGAAGATCGCCAATCTTAACTTACTCCGCCGGAAAGGCGCGTGTTCCCCGTGTGGCACAGCTTCATTCAGGCGGTCCGCTTGAGCCGATGAGCTGCATGCGCGAGCTGTACCAATAGCCCTCTTTCAACAATGAACGATCCGGTCGCTGCGTACTTCGAAAAACTCCCGCAGATTTACAAGTGCCACTTCGTGCAAAAGGCCTCCGGCGCGAATTTTTGTTTTCAAAAGCGCCTGACACTAGCGTGCGAATTGGCTGGCGCGTCGATGGGACGATTGCTCGATTGCGCAGCTGGCACCGGCGAAATAACTTGTGCATTGTTAAAGTCCGGCAGGTTTTCTCACGCGACGGTAGTCGATATTTCGCCAGCGATGTTGCAGAGCGCAAACGAACTTCTCAGCGCGCAAATCAC
>Ga0137403_10001524_pt1 | contig 29055 bp, 29 predicted proteins | sample CZOMad2_1_16fung_FD_122057 | JGI IMG/M metagenome (GOLD analysis project Ga0137403, IMG submission 122057) | Vadose zone soil fungal communities from Angelo Coast Range Reserve, California, USA - CZOMad2_1_16fungal (Hybrid Assembly) | ecosystem: Environmental > Terrestrial > Soil > Vadose zone... | reverse complement strand
TGGGCGAGCTCAGGCCGAGGCTGCACCGCTACTGCGCGCGGATGACCGGCTCGGTCATCGATGGCGAGGACGTGGTTCAGGAAACCATGCTGAAGGCGATGGAGGCGGCGCCGGCGGCAGGGCCGATCACCAATCCGGAGGGCTGGCTGTTTCGCATCGCCCACCACGCCGCTCTGGACTTCCTGCGCCGACGAACGCGCGAGGAGACGCAGCATTCGAACGAGGATCTGGACATGATCGCGGCCGTACGGAACCCCGTCGAGGATCGCCAGATCCTGGCGGCCAGCCTCAGGACCTTCATGCGGCTGCCGGTGTCTCAGCGCAGCAGCGTCATCTTGGGCGACGTGCTCGGCCATTCCTTGCAGGAGATCTCGGAGATCGTCGGCGTGAACGTCCCGGCGGCGAAGGCGGCCCTGCAGCGAGGACGGGCCCGCCTTCGCACGCTCTCCGCCGAGACGGACGACGCTCCTGCTCCGGCCCTGGCCGAGCCCGAGCGGACGCGGCTCAAGACTTATGTCGAGCGCTTCAATGCGCATGACTTCGACGCGGTCAGGGCCATGCTGGCCGAGGACGTGCGCCTCGAGATCGTCAACCGCGTGCGTCTCGACGGGAAGAAGGGCGTGGCGCCCTATTTCAGCAACTATGCCGCGCGGCCGCATTGGCGGTTCATTCCAGGCTTCGTCGATTACCGCCCGGCGATCCTAGTCTATGACGCAGACGACCCCGACGAGCGGCTGAAATACTTCGTTCTCCTGGACTGGGCGGGCGAGAAGGTCGTTGGCATCCGCGACTTCGTCTTCGCCCGTTACGCGATGGAAGGCGCTGAACTCGCGGTGATGGACTGAACCCGCTTTGATCCTGGAGGGCGTTGATAATATGCGCCGTTTCCGGAGCAAGAGCGAAGCTGTATGATCGGTCGCGTGAACCACGTTGCGATCGCCGCGCCCGATCTGGCCAGGGCGGCTTCGCGACATCCGCCAAATTCAGAGCCTGCGAGGGAGAGATTGTCACCGCCTAGAGCGACGTAATTGGGAAGCAAGGGCCACGACCGCCGCCTTATACTTCCCTTCACTCCCACTCGATCATTCTTTGGTCTCGTAAGGCGTGGAATTTCAAATACAAATTGTTTCTGCACACGACGAAGAACCGTCTCGCCGGTCCGTCAAAAATCTTCGCTCGTGATTCCAAACAGGAATTTCGACGGTCCGCGATTTGCTCGGTTTCAGCGACTATCGGCATCGATCGGTCAATTCTTGACGTTCTTATCCGATCAGTCTCGATCTGCGTCGCCGGCAGAATACCGTCAGCGCCGACCCTTAAGACGTTCGTGAGGCCGTCCTGCGGACAATTATTTTTGGTTTATTCCCGTCGCAGGCACACTGGCTGCACGAGCCGCCTGCCATGCAGCCATCGATGCGTCCTTCGCCGCCAGCGCACGGCGCCACGCCGGGAGTGCCGCAATTGCGGCGTACTATCGCGCAATCTCGGGAAAATCCATCACGGGCAGCCCCATTCGCGCCGCCGACGGAACCAGTCCAGCGACCGAAAAGTCCGCTATGGTGAGAGCATCGCCAACTAACCACATGCGCTCCCGAAGGGATTCATCAAGTACGGCAGCGAAGCGCGCGAAATTCTGTTCTCCGCGTGCGATGAAGGCAGGGTCTGCTGGCCCAAGGCCAAGTACGCTCTTGGAGGCCTTCTCGAACGCGACCATTCCGCACGACTCCGCATCCCAGTGTGCGCTCTGCCAGGCGAGCCAGCGCACGACATCGGCCTGAGCCCTGGCCTCGCATGGCCAAAGCCCGCTCTGCGGCCGCTTATTCGCGAGATAGAAGAGGATCGCGTTCGACTCCCAAAGCACGAAGCCGTCGTCTTCGAGCATGGGCATTTTCAGGTTGGGATTTAGCGCAGCATATTCGGGTGCGCGCTGGTCGCCCTTGCTGAGATCGATTGCCTGCACTTCGCATTCAATCTCAAGATGATCCTTCAGGGCCATGATGGCGAGCACCCGCGTGGATGGCAGGAAAGCGTAAAGCTTCATCGGAAAACGCCTCCGCAAATATGGGTTTCCCGCCGATTAGTTGGCAGGCCCGATCGCGATCCTGTCGCCGTGAGGCGTGCCGAACCAGTATTCGTCGCCGATCCGCAGAGCGGTTGAAGCGGCGCCGAAGGTTGGCCCTCCGGGGTGACGGACGACTTCCCGGGTCTGAAGCGTCACGGGATCGATCCTCACGACAGAAAATGGGCTGGTGCAGCGCTGCTGTGTGTTGGGAGCGCAGGCCCACAAGTTTTGCACGGTGTCGCGCTGTCCGGAGGCGTAGAGGAAGCCATCCGATCCCCAGTGCAGATTGTCCGTATGGAATCCGGTCTTGATGACAGCCCGGTCCCCTGGCATGCCGTCGAGCGACAAGCGCACCACGGTCTCGTCCCCCGATCCTGCCACGAAGAGCTGTTTGCCATCCGGCGAGGCTGCGACCCCATTATCTGCAGAAATCGTCGCCGCCTCTGGGACGTCTTCCCACCCCGTTTTTGGCCGCCAGATAAGCATGCCACCCTCCGGCTGCCCCGCCATCAGCTTGTCGGCCACCTTCGGGTCGTTGGTGCTCATGAAATTGCTTGCGGCGAAGGCGTCGCCGGGCAACGCCGCCACGCCGTTGCCCGAGACGCCGGCCGGATATACGACGCAGCCCACCCAGGTCAGGGTCGGCGCCACAGGTCCGGCCTTTAGCTTGAAGACCTCAACTGACTCCCGCTCGCCGTGATGCACAACATAGACCGTGTGCTCCGATGCAGAGCCAACACGGAGGCTGAGGCCATGCGCCGAGAATTTCGTCTCGTCGGGCGCTCCCGGGCAGGCGCCGAATGTCTCGGTGTCCTGCTGATAGACGACGTGGCCCGGGAGCAGCACCTGGACCATGCGGTCGTGCGCGTTCACAAGATAGATGTGACCCTCGGTGTGCTCGCCTTCCGCCAGGCCGCTGGCGACGATCCACGGCGTGCCCGGCACCTGGACCAGGTCCTCGGCATTGGTCAATCCGCAGATGAATGTCAGGCCAGCGGCGGGATCGCATGCCGCTTGCGCGGCGACCTGAGTTGAAATCGCCATGGCGGCGGCGAGCAGGGTGGATACCTTATTGAAACCCATGACGATCCCTTCATTGTCTTGGCCAATACGCGGCAGTCGGTCGGCCGGGCGATCACGCCTTGGGCGGCAGGGCGACCGAGCCGGTCTCCAGCAGCGTTTTGAGGTTGGAGAGGATCTGCGGCCAGCCGCCGGAGACCGCCTCGATCAACTTGGACTCTTCGCGCTCGATGCTGTGGGTCACCGTCAGCTTCACGGCCTCGCCGGCGGCGGGTTCGATCTCCATGGTGCAGAGCGACCAGCCCTCCGCCTTCAGCTCCGGCCTGAACTCGTTGCGCCACTTGATGGCGAGGCGCTTCCGGGGCACGAATTCGAGGATCTCGCCGGTATCCGTGATTCGTCCGTCCGGGTAGACGATCTTCCAGGACCCGCCGACCTTCCACTCCGCTTCGGGGCGGGCGCCGAGCCAGTACTGCTGGGCGAACTTCATGTCGGTCAGCGCCGTCCACAGCCGTTCGGGCGTGGTCTTGATGTAGGTGACATAGACGAAAGAACTCTTGGCGCCGCTCGTCGTGGGGCTATTCATCATCGTCTCCTTCCAGCTTCTTCTTCAGCGCGGACAGGGTCCGCAAATGCGCGTGTTCGAACTTGGCGATCCAGCGCTCGGCGATCGCGTTGATCGGCACCGGGTTGATGAAGTGCAGCTTCTCCCGACCGACCCGCCGCGACGAAACCAGGTTCGCGTCCTCGAGGATCAACAGATGCTTGGCGACCGCCTGCCGAGTCATCTCCAGCCCTTGGCACAACGCGCCGAGCGTCTGGCCGTTCTTGCGATGCAGCCGATCCAGCAGTTTTCTCCGGCTTGCGTCCGCCAAGGCCCGGAAAACGGCGTCATCGTCCATCAGGTTTCATGTAACCGATCGGTTGCCTATTGAGGATTATATAGGGAACCAGATGGTTGCCTGTCAAGATAAAAAAGGGACCGGCCGGCGAGGATCAGTTCTTCTGCCGCGGCGGACGGAGCGGAAGGTAAGGGCGGTCAAGCGGCCGAAGCGGAGCGCCGCGAAGAGCAAGTAGCCAGAGCCAGCCGCGCCGCAAGCTACGGTGCCAGCCCGAGTTCGATCCGTTTTTTCTTCGACAGACCCTGCGAGACGATGAAGTGCGACTGCCGGATATAGTCTCGCAGCGCGTCATCGGCGAGGCCCGGCCTTGCGTAGTGCTGGATCCACTTCATGCCGCGGGATGCGAGATACGGCGCCGGACGCAGGCCCGGCTGCTCCTTGAGCACCTCATAAGCGATGTCGTTGACCTTGAAGGTGAAGCTCGGCTCGTCGTCATGCCAGCCTCCGATCGCGAACACCTTGCCGCCAACTTTCCAGACATGCGATCCGCCCCACTGGACCACATAGGTCGTGGCGCGAAGCCTCCGGCAGAATGCGTTGTATTCCTTGTAGGTCATGGATCGATCGACAGCACGCCTCTCACTCCCACTCGATTGTTTTGAGTCATGATAACAAGCTGATTTCTAATCGAAAATTTCTTTGGTTGACCACCGAAACCCGTCACTCAATCCGTCAGAGATTTCCCCTCTTGATTCTAAAGGGGAATTTCCGCGATTCAGAATCTGCGCGGTATCGACCACTATCGGCGCCGATCGGACGAATTTTCGAAATCTTTGGTGAGAACGACGTCATCGGTTTGGCAGAGAAAAGACCGTCAGCGCGACCGCCGAAACCATTTGAACCATTCCAGAGGTTCGTTCTTCGACAGGGTGTTGCCTATGGTGCCGCGCCGTGACACTCAAGCAGCCTGACGATTTGCGCCTGCTGCGCTTTGGCCTCCGGCGAGCCGCTGTCACCACGGCCGGTCTGCCGGGTCGCAAGCATCATCGGCGTCGAACCACTCCTGTTCTTGCGTAGCGGGTCCGCGCCGCTATCCAAGAGCGCGGTCACTGCCGCCGCGCACCGCGTTCTGACGGCGCGGTGCAAAGGCGTCACGCCCCTCTTGTCCATTGCGTTCGGATCGGCGCCTGATGCGATTAAGCAGGCGATGGTCGAGGACTGGGCAGCTGGATTCCACTTGGGCGACCGCGGCATTCCGTCAGCCGCGTAGTGAAGCGGCTCCGCGCCTCGCCGGTTTTTTGCGGCGACGTCGGCGCCAACGCTGATCAGCTTGCGCGCAATCTCAGGTCGATGGGCTGCAGCTGCTATGTGAAGCGCTGTGTCGCCAGCATAAACGTAATGCTCAATCTCGGTTAGATAGTGCTCCGTCGCCGCCGTCCGCGTCGCCCCCTCTTTCAGGGTCACTCGAGCAAGGGCAGGAGAGGCGGTCAATAAGCCAAGCACCGCCGTGTCGGCAGCCGATGCGATGCGATCGCCTTCAGCAGTTGCCGGAGCGCTGCGTCATCAGTCATCGTCTGATGCCAACCCTTTGTTCGCAAACTTCGCGACCGAAGATTATCTCCGTAAATGTTGCCCACGCGGGCCGCTCCACCCAGTTAAAATCTTGAACCGCCCGCTTTGCCATCTCTGGAGATGCTTGGATTTTGAAAAGACCGTCAAGAGTATCCCACGCCCCCCGTCACTCCCACTCGATCGTGCCGGGCGGCTTCGAAGTGACGTCGTAGACGACGCGGTTGATGCCGCGCACCTCGTTGATGATGCGGGTGGCGACGCGGCCGAGGAAATCGTGCGGGAACGGGAAATAGTCGGCGGTCATACCGTCGCTGGAGGTGACGGCGCGCAGCGCGCAGACGTGATCGTAGGTGCGCGCGTCGCCCATGACGCCGACTGTGCGCACGGGCAGCAGCACCGCGAAGGCCTGCCAGATGGCGTCGTAGAGGCCGGCCTGTTCGATCTCCTCGAGATAGATGGCGTCGGCCTTGCGCAGGATCGCGAGCTTCTCGGCCGTGATCTCTCCGGGCACGCGGATGGCCAGGCCCGGGCCGGGGAACGGATGACGGCGAATCATGCGCTCGGGCAGGCTCAGCTCGCGGCCGAGGGAGCGCACCTCGTCCTTGAACAGCTCGCGCAGGGGTTCCACCAGCTTGAGTCGCATGCGCTCCGGCAAGCCGCCGACATTGTGGTGCGACTTGATGGTGACGCTGGGACCGCCGGTGAAGGACACGGATTCGATGACGTCGGGATAGAGCGTGCCTTGCGCCAGGAAATCGGCGCCGCCGACCTTCTTGGCCTCTTCCTCGAACACGTCGATGAAGAGCGCGCCGATGATCTTGCGCTTTCCCTCAGGGTCCGTGACTCCGGTCAGGCGGCCCAGGAAGAGATCGCCGGCATCGCGGTGCACGAGCGGAATGTTGTAGTGGTCGCGGAACAGCGCGACGACCTGGTCGCCCTCGCTCTGCCGCAACAGCCCGTGGTCGACGAAGATGCAGTGGAGCTGCTCGCCGATCGCCTCATGGATGAGGACGGCGGCGACCGCAGAATCGACGCCGCCCGACAGGCCGCAGATCACGCGTCCCTTCCCCACGAGATGGCGGATGCGTTCGATCGCCTGCGCCTTGAAGGCGGCCATGGTCCAATCGCCGGCGCAGCCCGCGACATGGCGCACGAAATTGCCGAGCAGCCGGCCACCCTGCGGCGTGTGCACGACCTCCGGATGGAACATCACGCCGTAGTAGCGGCGCTGATCGTCGGCGCAGACGGCGAAGGGCGCGCCATCGCTGACGCCGACGACGCGAAAGCCCGGCGGCAATCGCACGACGCGGTCGCCGTGGCTCATCCACACCTGCTCGCGATCGCCGGGCTTCCACAGGCCATCGAACAGGACGCAGTCGCCGGTCACCTCGAGGAAGGCGCGCCCGAATTCGCGATGGTCGGAGCCCTGCACCTCGCCGCCGAGCTGCGCGCACAGCGCCTGCTGGCCGTAGCAGATGCCGAGCAGCGGCACGCCCAGCGCGAACACGATCTGCGGCGCGCGCGGCGACTCGCCCTCGGTCACCGAGGCCGGGCCGCCCGACAGGATGATGCCCTTGGGCGCGAACTCCGCGATGCGCTGCGGCTCGACGTTGAACGGCCAGATCTCGCTATAGACCCCCTGTTCGCGCACGCGGCGCGCGATGAGCTGGGTGACCTGCGAGCCGAAATCGAGGATGAGGATGCGGTCGGTCATGGAGGAGGCACAGTCGTCCCTGAGTTAACGGTGAAACGCAGGCGGTTGCGGCTATCCGCGTTCATCGCTGAGGCCCTCGCAGGCCTTCGGCAGCGACGACAGATCGGGCCACCCATAGGCGACCTCATGGACGGTCGTGCCCCACAGCCGCTCATCGCGCTCGCCGATCCGCTTGCCGCCCATCGCCTGGTAGAAGAAGCGCGACGGATTGTCGGCGAGTACCCAGAGATAAGCGGCCGCGACCTCGGCCGCACCCAGCACGCGCAGGCAGCCGCATAGGAGCGCACGCCCGATGCCTTGCTCCTGCCAGTCCGGCAGGACATAAAGGGTGTGTACTTCGCCGTCATAGTCGGGCATGGACTCGGGCCCGGCGGGTCCGCAGCTGGCGAAGCCGACGATGGTGCCGTCGTCCATCTCGGCCGCGATCACGGCATCGACCGCGTCCTGCCGCTGGATCAACTGACGCCAGGCCGCCGCCTTGTCGTCCACCGACATCTGCACGACCACACGGTCGGGCAGGATGCCGGCATAGGCCGAGCGCCAGGTCTCCACATGCACGCGGGCGATACCGCGGGCATCCCCAGGCACGGCGCGGCGGATGCGGCAGGTCGCGCTCATGCCGCCTCGCCCGCGGTTGCCTCCGCCGCGCGCTCGAGCACGGCGACGAAGAAACCATCCGTCTCATGCACGGCCGGCGTCAATTGCAGCAACCGATCCGCCGTCGGACAGCTCGCCCCCTCGGACATGCGGCCGACCGTGTCCGCCCACACGTCGGCGACGGGCCGCAGCGAGAATTCCGGATGGTCTTTGGCGAACGACGTCACTTGCGCTGCGTTCTCCGACGGCAACAGCGAACAAGTAGCATAGATCAGGCGGCCGCCGGGCTTAACAAGCCGCGCGGCACTGTCGAGGATGCCGCGCTGCACGTCGATCACCGCCTTCAAGTCGTCCGCTGCGAATCGCCACTTGGCGTCGGGATTACGCCGCCAGGTGCCGACGCCGCTGCAGGGCGCGTCGACCAGCACGCGATCGAAGCTGCGGGCGTGGCGCTTGACCCAGGGATCGCGCTCGGTCGAGAGACCGCGCCGCTCGACATTGTGGACGCCGGCCCGACTGAGGCGCGTGGCCGCACGGTCGACCCGACCCTGCAGCACGTCGCAGGCGACGATGTGACCCTTGTTGCGCATGGCAGCCGCCATGGCGAGAGTCTTGCCACCGGCGCCGGCGCAGAAATCGACCACACGCATGCCCGGGCGCGCGTCGACCAGCAGCGCGGCCAGCTGCGAACCCTCGTCCTGCACTTCAATCAGTCCATCGCGGAAGCAGGGCAGCGTGGCCAGGGGCGGCCGTCCCCGCACGCGCAGGCCGATCGGCGACAGCGACGTCGGCGCTGCGGCGATGTTGGATTCGGCGAGCGCTGCGATGGCCTGCGGGCGCGTCGCCTTCAGCGTATTGACGCGAAGGTCGAGCGGCGCTTCGACGCCGAGCGCGGCCATTTCCGCTTCGAAGCGAGCGCCGAGCAGATTGCGGAGCTGGTGCTCGAGCCATTGGGGATATTCGAGGCGCACCCAGGTCGGCTGCTCCGGATGATCGATGCTCTTGCCCGCAAGCTTATGCGCCGCCTCGTGCTCGCGCCGATCAAGCGGGCTCGGGCGATATTGCCCGCCGTCGAAGGCGCCGGCTATGCGGTCCGGCGGCCAGCCGTCGAGAATCGCCAATGCCGCGATCATCCGTCCGCGGTCGGTGATCGCCCCTTCGCCGCTCGCCCGCATCAGCCACCATTCGAGCCGGGCCCGGTGGCGCAGGACGGCGTAGGCGCGGTCGATGACCTCCCGCCGGTCCTTGCCGCCGATGTAGCGGCGGCCGCGGAAATAGGCGGCAGCCGCGCGATCGGCGGGCGAGCTGCCGTCGTGAATGGCTGCCAGCAACTCGATCGCCGCCTGCAGGCGCGCGCCCGGAGTCATGCCGTCGATCTCGGTGGAGGCAGCGCCGCCGGCCGGCGGCGCCGGTTACATCTCACGGCGATAATTGGGCGCCTCGCGGGTCACCGTGACATCGTGTACGTGGCTTTCGCGCAGCCCGGCGGAGGTGATGCGCTGGAAGCTGCAGTTGCGCTGCATGTCCGGGATCGTGGCGTTGCCGGTATAGCCCATGGCCGCACGCAGGCCGCCGACGAGCTGATGGATGACGTTGCCGACGGCGCCCTTGTAGGGCACTCGCCCTTCGACACCCTCCGGCACCAGCTTGAGCGAGTCGGCTACCTCCTGTTGGAAGTAGCGGTCGGCCGAGCCGCGCGCCATGGCGCCAAGCGAACCCATGCCGCGATAGGATTTGTAGGAGCGGCCTTCATAGAGGAACACCTCGCCCGGACTCTCGTCGGTCCCGGCCAGCAGCGAGCCGATCATCACGGAGTCCGCGCCGGCGGCGATCGCCTTGGCGAGGTCGCCGGAGTATTTGATGCCGCCGTCGGAGATGACGGGCACGTTCTGTTGGCGGGCCGCTTCGACGGCGTCGAGCACGGCGGTGAGCTGCGGCACGCCGACGCCGGCGACGATGCGCGTGGTGCAGATCGAGCCGGGCCCGATGCCGACCTTGATGGCGTCGGCACCGGCATCGATCAGCGCCTTCGCCCCTTCGGCCGTGGCAATGTTGCCGGCAACGACCTGACAGACGTTGCTCAGCCGCTTGACATCGTGCAGGGCCTTCAGCACGCCGCGGGAATGGCCGTGGGCGGTGTCGACGATGATGACGTCGACCTCGGCCTCCAGCAGGGCCTCGGCCCGCTGCAGACCGTCGGCGCCGACGCCGACGGCGGCGGCCGCGCGCAGGCGGCCCTTCTCGTCCTTGCAGGCATTGGGGAAGGCCTGCGCCTTCTCCATGTCCTTGACCGTGATGAGACCGATGCAGCGATAGCTGGCATCCACGACCAGGAGCTTCTCGATCCGATGCTGGTGCAGCAGGCGCTTGGCCTCGGCGCGGTCGACGCTCTCGCGTACGGTGATCAGGCGGTCCTTGGTCATGAGGACGCGCACCGACTCCGCCTTGTTGTCGGCGAACCGCACGTCACGGTTGGTGAGGATGCCCACGAGCTTGCCGCTGCCGCGCTCGACCACGGGAATGCCGGAGATCTGGTGTTCCTTCATCAAATTCAGCGCATCGGCGAGCGTCTGCTCGGGATGGATGGTCACGGGATTGATGACCATGCCCGATTCGAACTTCTTGACCTTGCGCACTTCGTCGGCCTGGCGCGCCGGCTCCAGGTTCTTGTGGATGACGCCGATGCCGCCGGCCTGGGCCATGGCGATCGCCAGGCGATGCTCGGTCACCGTGTCCATCGCCGCCGACAGCAGGGGAATGCCGAGTTCGATCGCACGCGTGAGTCGGGTACGGGTGTCGGTCTGCGCAGGCAGGACCGCCGATTCCGCGGGCCGCAACAACACATCGTCGAACGACAGGGCCTCGCGGAACTGCATGCCACTCCTCCGGTTTCGCCCGGCAGATAATGGCGCGCCATCATACACATCGTTCGGTCAATGCCAAGGTTAATGCATGGCGATTCGGCGCACTTGAACCCGGCATCGAAAGGGTCACATGATTCAGATCAAGGATTTCGCGCATCATATGATGATGCTGTGTGATGGCCGGCTCACGGCAAGCAGCAGCCGGCCGAGGAGATCCCATCGATGCAGAAGAAAGTGACGTGGATCCTCGTGGCGGACGGCGCCCGCGCGCGCGTGCTGATGAATGACGGCGTCGGCAAGGGATTGCAGCCGACTGTCAACGGCGAGAGGGCGCACGCTCTGCCACCGACGCGGGACATGGGAACCGACCGCCCCGGGCGCACACAGCACCGGGGCACCAGCGGGCGACACGCCATTCAGCCGCATGTGGACTGGCATCGATTCGAGAAGGAGAAGTTCAGCAAGGAGATAGCCGCGCTGCTCGATGCGGCGGCCGAGCGTGGCGCCTTTCATCGCCTGGTCCTGGTCGCACCGCCGCGCACGCTCGGCGATCTGCGGGCGGCGTTGGGGACGAAGGCGCGGGCGCTCATCCATGCCGAGCTCGACAAGGATCTCACGCACGTCACGATCCAGGACTTGCCCGACCATCTGACTGACATCGTCGCGTTGTAGAACTACCGCGCACGGAAACCCTGGGCGACCAGGTAGACCTCCGACGAATCGGCGCGGCTGGCCGGCGGCTTGACGTGACGCACGGCAGCAAAGTCGCGCTTCAACGCCGCCAGCAGTTCACCCTGCGCGCCGCCTTGCAGCACCTTGCAGACGAAGCTGCCGCCGGGAGCGAGCAGCGCGAGCGCGCTCTCATGGGCGATCTCGGCCAGCGCTATGATGCGCAGATGGTCGGTCTGCGCATGGCCGGTCGCCGGCGGGGCCATGTCGCTCAGCACCAGGTCCGCGGACCCGCCGATCGCCTCCCTGACGGCCGCGATCGTCGCGGCGTCGCGGCAATCACCCTGCAGCACGATCGCCCCGGGCACGGGATCCATGGGCGAGATATCGATGGCGACGACGACACCGGCCGCCTTGCCGGGGGGCGCCACGCGGCCGACCGCGAACTGGGTCCATCCGCCGGGGGCGGCGCCGAGATCGACGACAACCTTGCCGGGCGACAGCAGGTGGAAGCGCTCGTCCAGCTGCATCAGCTTGAAGGCGGCACGCGAGCGAAAGCCGAGGCGGTGCGCCTCGTTGACGTAGGGATCGTTGAGCTGGCGCTCGAGCCAGCGCGTGGAGGACGGCCGGCGGCGGCCGGCCGTCTTGACCCGCACCGCCTTGCCGCGACCACCGGTAGGCAAGCCGCCGCGACGGCGTTCGCTCACTGCGGACGCCAGTACCGCCGCCCGTGCTGCTGGCGGTTGGACTGCATGAGGCCGGCGAGGATGCCCTCGCGCACGCCGCGGTCGGCCACCCGCAGGCGTCCGACAGGCCACAGGCTGCAGATCGCTTCCAGGATGGCGCAGCCGGCGACCACCAGGTCGGCGCGGTCGGGGCCGATGCAGGGGTTGGCCGTGCGCTCCTCGCAGGTCATGGACGCCAGCTGCTGGCTGACGGCGCGGATGGCCGGGAATTCGAGATAGCTGCCGTCGATGAGCGCGCGGTTGTAGCGCGCCAGGCCCAGATGCACGCCGGCCAGCGTCGTGACGGTGCCGGACGTGCCCAGCATCTGGACGGCGCCGGCGGCGACGCGGCGGTTGATGCCGTTGGCCTCGGCGAAGCTGCGCAGGCTGGCCGACACCTCCTCGACCATGGTGCCGTAGACCTCCGGCGCGATGCGGGAACCGCCATAGCGCTCCGTGAGGTTCACGACGCCGAAGGGGATCGACAGCGTGTCCAGGATCTGCGGCGGGTGGCCCGAGCGCAGGCGCAGCCAGCCGAGCTCGGTGCTGCCGCCGCCGATGTCGAAGACGACGGCGCGGGGCCGCCGCACGCTCAGGAGCGGCGAGCAGCCCTTGAAGGCCAGCACCGCCTCTTCACCCGAGGAGATGGTCTCGATCTCGAGGCCGGTCTCGCTGCGCACGCGGGCGAGAAACGCCTCGCAGTTGGCGGCCCGCCGGCAGGCCTCCGTGGCCACGCCGCGCGTGTGGGTGACGGCGCGGCGGCGGATCTTGTGGGCGCAGACCTTCAGCGCGTCGATCGTGCGCGCCATGGCCTCTTCCGAGAGCGACCCGCTGCCGGCGACGCCCTCGCCCAGGCGGACGATGCGCGAGAAGGCGTCGATGATCCGGAAGTTGCGGCCGTTGGGGCGCGCGATCAGGAGGCGACAGTTGTTGGTGCCGAGATCGATGGCGGCATAGGTGGCCTCGCCATCGGGACTGCGGGGCGAGGGCCGCAACCCGGCCTGCAGCGAAGGAACCGTCGCCTCCAATCCCAAGTCCTCCGCTTATGCCCCGCCGGCGTCGGCCGGGGCGCTATTATTGAATACATCCTACAAATGTGCGGGCGATTCGCCAAGACTTCGACGACAGCGCGATGACAATGGCGGGCGGGCGGGCCAAATGAGTTGCATGCGCGCGACCGCGGCACTAGATTTCGGCCGCTTGGCCCTATCGGCGATCCAGGCGTGATCGCTGCCCGGTTGGGGGATCGTCTAACGGTAGGACAGCGGACTCTGACTCCGCCAGTCTAGGTTCGAATCCTAGTCCCCCAACCAACCTCCCATGGTCTCATTTGGACGGTCGCGCCGGTGTCGGCGGGTGAAGGGGTCGGAAAACGCGATTCTGCAAAACAACCCCATGCATTAAAAAATCGCCTTTACATTACAATGAGATGACCTTGTGCACTTCCGGCACATCAGAGACCGCGGGGAACACGGGAAGCACTCGCCTTGGAGCGCCGTTCGACCGGGAAGAGGCGTCGAGAAAATTGGCCTGACCACTTTGCCACTTGACTAGCTTACCGCACCGGTTCAGCTTCCCCGCAACATTGGGGAGCGGACGTTCCGGTGCCAATCCAGCTGGTTGAAGCGCAGCGGCTCTATCAGCATGTCGCCGAGCAGATCGGCAACCTGATCCATGCCGGCGAGTTCCGCGACGGCGATCGCCTGCCGCCCGAGCGCGAGCTGGCGAAGCAGTTGGGCGTCAGCCGACCGGTGGTGCGGGAGGCCATGATCGCGCTGGAGATCGCCGGGCTGGTCGACGTGCGCGGCGGCGCCGGCGCCTTCGTGAAGCGCGCCCGCGCCGATGCCGGCAGTCTGCTGGCGGCGACGGCCGATCCGGGCCCCAGCCCGTTCGACCTGATCGCGGCGCGCCGGCTGATCGAGGGCGAGATCGCATTTACGGCCGCCGCCAAGGTCACGCCGGCGAACCTGCAGTCCCTTGGCGAGGCGATCGATCAGATGCGAGCGGACATCGAGGCCGGGCGGGACACGCGGCCCTCGGATCGGCTGTTTCACCTGCGGGTGGCCGAATTGACGGGAAACGCCGTCCTCGGCGGCCTGGTGGACGGGCTGTGGGCGCATATGCTGGCGCCGATGTTCGACATGCTGGGACGCCATGCCGGCCTGCGCGGCGAGGACCGCATGACCATCGCCGACCATGAACGGATCGTGGAAGCGCTGGCCCGGAGCGACGCCGAGGCGGCGCGCGCGGCGATGCGGGCCCATCTGGCGCATGTCGAGGAGATCCTCATGCGCGAGGACATGGAAGATGCCGAGACACCCTGAATCGTCCAGCGGTCATTCGCACAGACGAAGGAGATGAAGACGTGATGTCGTGGCACGGAAACATAGTCCCCCTCGGTGTCATGCCCGCGCCCCCGGGTCCGGCTTTCGGCCGGCCCGGGGACAAGCTTTACGCGGGCATCCATCGAGCCGTTGCACGATGGATCGCCGGGTCGAGCCCGGCGATGACAACCCTGGGGAGCGGATAACAGAGAGAGTCACAACAAGAAGGAGGATTGATCATGCGGAGAATCATGATGTCGATGGCCGGCGCCATCGCGCTTTCGCTCGCCGTCGGGCCGGTCCAGGCCGCCGAAGTAGAGGTGCTGCACTGGTGGACCTCGGGCGGCGAGGCCGCCGCACTCACCGTGCTGAAGAAGGACCTGGAAGCCAAGGGCATCACCTGGAAGGACATGCCGGTCGCCGGCGGCGGCGGCACCCAGGCGATGACGGTGCTGAAGGCGCGCGTGTCGTCCGGCCAGCCGCCGACGGCCGTGCAGATGCTCGGCTTCGACATTCTCGACTGGGCCCAACAGGGCGTGCTCGGCGATCTGAACGATCTGGCCGCCGAGGAAAAATGGGATGCGGTGGTGCCGGCGGCACTGCAGAAGTTCTCGAAGTATGAAGGCAACTGGATCGCCGCCCCGGTCAACGTGCATTCGACGAACTGGATCTGGGCCAACAAGGCAGTCTTCGACAAGCTCGGCATCGCGCAGCCGACCAATTGGGACGAGCTGATTGCGGCCCTCGACAAGATCAAGGCGGCCGGCCTCATCCCGCTCGCCCATGGCGGCCAGCCCTGGCAGGACGCCACCATCTTCGACAGCGTCGTGCTCACCACCGGCGGGCTCGATTTCTACAAGAAGGCGCTCATCGATCTCGACGCCGACGCGCTCGGCTCCGACACCATGAAGACCGTGTTCGACCGCATGGCGAAGCTGCGCACCTATGTCGATGCCAACTTCTCCGGCCGCGACTGGAACCTGGCCTCGGCCATGGTCATCAAGGGCGAAGCCGGCATGCAGATCATGGGCGACTGGGCCAAGGGCGAGTTCCTCCATGCCAAGCAGGTGCCGGGCAAGGACTTCCTCTGCTTCCGCTTCCCGGGCACCCAGGGCAACGTGACCTTCAACTCCGATCAGTTCGTCATGTTCAAGGTCGGCGACGATCGCCGGGCGGCGCAGGTCGAGCTGGCGAAGGCGATCATGTCGCCGTCGTTCCAATCGGCCTTCAACAAGGTCAAGGGCTCGGTGCCCGCACGCACCGACGTCTCCGTCGACGACTTCGACGACTGCGGCAAGAAGGCGATGGCCGACCTCAAGGAGGCGGCGGCCGACGGCCATCTCGTCGGCAGCCTCGCCCACGGCCACGCCGCGCCGGCCGCGGTGAAGCAGGCCATGTATGACGTCATCACCGGCCACTTCAACGGCGAGATCAAGACGTCCGATGAGGCCGTGAAGCAGCTGGTGGCGGCGGTGAAGGCGGCGATGTAGGGCGCGATTGGCCGGGTCGAGTCTCGACCCTGCGGGTGGCAGTCTGGGACCGGGATTCTCCCAGGCTGCCGTCCCGCAAGAGCGCGACAGCATGCGCACGAATCAACACGACGTCGATCTGACGCAGGGCCGTCATACGGAGTCCCCTCTCCCCTTGTGGGAGAGGGACAGGGTGAGGGGACTCGCGCGGCAGCGCGAAGAGACCTCACCTTGGCAGCTAAGTGAAAATCCGCGTCGGCCAACTTCCGACTGCACTTGCCGTCAAGGAACTCATCGGCGCCTACCGGCGCCAGACCCCTCACCCTATCCCTCTCCCACAAGGGGAGAGGGGACTCTGTATGATCGCCCTGCGACAAGCCGCACCATGGCGGAACGGCGCATGGTTCCATGACTGCAATCACGAGCAAAGCACGACCGACCGGCCGCGCGATCGGGTGGCTGCAGGGGCAGCTGCCGAAGCTGGTGCTGTCGCCGTCGCTGGCGGCGATTCTCGTCTTCGTCTACGGCTTCATACTCTGGACGATATTCCTATCGTTCAGCAAATCCAAGATGCTGCCGGTCTACAAGTTCGCCGGCCTCGATGCCTATGTACGGCTGTGGAGCCAGCCGAACTGGTATGTGGCGCTGGACAATCTGGCCATCTACGGCGTGCTCTATATCGGCCTCTGCATCGCCATCGGGCTGCTGCTGGCGATCCTGCTGGACCAGCGGATCCGCATCGAGGGCGGCTTGCGGCCGATCTATCTCTATCCGATGGCGCTTTCCTTCATCGTCACGGGCACGGCCTGGAAATGGTTCCTCAATCCGGGGCTTGGCATCGAGAAGGTGGTGCATGACTGGGGCTGGACGACCTTCACCTTCGACTGGCTCATCAATCCGGACAAGGCGATCTACACGGTTGTGATCGCCGCCATCTGGCAATCCTCCGGTTTCGTGATGGCGATGTTCCTGGCGGGGCTGCGCGGCATCGACAACGAGCTGATCCGGGCGGCGCAGATCGACGGCGCCTCGTCGTTCAATCTCTACCGGCGCATCATCATTCCCCAGCTGCGGCCGGCCTTCCTCAGCGCGGTCATCGTGCTGTCCCATCTCGGCATCAAGAGCTACGACCTGGTCATCGCGCTTACCGGCGGCGGCCCCGGCAATGCCACCGAGCTGCCGGCGACCTTCATGTACTCGTACACCTTCACGCGCAATCAGATGGCGGTCGGCGGCGCCAGCGCGGTCATCATGCTCATGACGATCACGGCCATCATCGTGCCCTATCTCTACGCCGAGCTGAAGGAGAGCGGCCGTGGCCGCTAGCGTCGCGACGGCGGCCGTGGGCACGGCGCGGTTCTGGCGCGTGCTGATCTACACGACGCTGATCGTGTTCGCGGTCATGTATCTGCTGCCGCTGTGGGTGATGGTCGTTACGTCCTTCAAGACGCTCGACGAGGTGCATGACGGCCACATGCTGCAGCTGCCGCAGAACTTCACGACGGAAGCGTGGTCATCGGCCTGGGGTACGGCCTGCATCGGCCTCACCTGCGAGGGCATCTCCGGCTATTTCTGGAACTCGATCAAGATGGCGGTGCCGGCGGTCGCGATCGCGACGATGTTCGGCGCCCTCAACGGCTACGTCCTCACCAAGTGGCGTTTTCCCGGCCACAAATGGATCTTCGGCCTGATGCTGTTCGGCTGCTTCATTCCGTTCCAGGTCGTGCTGGTGCCGATGGCGCAGGTGCTGGGCCGGCTCGGCATCGCCAACAGCACGGCGGGGCTGGTGCTCGTGCACGTCGTCTACGGTCTCGGCTTCAGCACGCTCTTCTTCCGCAACTACTACGAGGCCTTTCCGAACGAGCTGGTGCGCGCCGCCATGATCGACGGCGCCGGCTTCTTCCGCATCTTCTGGCGCATCCTGCTGCCGAGTTCCGGCCCGATCATCGTGGTCACCGTCATCTTCCTGTTCACGAACATCTGGAACGATTTTCTGTTCGGCGCCTCCTTCGCGGCCGGCGGCAGCGCGCCGATGACGGTGGCACTCAATAATCTTGTCAGCAGCTCGACCGGGGTGAAGGAGTATAACGTGCACATGGCGGCGGCGATGATCGCGGCGTTGCCGACACTGCTGGTCTACGTCGTCGCCGGCCGCTACTTCCTGCGCGGCCTGATGGCGGGCGCGGTCAAGGGTTGAACCATGGCGTTCCTCGAAATCAAGAACGTCAAGAAGCGATACGGCACCGCCGACGTGCTGAAGGGCATCGACATCGCCGTCGAGGCCGGCGCTTTTCTGGTGCTGGTGGGGCCCTCCGGCTGCGGCAAATCCACGCTGCTCAACATGATTGCCGGCCTCGATGCGATTTCCGAGGGCGAGGTCCGAATCAATGGAGCGCGCGTCAACGAGCTGCATCCATCCAAGCGCGACATCGCCATGGTGTTCCAGTCCTACGCGCTCTATCCCAACATGACCGTCGCCGAGAATATCGCCTTCGGGCTGGAGATGCGCGGCGTGCCGAAGGCGGAGCGCGAGCGCGCCGTCGCCGAGGTGGGCAAGACCCTGCAGATCGAGCACCTGCTGAAGCGCAAGCCGAGCCAGCTCTCCGGCGGCCAGCGCCAGCGCGTCGCCATGGGCCGGGCGCTGGTGCGCCAGCCCCAGGTGTTCCTGTTCGACGAGCCGCTCTCCAACCTCGACGCCAAGCTGCGCGTGGAGATGCGCACGGAGATCAAGCGCCTGCACCAGGCGATGAAGACGACCATGGTCTACGTCACCCACGACCAGATCGAGGCGATGACCCTGGCGACCGAGATCGCGGTGATGAACGCGGGCGAGATCCAGCAGCTCGGCACGCCGCAGGAGATCTATAACCGGCCGAACAACATCTTCGTCGCGGGCTTCATGGGCTCGCCCTCGATGAACATGATGGCGGCAACGCTGGAGGACGGGGCCGGCGGCCCGGCGGTGAGCCTCGCGACCGCCAACGGCCACGCCCTGCGCCTGCCGCTCGGGCCGGCGGCCAAGGCGCTCGCCGGCTACGGCAAGCGACAGGTGATCCTCGGCTTGCGGCCGGAGGCGATCACCGATCCGAATGGCGCCGACCGCAGCGGAAATTCGATCGCGCGCGCCGACTGTCTGGTCGAGGTCGTGGAGCCCGCGGGCTCCGACACCTTCGTGGTGACGCGGCTCGCCGACAAGGAAGTCATCGCACGCATGCGCGCGGACGCAGACGTGCGGCCGGGTCAGCTGGCCCCGTTCGCCTTCGCGATGGACAAGGCCGTGCTGTTCGATCCGGAGACGGGAAAGAGGATCGGGTGATGGCGAGCCATTGCCGGAGCGACCGCACAGTCGGTGTCCCCTCTACCGCGAAGCGGGAGAGGGTTAGGGTGAGGGCCTGTGGCTCGGTGCTTGAGCGATCGCTTCGTCAACTCTCTTGGACAGCGACATTTTCAGATCACGGTCCTCACACATGACGCCTTGCATGAGCGACGAAGACCGAGCCACACACCCTCACCCTAACCCTCTCCCGCTTCGCGGTAGAGGGGACACCGACTGTGCGCTTCCTCGATTGCGACCTACTGGGAGGACCTCAATATGAGCCTCATCGTCAATGATCTCGCGGCGACCGTGCGCGCGACCAAGCGGGAGCTGAAGGCGCAGCTGCCGGATGTGAAGAAGGTCTTCGCCGAGGTCGAGGAGCACATGCGTCGCGAAGTCGAGGACGTCGCCGACGCGCGCGCGCGCGGGCAGCCGGTGATTCCGTCTGTTCAGTTTCAGGCGGTACGCGATGGGAGGGTGCCCGCTGCCGTCAAAGCCGAGATCCGGCGGCGCGGGGCGGCGGTGATCCGCAATGTGTTCTCGCGCGAGCAGGCGGCGGCGTGGAACGAGGCGATCGGCGAGTATCTCGCGCACAACCGCTATCTCGAGCAGCCGGTCGATCCCTCCCTCGACAAGTATTTCAGCAAGCTGAAGTCGGGGCGGCCGCAGATCTTCGGCATCTACTGGTCGAAGCCGCAGATGGAGGCGCGCCAGCATCCGGCGCTGGCGGAGGCGCGCGCCTTTCTCAATCATCTCTGGCGGCACGAGAGCGAAGGCGCGGTGCACTTCAACCCGGATCAGGAATGCACCTACGCCGACCGCATCCGCCGGCGCGAGCCCGGCGACAAGACGCTGGGATTGTCGCCGCATATGGACGCGGGATCGGTCGAGAGGTGGATCGATCCCAACTACCGGCACGTCTACCGCCACGTGTTTTCGGGCAACTGGCGCGCCTATGAGCCGTTCGACGGCGCCTGGCGCACGGCCACCGAGGAGATCCCCTCGCCTGCCGTCTGCAGCGTGTTCCGCACCTACCAGGGCTGGACGGCGCTGACGCCGCAGGGGCCGGGCGACGGCACGCTGCAGCTGGTGCCGATCGCCAAAGGCATCATGTATCTGCTGCTGCGCCCACTGCTCGAGGACGTGCCGGAAGATCTGCTGTGCGGGGCCGAGCCGGGACGCGCGCTGTCGCTGGCGCCCGAGTGGCATCCGACGCTGATGCCGGCGCTATCGCCGATTCCCCGGGTCGAGCCGGGCGACACCGTCTGGTGGCATCCCGACCTGACGCATGCGGTCGAGGATGAGCATCGCGGCAAGGGCTACAGCAACGTGATCTATATCGGCGCCGCGCCGCACTGCGCCAAGAACGCAGAATATCTCCAGCGCCAGAAGGCCGCGTTCCTGAAGGGCGAGAGCGCGCCCGACTTCGCGCCGGAGAACTACGAGGTGCGGTTCGAGGGCCGGGCGACGCCCGGCGATCTGACGGAGCTTGGGAAGAAGCAGATGGGCCTGATGGGTTGGTGAATTACGATGGAACAGACCTGGCGATGGTTCGGGCCGAAGGATCCGGTTCCGCTGCAGCATATCCGACAGGCCGGCGCCACCGGCATCGTGAGCGCGCTGCATCACCTGCCGAACGGCGCGGTCTGGTCGATTGCGGAGATCGAGAAGCGCAAGGCGGAGATCGCGGCGGCGGGCCTGACCTGGTCGGTGGTCGAGAGCGTGCCGGTCTCCGAGGATATCAAGACGCGCTCGGGCGACTGGCGCGCTCATCTGCAGGCCTATGGGCAGACGATACGAAACCTGGCGGCCTGCGACATCCGGACGATCTGCTTCAACTTCATGCCGGTGATCGACTGGACGCGCACCGATCTCGCCTATCGTCTGCCGGATGGATCGCTGTCGCTGCGCTTCGACGCGACGGAGTTCGCGGCCTTCGATCTCTTCATCCTGCGGCGCCAGAGCGCCGAGGCGGAATACACACCCGAGCGGATCGCCCAGGCCAAGGCCGCGTTCGACGGCATGGACCAGGCGGCGCAGGACCGGTTGACGAAGACCATCATCGCCGGCCTGCCGGGCGCCGAGGAGAGCTACACGCTGGACATGCTGCGGGGAGCGCTCGGCCGCTACCGGGGCATGAGCAAGGACGAGCTCAGGAGCCAGGTCGGCGAGTTCCTCGACGCCGTGGTTCCGGCGGCCGAGGAAGCCGGCGCGCGTCTCGGCATCCATCCCGACGATCCCCCGCGTTCGCTGCTGGGGCTGCCGCGCATCGTCAGCACGGCCGATGACGCGCGCTGGATTCTCGGCCGCGTCGACAGTCCGGCCAACGGCCTCACCTTCTGCACCGGCTGCTACGGCGCGCGCCCCGACAACAACCTGGTCGCCATGGTCAAGGAATTCGCGGCGCGCATCCATTTCCTGCATCTGCGCAGCACGCGACGCGAGGCCGATCCAGAGACCTTCTACGAGGCGGCGCATCTCGAGGGCGACGTCGACATGGTCGGCGTCATCCGGGAGGTCGTGCTGGAGGAGCGCAAGCGCACCAACAGCGGGCGCGCCGATGCGGCCATCCCCATGCGGCCCGACCACGGCCACCAGATGCTCGACGACATCGGCAAGCGCGTGAACCCCGGCTACTCCGCGATCGGCAGGCTCAAGGGCCTGGCCGAACTGCGCGGCGTGGCGCGGGCGGTGGAGAAGCTGGTGTAGGTTGGTGGCTACGCACCCTCACCCCCACCCTCTCCCGCTTCGCGGTAGAGGGGGCTATCGAGAGTGAAGGGTTCGCCGGAGACTCCTCTACGGCGAGAAGACTCTATCGGAACGATCAAACTCGCTGGCCCCCTCTACCGCGAAGCGGGAGAGGGTGGGGGTGAGGGTCTGTATTCCTACGACGCCCAGTTCTGCTTGAAGTCGCCATACAGCGTGATGCCGCCGCAGGCGTAGAGGGTCTGGCCGGTCACGTAGGAGGCGTCGTCGGAGGCGAGGAAGGCGAAGACGGCGGCGATCTCTTCCGGCGTGGCGGCGCGGCCCATGGGGATATGCGACTCGACGTTGCGGCGGGCCTGCGGGTCGCCGGCCCAGGCGCTGTTCATGTCGGTGAGGGTGGCGCCGGGGCCGACGCCGTTCACGCGGATGCCGCGGTCGGCATATTCGAGCGCGAGGGTGCGCGTGAGGTTGCCCAGGCCGCCCTTGCTGACGGAATAGGCGATGTAGGCGGGCTTGGGAATAATTTCATGCACGCTCGAGCAGTTCAGGATGATGCCGCCGCCGGGCCGCGACAGGAAGTGGCGGATGGCAGCCTGGGCGCAGAGGAGCGCGCCCGTGAGGTTCACGTCGAGGATGTGGCGGTACTCGGCGAGCGGCGCCTCGTGGCTGGGTGCCGGGGCCTGGATGCCGGCGTTGTTGACGAGGATGTCCAGACGCTTCCAATCGCCGATCACCCGATCGACCATGGCGCCGACGGCCTCGGCGTCGCTGACGTCCGCTTTCACGACGCAATGCCGATCGGCAAGATAGCCGGCGGCGCGGGAGGCTGCGCGGACAAGCGCCAGCGTTTCGGCGGCCGCAGCCTCCGAGCCGGCATAGTTGACGGCGACGGAAGCCCCCTCCTCGGCGAAACGCACCGCCACGGCCCGGCCGATGCCGCGCGAGGCGCCAGTGATCAGCGCGAATTTTCCTTCGAGCCGGCGGCATTGTGGCGCCATTTCCGTCACTCCCATCTCGTAGGGGATTCAAGCAGTACCTCTGCGACCGCTCCGTGTCATTCCCGCGAAAACGGAAATCCAGCGCAGCTGTTCCGTCACCTGCCCTAACCCTCCGCTTTCGTGGCGGCGGCAGCCGAGAGAAATCACACTGTCGAGCGGACATATATCGCCTTGACGTATGCCGACCAACAACTGCGTCGACGGCAAACGCGCGTTGCGCGTCGAGGCCGACGCGGCGCCGGGCGTGCTGGCTCGCAGAGTGAATCCGGATCAGCCGAAGCCGCGCCGCGCCGACGCCACGCGCGCCGCTGTCGTCAACCAGCACAGTGCGCCGAAGACGTAGGCAAGCGCGACAAAGGTTCGCGGGAACAGGCAGAAGGCCACGAAGACCGCGATGGTCTCCGTGCCCTCGGTGAGGCCGCCGAGGTAGTAGAGCGATTTGCGGCCGTGGACGTCGCTCGAAAGGCCTCGCTTTGCCGCCATGATGGCGTAGGCGAGAAATGACGTGCCCGTGCCGACGAAGGACAGAATCAGAAAGGCGGCCGGTACGGCGTTCTCCGGCCGCGCCAGGGCGAAGCCGAAGGCGACGCCGGCATAGAAGATGAAGTCGCAGACGATATCGAGGTAGCCGCCGAAATCGGTGAGCGCCGTGCGGCGGGCGACCGCGCCATCGAGACCATCGGCCAGCCGATTGACGAGGATGGCGGCCAGCGCCGCCCCGTACCATTCCGCAGCCAGACACGGGATCGCCAGCAGGCCGATCGCGAAACCGACCAGCGTGATGCCGTTGGCCGCAACGCCCGCACCGGCGAGGCGCCGCGCGATACGATCGAGCGGCGGATCGATGACCCGCCGCAGCGTGGCATCAAGCATTTGAACTACATAGATTGCTGTAGAGACCGTCCACCTGCACCCCGCATTCCAAACCAGATCCTTTCGCCGGTAGTGGCCCGGTCTGGCGCCCATCGGCGACGCGTTCCACCTGACAAATAAGGCGCTCGGGGGCCGAAAGTACGCTGCACCATGCTCGGTCGCCATCTTAAACGGGGCTGACCACCGCCTGCGAATCGGGCAGGCTGACGGCATCCGTGAGCGATGACAGCCAGCCCCTCGCAGCCTCCTCTATGTCTGCGCGATGCCCGATACCTATGTCCGTCGATTACCCGGCGGCACTCCCTGGTCGCCGCCGGGACTATGGTTCAAGCGATCATTCGGCGTTGATGGTGACATTCACGACATCAGCCACGGCCGGATAGGCGAAGCCGTCATGCACGGGACGGACGACGCCATGCTCGTCCGGGCCGCTGTTCGCCATCTTCTGGCGCGGCGCCTGGTCCGGCCCGACGCCGGGCGCTTCGTTCTTCTCGGTGCCGGCGTCCCACAGCCTGACCGCGGCCGTCTCATCGCCTGATACAGGCTTCTTCGCAGCGTCGAACAGGGCGATCCCGCGCGGACCGGGCGCCAGGAACAGATCGTTGGACTGCACGAACATCGTCGCGAACACCAGTCGCTCGCCCGGCCGCGCCGTCACCTCGAAGGCCTGCCCGGGTACGAACAACCCGGCCTCGCGCACGCCCTTGATCCCCTGGAGGTGAGCGATGAAGGCCTCGGCGTTGCCGTCCTCGGCGAGACTCTCGAGGCCGTCGGTGCCAGCCGCCTTGTTGCGATGAAAGACTTGCACGCCATCGGCGACGACGGCGTAGGCTCCGGGCGCGATCGGCGCAATCGCCGTGCTGCCATCGGGCAGCTCGAGGGTCTTGTCGGTGGCGACGCTCTTGATGGTCACCGACAGCGTCGCGGTTTCGCTTGCCGCGGCGGCGCCGGCATGGAGCGCGAGCGCCGACAGGGCGGTCAACGCTAGATAGCGTGAAGATTCTTTCAGCATGTTTGATTCTCCGATCGATGCGGTCGGCGTGACGAATGGCGTGATCGGAGAAATGATCGCCGACGGCGAGAAACGCCACTAAAGCTTGTCTATTGAACCGATAGACGGCGGACATCGCGCGAGTGACCCCGTTAAGGTTTGTTCACGAACCTGTGATGAATCGCCGCGCAGGATCGACCGGCTTGCGCGCGTCGGATCGAGACCCCATAATCAGGGCGTGCGCATATCCCTGATCCGGCGCCTGGCAAGCTTGCTGTTCGTCCTGGCGTTCGTTGCCAGCGCGCAGCTGCATGCCATGCCGATGATGGGGCCGGTCAAGGCCCCCGACTCCATGGCAGGCATGGCGCACGGCTTCCCATCCGACAGCTGCAAGGGTTGCGGTGAAAGCGGCGCACCGACGAAGGCCGATTGCACCGCCATGTGCGCAGCCGTCTTCGCGCTCGCCTTGCCTGTTCCGACTGCAGCAAGCGTCGACCGCGACAGCGCGCGGGTCTGGACGAGCGAGACCCTGGCGACCCGCACCATAGCTCCGGACACCTCTCCTCCCCGAGCCTAGGTCACAGGCGGAATCCGTCCGGACGCTGCCGTTCGGAGGGATTCGTCGTCCTGTCTGCACGGTCGTCCCGGTCCCCACGGGGATCGCGATGACCGGCCCCTTTGCGTGCAGAGGCTGAGCTTGCGCCGGCCGATCGTTGCCGGTGAACGAGGAGCGAGATGATCGGGAACACCGGTATGAGGCCTTCGCGCCGATCCCTGTTGACGGGCGGAGCGGCGCTGGCAACGACGGCACTTCTATCGAGCCGCTCGCATCGCGCGGGTGCCGCAGCGGACCTGCATCTGACCGCCGGACCGGCGCGGGTTACCCTGCGTGACTCGCCTTCTCCCGAGACAGGTGTCTGGGCCTATGACGGCTCGGTGCCCGGTCCGACACTGCGCTTCCGCCAAGGCGAGATCGCCCGCATCGCCGTCGAGAACCGGCTCGCGGAAGAGACCACGGTGCATTGGCACGGCGTGCGCGTTCCCAATGCGATGGACGGCGTGCCCTATGTGACGCAGAAGCCGATCGCGCCGGGCGAGACGTTTGCCTACGAGTTCCGCGTCCCCGATGCCGGCACCTTCTGGTACCACCCGCACGAACGCAGCTTCGAGCAGGTGGCGCGTGGCCTCTACGGCGCCTTCATCGTCGAGGAGACGACGCCGATCGTCGTCGATCGCGACCTGACCTGGGTGCTCGGCGATTGGCGCCTCGGTCCGGACGCCTCGATCAACGATGACTTCGGCAATCATATGGACATGAGCATGGGCGGCCGCATCGGCACGACGGTGACCGTCAACGGCCACGTGCCGGGACCCTTTGCCGTCCGGGCCGGCGAACGCGTGCGCCTGCGGCTCATCAATGCCGCCACCGCCCGCATCTTTGCGCCGGCGTTCGCAGGTCATCGGCCGCGGATCATTGCGCTCGACGGCCAGCCGGTCGAGCCGCACGAGCCCGAGGATGGCCGTATCGTCCTGGGGCCGGCGATGCGCGCCGACCTCGTCATGGACATGACGGGCAAAGCCGGCGAGCGCTTCGCCGTCACCGACGGTTTCTACCCGCAGTTCACCTACCGGCTGCTCGAAATCGCCTACGCCGATGCGCCGCTGCGGGACCATGCGCTCGACGCCGGGATCGCGCTGCCGCCCAATCCTCTCTCGCAGCCCGACCTGGCCGCGGCCGAGCGCCACGAGATCGTGCTGGGCGGCGGCATGATGATGGGCGGCGACATGATGAGCGGTGGCGACACGATGGGTGGCGGGGACATGATGGGCGGAATGATGGGCGGCGACATGATGGGGTCGGACAGCGACCACATCTGGACCATCAACGGCGTCTCCTCGACCGAGCATACCCACGAGCCGCTGCTGTTTCTGAAGCGCGGCCGGTCCTATGTCTTCGCGCTGCAGAACAACACCGGGTTCCATCACCCTATCCATCTGCACGGCCACTCGTTCCGCATCATCGCGCGGAACGGCGAGCCGACGCGCTACCGGGAATGGCGGGACACCGTGCTGGTCGCGCCGAAGGAGCGCGTCGAGGTTGCATTCGTCGCCGACAACCCGGGCGACTGGATGATCCACTGCCACATCCTCGACCACCAGGCCGGCGGCATGATGGCCACGGTGCGCGTCGGATGAGGGCCGCCTGTACCGGAGGATCGACGCCATGACTGAGCGAACCTTGGCCGCGCCGCCGGCGCGATTGTCGCGGCGACTGGCCCTTGCGCTGCCGGCAGTCATCTTCGCGGGAGTCGCGCTGGAATTCGGCTTCGGCCTGCGGCGCGATCCCTCGGAGCTGCCCTCCGCGCTTCTCAACAAGCCGGTGCCGCGGTTCGACCTGCCGCCGGTGAAGGGACGGCTGCTGGGCCTCTCGTCCACGGACCTCGAGGGCGAGGTGGCGCTGGTCAACGTGTTCGCCTCCTGGTGCACGGCGTGCCGCTTCGAGCACCCGCTGTTGCTGCAGCTCAGGCAGAAGGACCCCGTTCCCATTCACGCCATCGACTACAAGGACAAGCCGGATGACGCTGCCCGGTGGCTCGACGATCTCGGCGATCCCTATACGCGCACCGGCGCGGACATCGATGGCCGCGTGGCCATCGACTGGGGCGTCTACGGCGTGCCCGAGACCTACGTCGTCGATCGCGCGGGGCGTATCGCCTACAAGCAGGTCGGCCCGATCACCCAGCAGGCCCTCGACGAGACGATCCTCCCACTGATCGCGCGGCTGCGGCAGTGATCGTCGCGCGATGGCTCTTCAACGATGACTGAAAACTGAAGGAGAAGCAGATCATGACGCTACCGAACACGCCCTCACAGGCTCCGCAGGCAGACGATTCGCCGCTGGGCCGCGACATCTTCGCCGCAGTGAAATATGGCATCTACAGGCTGCGAACGCGGCTGGGTACGCGCGGCCTGGTCATCCTCGGAGCCGCTGTGATTGCGGTCGGCCTGGCGCTCAACTGGAGCTGGCTGATCGCGATCGGCGTGGCGCCGCTGCTGCTGACGGTCCTCCCCTGCGTCGCCATGTGCGCGCTCGGAGTCTGCATGATGCCGAAAGGCGAAAAGTCGAGCGGAAACCAGCCGGCGTCGGATGACGTCCACCAGGAGACGACGGCGGCGCCGGCGGCGAAGAAACGATCGGACGATTGACAAGCCACCAACACAGAAAAGGAAATGCCAATGCCAACATCGATGAATCGCAGACGAGCGCTGACGGCTATCACGCTCGCGATCACGCTCGGCCTGATGCTGCCGGGACGTGGCTTTGCCGACGAGCTGAAGAAGGCGACTCTCTACAAGAACCCGCAATGCGGCTGCTGCGCTGAGTATGCCAAGCTCCTCCAACAAAGCGGTTTCGACGTGCAGGTCGTGGACACCTTCGACCTGCCGTCGGTGAAGCGGGAGCACGGCGTGCCGGCTGCCCTCGAGGGCTGTCACACGACCCTGGTCGATGGCTACGTGATCGAGGGCCATGTGCCGGTCGACATCGTCGGACGGCTGCTGCGGGAGAAGCCGGCCATCAAGGGCATATCGCTACCGGGGATGCCGATGGGCGCGCCGGGGATGGTCGGCGAGAAGGCGGCGCCCTTCACCGTCTACGAGATCTCCGACGAGCCGAACAAGGTCTACGCAACCGAGTAATTTAACCCCTCTCATTTCGTCGCAAGGAGCCCCGCAATGCGTATCCGCAGCAAGCCCGTATGGTCCGGATTCATTGCCGTCCTGACCATTCTGCTGTCGAGCCTCTCGATCGCGCCGCCGGTGCGCGCCGAGCAGGCGATCGATCCGGCGACCGCCGAGCGCTTCGACTATCTGAGTACCCACGGCAACTCGAACTGCTCGACCGCATTCATGGACTCGATCCCGACCATGCCGGTGACGGCGCGGCTGCAAGGCTCCTGTTGCGACCCGATGGATCTCAAGAAGTACGCCCGGCAGGTCGAGGGCCTGAAGAAGTTCGCCGACGTTGCCGAGATTTCCGCGGATCCCTACGACATTCCGGCCGGCCTCGCCCAGAAGGCCGTGGCCAGCTACGACATGGAACTGACGCCGGAAGAGCAGAAGGCCTACGACTATGCGATGGCCAATTCCGACGAGAAGGGTCCGTGCTGCTGCAAGTGCTGGCGCTGGCACGCCTATGGCGGCCTCGCCAAGCTGCTGATCCACGACCGCCACTTCACGGGAGAGCAGGTCACCGAGGTCTGGAACCTGTCAAACGGCTGCGGCGGCGGCTAGGACGCGTCCGGTCGGGAGTC
>Ga0137403_10001523_pt1 | contig 29057 bp, 24 predicted proteins | sample CZOMad2_1_16fung_FD_122057 | JGI IMG/M metagenome (GOLD analysis project Ga0137403, IMG submission 122057) | Vadose zone soil fungal communities from Angelo Coast Range Reserve, California, USA - CZOMad2_1_16fungal (Hybrid Assembly) | ecosystem: Environmental > Terrestrial > Soil > Vadose zone... | reverse complement strand
ACCAACTTCCTTCCCAGCGGTGTGGTCGGCAATGCCAACAGCAGCCAATTCGGTCAGGCCACTACGGCTGCACCGGGTCGTATCGGTCAGATCAGTGCGAAGTTCATCTTCTAATCCAACTCCGCGGCGAGCACTCGCCTCGGACAACCATTGAGGGGGAGGGGATGCGAGTGATCGCATCCCCTGTTTGCGTTAGGCCGCGTTTCACGTACAAGGCACTTTTCGAAATAGCCAGGGGATTTTATAGTTCTGCAGCATCGGGATGACTATGGGCTCGAGTTCGGGTCTAGCGGACAGCCGCCGAAAGTTTCTTCGTTATATCGCTCTCAGTCCGGCATTGGCCTGCCCGGTCTTCATGGGAGGCTCTCTCCGCAAAGCATTATCCCTGGATCTCGCTGGCGCTCCGCCCGCGAGATCCGACTCAGCCTCGGAATCGATTGCCAGCGCCGAACAGGCCCTGGATGTGATGGAATTCGAAGCCGTGGCCCGCAAGAAACTTCCTCCGGGGCATTTTGCGTATCTTGCTTCGGGAGTCGACGACGATGCAACCGTTCGCCTGAACCACGAAGCCTATCAACATATTGAGATTCGTTCGCGGCGCCTGATTGACGTCGAGAAGCTCGATTCTTCGGTCGAACTGTTTGGGACGAGATGGGAAACGCCAGTTTTTCTCTGTCCGGTCAGCTCCATGAAGGCCTTCGATCCCGAGGGTGAAGTTGCGGTAGCGCGTGCGGCCGCGAAACAGCATCATTTACAGATGCTTTCGACGGTGGCCAGCTCCTCGATCGAGGAAGTGACTGCGGCGCGAGAAGCGCCAGTGTGGCAACAGCTGTATCCGACCAATGATTGGGCGGTCAGCCGCGCACTCATCAAGCGGGCAGAAGGGGCAGGCAGTCCCGCCCTGGTGTTCACCGTTGATCATCAGGAAAACGCCAACAATGAAACCATCGCCCGAGGACGCCGGGTTGACACTCGAGACTGTTCGCTCTGCCATGCGGGTGGATTTGCCGGGTACCTGCGCAGGAAACCGATGTTCAAAGGGATGGATATCTCGAAAGTCACCGAGCTGTACGATCCAAGTTTTACGTGGGATTTTGTCAAGCGACTGAAAGACACCACTACAATGAAGCTTGTGCTGAAGGGCATCGTAACGCATGAAGATGCCGAAATTGCTGTCGAACACGGAGTGGACGGCATTGTAGTTTCTAATCACGGTGGCCGGGCGGAGGACACGCTGCGACCCACCATCGAGTGCCTGCCCGAGGTCGTGGCAGCGGTAAAGGGGAAAATTCCGGTGCTGGTGGATGGCGGCGTCCGGCGCGGGACCGACGTTTTCAAAGCTCTGGCCCTGGGAGCGACCGCGGTTGGCGTCGGCCGTCCGCAGGCCTGGGGCTTGGCGGCCTTCGGACAATCCGGAGTCGAAGCGGTGCTCGTCATCCTGCGACGGGAGCTCGAAAAAATTATGCGGCAGGCCGGAACGCCATCGATCCGCAACATCACCCGGGCATCGGTGGCTCTCTGATCTCGGAAGGAAGTGGGATAACGATGAAGCATGTGGCCTCTATCCTCGCTCTGCAACTCTGCATGACGACGTTTGTGTTCGGTCAGATGCCGCGCATGGCGGATCATCCCAGCCAGCCAGCGGACGACTCGAATGCCTCGAGCCCGGCCGCGAATGGCTCCACCGTGACTTTTACGAAGGATGTTGCGCCCATCGTGCAGCAGAATTGTCAGAGCTGCCACCGTCCCGGCGAGGGTACACCGTTCTCACTGCTGACCTACGAAGATGCCAGGCCGTGGGCAAAGCTCATGAGACAAATGGTGCAGCAGCGCCAGATGCCGCCGTGGTTCGAGGATGGGCATACGGAGAAGTTTGCGAACAATCGCTCACTGACCCAGGCCGAGATCGATACCATCGTAGCCTGGGTGAACGCGGGTGCGCCGAAGGGCGACCCGAAGGACCTTCCTCCGGCGCGGCAATTCGTGCAAGGATGGTCTATTCCTAAGCCGGACGTCATATTCCAGCTGCCCAAGCCGTTTTCTGTTCCGGATAACGGGATTCTCGAGTATCAGTACGTCATTCTGCCCACGGGCTTCACCCAAGACAGGTGGGTTCAGTTTGTAGAAGCGGCGCCGACGGACCGCTCCGTTGTGCATCACATTGTTGCGTATGTCCGCCGGCCCGGCTCGAACTACTTCAAGGATCAACCCAAGAACGTGTTCTTCGAAGCTCCGCCCTCCAAGACAAACGCGAGTGCGGATCCGGATGACGTGCCGAGTGATTGGCTGGTCGGATACGCGCCGGGACAACCGCCTGACATTTTCGAACCGGGGCAAGCAAAACTTGTTCCGGCCGGCTCAGATATCGTTCTCGAAGTTCACTACATGCCGGAAGGCAAAGCGACCACGGACCAGGCCATGGTGGGACTGGTCTTTGCCAAAGAGCCCCCCAAAGAACGAGTCATGACACTGTCCGCGATAAATGAAACTTTCAAAATTCCTCCTGGCGATCCAAATTACCGCGTGGATTCTTCCTTCACGGTGCGCCACGAAGTAACTCTGCTGGGGCTGCATCCGCATATGCACACGCGGGGCAAGGACATGGAATACCGTCTGGTGTTTCCCAACGGAGAAATCCGAACCATCCTGAATGTGCCGCACTACAACTGGCACTGGCAGCTTTGGTACAACCTGGCAGAACCGATCAAGCTGACCCAGGGGACGAGGATCGAATGCACGGCGCACTTCGATAACTCGGCCAACAATCCGGAGAATCCAGACCCGACGAAGACGGTAATCTGGGGACAGCAGAGCTTCGACGAGATGATGGTCTGCTTTTTCAACCTGGCGTTCCCGGCCGAATTGTCGGCCAAAGAAGTGCTGCCGCTCCCGAAGACCGACGCAGCCGTGGCTCAGAAAGGTAAGAAATAGTATTAATTCTTGCTTGGCCGAGCGGGCAACGCAAACGCGAGGTAAGCTCCCGCTATCGGCGCTTGCAACGCCGGACGCCCGGGGAGGTTGTGCGTGTGTGTAGTGGCTTGCGCGGCTGCGCAGAATACGACATATTCACGTCCGTCGATCTGGTAGACCGCCGGCGTTCCCTCGAGAGCGGCTTCCACCTCTGCCTCCCAAAGCACCTTGCCGGTCGCCGAGTCGAGAGCGCGCACTTTACGGTCGCGCGTGCCCGTGAAGATCAACCCGCCGGCAGTAACTACGGGGCCAACCTTGGGAAAATGTGAGCCGGTATTCTTAAACCCTTTGGCGGCCAATTCAGGGACTTCGCCCAACGGCACCTGCCACACGATGGTTCCCTGGTTTAGGTCATAGGCAGTAAGCGTAGTCCAGGGCGGAGCGATGGCAGGCAGTCCGCTGCTGGTGAACATGAAACCAAAACTGCTTCTGTAGTGGAGTTTTTCCGGTGGCGAGGATGCCGCTGCGGTTCCTGCCTGGGGAGCAGGGCCGTCTTCAGTAGAAGTGGGCGCCGGCGCACGTTCTGGATGGGAAAGATATGCCACAAGAGAATCCAGAGCTGCATCAGACAATTTGGAAAACGCCGGCATAGGCCCGCGCCCGGACGTCACGACCGCGCGGATTTGATCAGCGGTTAGTCTCGATCTGACATCCGCCAGAGAAGGCACAGCGGGAGGTTGACCTGCCAGGTCTGCACCGTGACACAAACGGCAATTGGATTGAAAGACGGCGCGTCCCTTTTCCTCTGGAGAACTCCCCGCGGATACTTCCTCCCTGGCATTCAGCTCCAGCTTGAGCATGGAAGGAAGGTCCTTCGAGACAACAAATAAGGTGCCGCGCTCAGGGTCTGCTGCCGCGCCCTGAAAATTGGCTCCCCCGTTGTTTCCCGGCATCTCGACTGTGTCGGTCACGCCGGGTGGGGTGAAGAGGCCTTGGTTGCGAGCGCCTTCTATTTGTTTACGAAACTGCTCCCGCTCCTCAGGCTCCATGAACGGGCTCAGGTCTTTGGCGGTGAAGCTTTGACGCGCGAAGGGCGGCGGTTTCGACGGGAAGGGCTGCGTCGGCCAGGTTATCTCTCCCGGCATATCGGACCGCGGTACAGCTCGCTCTGGGATGGGCCAGAGTGGCTCGCCAGTTTCCCGGTTAAACACCCAAACGAAACCTTCTTTTCCGGCCTGCGCTACGATGTCCATCATCTTGCCATTGTGGCGGACGGTCAAAAGCATGGGAGAAGTCGCATTGTCGTAGTCCCAAATATCGTGGTGGACCATTTGGAAGTACCAGATCAGTTTTCCGCTGCGCGCATTGAGCGCAATCAGGCAGTCGCCAAAAAGATTCGCTCCCGTTCGATCGGCGCCGTAGAAGTTGTACTTTGGACTTGCGGTCGGAATGAAAACGATGCCGCGTTTCACATCCAGAGACAGTCCGCTCCAGGCATTCGCACCGCCTACCGTTTTCCATGCGTCTTTCGGCCAGGTGTCATAGCCGAATTCACCCGGATGCGGCACCGTATGAAAGGTCCAGACCAGACGCCCGGTCCGAACGTCGTAGGCCCGAATGTCGCCGGGACCAGACTCGTATTCTTCGTTGGTTGCTGAACCCAGGATAAGGAGATCTTCAAACACGCGTCCGGGAGTAGTCGATTGAACCAGCGTGAGACTTTCAGGATCGCGTCCCAGACCTTCTCGCAAATCGACGCGGCCACGCAGACCAAAATCCAAAATCGATTTGCCGCTCCAGGCATCGATCTCCTGCAAAAAGTTGTCAGCCGCGAATAGCAGGCGGCGATCGGAGCGGTCAGTACTTTCCCAATAGTTGATTCCGCGATTGGTGATCAGCGTCGTCTTCGGGTCCGCGGGATGGATCCACAGTTCTTTACCGGTTGTCGCATCGAGCGCCACGATCGAATTGTTGTGGGCCAGAACATACATCGTTTTGTCGACCACGATCGGGTTAAACAAGTATTTGTTCCCGTCACCGGTTGGATAACTCCACGCAACCTGCAACCTGCCAACGTTGGAGCGATTGATTTGAGCTAGCGAAGAGTACTGCGAGGCATCGGAAGAGCCCGCATAATCGCTCCAGGTGGCGTGAGTCTGAGCAACCGTGCCATCAGAACGAATCCCTTTTGTTTGCGCCTTCATCGGCGAGTGCAAGGCGAAGATCAGTCCTGACGCTGCCAGGAGAGCGAGCGTTCCTCTATGCATTCCGATGGCCCCGCATCTGTTCTATTTCCGCATTTCGTGGCTGCGATAGCGGGCAAAGTAAAGAAATTTGTCCTGAGAATCTTCGCTGCGGTTGATATTGGTATGCGGAGTCTTGTTATCCGGGACGTGCAAATACGCCATCCCCGGAGACTGCCGGCGTAGCTGATTGCCCACGAGTGCGAGACTCGTGCCATTAAGTGCGGTCCATACTTCCTCAATTTCGTTCGAGTCCTCATCGGGAACCGGATGCGGTTTGCCTAAGGTGAGCGGATCCAGAGTGACCGTCAGGACGGCCTGCAGAGTGCCAAGTCCGTCGGCGGCTACGAACAGCGTCTTTACGATATGAGCCCACATGCCGCTGCTGGAACTTATCGGCAATTGATTCTCGTCCCTGGCCAGGATGCTTGTGTTAGGCCGAAAGCCGTGGGGCGTCGGTTCATTGATCACATACATCGTCATCGGCTGGTCGCCGGTGTTCTCGATGTTGAACTGCAACCCTGCGGGGACCAGAGCAGCCATATTTTGATACAAGTCGACGGACTGACCGCCTGCACGCGCGATTCCCTTACCGGATTGAACAAAGTAAATCTCCTGCTGCCCGTCCAGCCGCTCTGCTTTCGTGGAAGCGTGTGGAGCCAGTGTGGCATAGGCGTATGAGTTGATAAAACGAAGAACCGCGCTCTTTTGCGTCGGGTTCAGTGCATCGCCGCGCGTGAGAATGTCCCGCTCCTCGAGCGTGCCGTGCGTTATCCGTGGCGGGGATGTGTGCCAGTCGCCAAAATAGAGATCGATGCGGTCTCCCGTGGTTTGCGCAAATGCAGGCGAATACAGCAGAGCAAAGAGCGCCAGGGAAGTGAGAAACACGCTCGTTTTTGTCACGCTGCTCCTCTCATCCTTAATTGCCAAACGATTTCTCAAAAGTGACTCGCGTTGTGTGGCTCAAGCTTTCCTGGGAGTTCAACTCACTGAGTCGTCTTTACCGGATAGCGGAGCTGTACCTTGTCGCCGAGAATGTGTTGAAGATCCAGCGCCAGGCTGTCCAGTCCTGCCTGTGCGGGAGACTTTCCGCTGACGATCTCGAAAACTCGCCGCTCCATCGCTGCCGTCATCTCTGCGGATTTCGGTATGGTCGGTTTCCCTCTCCCCATGGGAATGCTGGCCAGGAACGAGGAAGTGTAGGGAAGAGCGACGACTGCCGGGTCATCATAAGTCGATTTTCTAATGGATGAACTCCCTTGCAACTGCTGTTGATCTTGGACCTGCACGGACATGGCCCATTCGAGAAACTTGTAGGCTTCTCGCGGATGTTTCGATTCGGTCGGGATAAGGTAAGTCAGACCTTCCAACTGGCTGAAGGGTTCGCCGGTGTTCGAAGGGATGAGGCTGTAACCGATCTTGCCGGCCACCTTCGACACGGCGGGATCCTCCAGAAGAGGCGCCTGATCGCTCCACAGCAGACCCATGAACACGGTTCCCTGTTGCAGAGCGGATTGAGCTTCACCCCAACCGTAATTCAGCGTGTCGGGGGGACTGAAAGCAATTAGTTTGGCGTACTGTTCGGTGGCGGCAATGTTTTGAGGAGAATTGATCACGACGTCGCCGTATTCCCACCCGTGCTGGCTATCGAGTATGTTTCCACCAAAGGAATAAATCAGGTTCAGCCACTCGTACCAGAGTGCGAGACCCTGCTTGCCTTGAATATAAGTGCCATAGAAATGTTTGGCGGGGTGCGTGAAGAATTCCGCTAACTGAGTGTATTCCTGCCACGTCGCGGGAGGCTTGAGGTCTCGGTGATAGCGCGCTTTGAAGGAGCGCTGGTTGGCTGGATCATCCAGAAAATCTTTGCGATAGCACATTAAAGTCGTCAAGCCGGCGTAGGGATACCCGTATGTGCCGCCTCCGTAGGAGCTGAGTTCCTGCCACCAGTTGGTGAAGAGTTGATCCCGCGGCACGAAGCTTGCGTCGTGCAGGGACGAGTCGGCGAGAAGAGAATTAATGGGCTGGACCTGACCTTTTTGCAGCAGCGCACCCAGAAGCCGGTGTCGCACCACAATCACGTCCAAACTATCGCCTCTATTTGGACCGCGATCAAGTTCACTCATGATCGTGCGATCGTTCTTGTCTACAACCTCAACCCGAATGCCGTTTTTTTGTTCGAAGTCGGCGATCAGCCCGGTCTTGGTGAGGGAATCGAGAAACCATTCGTCTCCGGCCATACGAATGGTTGAAGCATGTCTGCGTACGCAACTAAGCTGCAAGATGACGAGAACGAACAGCGCAAAAAGCAATGCCATCACGTTCTTGGGGGACTGTCGTGGCATGCCGGTCTTCCGGAATTACTTCTTGATCGAGGAACCTGAAAACCAGAGGAACTTGACTGGCGTGTCCCCCGAATTGATGTTCGAGTGCGTCATGGAGTGATCGGGTCGAATCATGTAGGCCATTCCAGGCCGCTGGACCCGCAGCTCCGAGCCAATGAAAGCCAGGCTGTTGCCATCAATGGCAGCCCAGATTTCTTCCTGCCCCGGATTGTGTGGATGTGGTTCGCCCATGGTCAAAGGATCAATCGTCACCGTGATGATGTCTCCGATGGTGGCCAGCCCATCCGTTTTCGAAAAGAGATCTCTCACGATATGCGCCCAGTGGCCCGATGCGCCTTGAATCGTGTAAGGGGACGCAGCCATCGGAGTTCTCACCGGAACCTGTCTCTCGTCCGTCACCAGCATCGCAGTTCCCGGCACGAAGGCGTGGGGAGTGGGCTCACTGACGACATACATAGTGAGATCTTCGTTGCCGGTGTTCTTCATGACGAACTCGAGATTGGCTGGCACGAAGACAGCAATGTCTTTGTGAAGCGCTGCGGTCTTGCTGCCCGCTGTGATTTCGCCGCTGCCGCCGACGATGTAATAGACGATCTGCTCACCATCCAGCCGCGAAGGCGTGGTGGAATCGCGCGGCTGAAGACGGCCATAGGCAAGGTAGTTGGCAGCCTGGAGGATAGCGCCAGGCTGGGGCGGGGCGAAGTTGTCTCCTCGAGTCAGAATGTCCCGCAACACGAGCGAACCGAAAGCGTGACGAGGCATGGAGTCGCGCCAGTCACCGATGAACATGTCGATTCTTCTGTCCTGCGAATCTCTGTCAGCCTGATACCGAACATCTCCGGGACCGTCGAAGCTGTTTCCCCCCGCGCTCGGTGTGGTTACTGGAGGTTTGGCGACCACCTGGGCGGACATCGGCAACGAGGTAACGCCGAAGAGCCACAACGCCAGGCAAGCGAGAGTGCCGGACAGCAGTTTCATTCGGTGTGTTCCGTTCATCCTGTTTCCTCGATTCGCTGTGTGAGTGTTCACTTGAGCGGCAGTATGGTTACCGCGCAACGGCAAGTGCAAGCCCATCGGCGCCCGGACCCGCGTCAATGATCGTCTTCACTTTCCAATCTGAAAGACTGATGACCGCAACTTTCCCACTCTGGTCGCAGGAGACGTAGGCCACCTTGTTATCGGGGGATACCAAAACTTCTTGCGGCCTGGCCGGAACGTCGATAGTGTGCGTGACTGTCATGGTGCTGAGATCAACCACTCCCACCTGGTGGACCAAAGGCAGAGCGATCACCAGCCATCGGCCATCCGGTGTGGGCGCTGATCCGTAGCCCAGACCTGGTAGCGGAATCCAGGTCTTGATCTTGTTGGTAGCAGTGTCGATCACGGCCAGCTGAGGCCTAGTTACGTCAGAGGTGAAAATCAGACTGTCATCGACGGAAAGCGAGATACGTTGAATTTGTGGAGAGACCGGAATAATCGTGATTGTCTTTCTCGCCTCAAGGTCGAGAACGGATACGGTACCCGGCCCTACATTTGCCGTGTAGGCGCGTCGTCCATCGCGCGTGATGGCAAACATGTGGGACTGCTCTTGGCCGGTCGGAATCGAGCCGATAATTTTCAGCGTTGCGGGATCGATAATAGTGATCGAGCGATTGAGCTCAGTGGAAACATACAGCAGGCCATTTTTCGGGCCGATCACCGGGAGGTGGGGACGCACACCTTTGCCGAAATCGATATTGCCCACTACTTTCCGAGCCGCTAGATCGATGACTACAAGATGGGTGCCGTCAGTCCCCGGCTGTCCGACGCCCGAGTTTCCATAGATCGGCACGTAGGCGAGTTTTCCGTCGGGCGACGCCGTTACTTCGTGCCCAGTTACGCCACCCTCGGGTATCTCCGCCACTTGCTTCCCGGCGACGGGATCGATAAGGCCCAAACTGTTGTCGCCTTTATTCGCCACCAGTACCAGGTTGTTCGATGCCCCGGTCTGAGCCCATAAAGAGTAGGAGGGCAGTGCTACGAGCGACAGCACTATAAAGGAGAAGTGCAAACCTCGCATATCAGACTCCGTTCTTAGATAGGTGCCGCCAATCAATGCGTAATAGCCCAGGTTTCGCGACGAAATGGATGAATCTTCAAGCAATCATAATATCATATGGATCGTGCCGTTCGATTATCGTGTTGCTCCGTCAACGTCTAGTACTCTCCGCTGACGATGTTCAGCAGGGGCTCGCCGCGGGCGTACCGCTCCGCTTGCTGGCTAGCCAGTTTGAATGCGCGCTTCATGAAGTTCGGGCTGTCTCCCGCTACATGCGGCGTGATCAGCAGGTTGGGCGCACTCCATAAGGGATGTCCGAGTGGCAGCGGCTCCGGATCGGTTACGTCGATGGCCGCGCGAATTCTTTTTTCCTGCAACGCGCCGAGCAATGCTTCCGTCTCCACCAGGGGGCCACGCGCCGCGTTTACTAACAGCGCGCCGGGCTTCATTTTCGCCAATCGCTTTGCATCCATCAGATGCCTGGTTTCTGAAGTCAGGGGCGTGGTCAGCACCACGATATCGGCCAGTTCCAGCAGGTCGTCCAGCTTGCTCAACGGAAAGACGCCTTCGCGCGCAGTGCGGGCCACGCGTAAAAACTTTGCTCCGAAGGGTGCGAGCCGGATCTCGACCGCCTGGCCTATCGATCCATAGCCCAGGATCAGCACCGTGGAATCGGCCACATCATTGATCGGAGCGGGAGGGTCCTTGATCTTCGTGGGCGATAACTTCATAGGCGACGAGGCGTCAATTTGTTGCGCCTGCTGTCCTGCGGTCCACCTGCCCTGACGCTGCATTTCGATGAACAGTGGCAGGAATTTCTCCATGGCCAGAATTGCTGCCAGTGCCCATTCCGCCGTTGGAATGTCATGCACTCCCCGGGCGTCGCACAAAGTTACTCCGGGCGGGAACAATTTCAGCAACGTGTCCACACCGGCCCACGGGGCCTGGATGACCTTTACGCCCTTCAAATGTGACCACTGGCGTCGCAATATTCTGGGAGGCATCGCGGCGACCCAGAAGTCGACTGCAATGTCCTCCTGCGGTTCCTCGGGAACCCGCACCAGCTGCACGGCTTTGCTGAAGTCAGCCAGCACGGCTGCGTCGATCGAGGCATCCACTCCGACTCGAACCATCTTGATCTCGACCTCCTAAAGTGGCACCGATACTACCCGCCCCGGGGCCCTTGCTTCCCATTTTTATGGGAGAGAGGAAAAGTATTGACACCGTATCTATTTGTATTATCATATCAGCCATGAAAATATGGCTTATGATTTTGGCCTTCTCTCTCATGGCTGTTTCGCTGACCGCTAACGCCGCAGACATGGATCCCGGCGGTTTCGCCGGTACCTGGTCGGCGAATTTTACCAAGTCCAAATTTCCCGGGCCGCCGCCCAAAGTGGACATGTGCACAATTCAGCCTGATGGTACGGTCACCATCAACGAAACTAATTCCGAAGGGAAGAGTACCAGTTGGTTCTACAAACCTGTCGAGGGACAGCCGGTCTCGATCACCGGCAGGGACAATGTTACTGTGACCGTGAAAAAAGTGAACCGTCACACCATCGAACACACCTGGAACAACAATGGCAAGGTGGGGAAGAGTAAGTCGGTTCTGTCGAAGGACGGGAAGACGACTACCTTCACCATGGATGGGACGGACAAAGACGGCAAACCCTTCCACGAAGTAGTTGTGTACGACAAGCAGTAAGAGACTTTAAGGATTCGCCTGCGGCCGGTATCACCGGCCGCAGCTCAGTTTTCTCCTGGCGCGAACAAAAGCCGTGTGGGGCGGACACTCTTGTCCGCCGCCTTTGACTTGTTTTTTGATTCGTGTTTCAGGCGCCTGTGGCTACGAAGCAGCGGTGGAGTTTGGATACTCAGAGTTCCAAACCTAAACCCAAGTCTAAGTCAAGTTCAATATCAAAGGCGGGCGGACAAGAGTGTCCGCCCCACACCGGGCTTTTACGGCAAGGCGAACGCAATCACGGAGTCGCCCGCTGTCGTGTCATAAAAGCTGCCACCGCTGACAACCAGGACAACGTATTGCTTGCCGTTCTTGCCCTGATAAGTCATGGGTGTGACGTATGCTCCGGTCTCAAGCTTGGTGTCCCAGAGCACTCTGCCCGTGGCCGCTTCGAAGGCACGGAAGTGTTGATCGTTTGTCGCCGCAATGAACAGAAGCCCCCCGGCCGTAGTAATGGAACCGCCAAAGTTCAGAGTTCCAGTGCCGTGAACGCCCTTCGCGTCTAATTCATCGATGACTCCGAACGGCTGTTTCCAGGCCACGTCGCCCGTATTCACATTGATCGCCCACAGTTCTCCCCAGGGTGGCTGCTGACAGGGCCAGAACTTGTCGTTATTCCAAAAGCGCGCATACATTCCCCAGGGACTGTTTCGCTCATATGCGGGATCCGCGGCGTCCTCGTTCTTCGTGACCTTCCCGACATCCGCGATGTTCACGGTATTTACGAACAGGTATCCCAGGTCTGGGTTGTAGGACATGCCGGGCCAATTGGTCGTCCCCAGCGTACCCGGAAAAACTATGGTGAGCTTCGATCCATAATGCGTGTAAGGGCCTCCGCTGTTCAACCCGCCTTCGGTGGCCATAAGGTCGGTACAGAATTTTTTCTGCTCAGGAGTCACGGCAGCAATTTCGTCGGGGCTGAAGCTGTGCCGTCCCAGAGGCGCCGGCTTCAAGGGAAAGGGCTGAGTCGGCCAACTCACTTCACCGGGGACATCGCTCGCAGGCACCGGGCGCTCCTCCACCCCGAAGATGGGCTTGCCATCGCGCCGGTCGAGGATAAACATCAGTCCGGCTTTTCCAAGAATGGCGACGGCAGGGATCTTTTCTCCCTTTTGCACCACGTCCATCAGCACCGGCGCCGATTCCAGATCGTAATCCCAGGTGTCGTGATGAACGGTCTGGAAATACCATGCAAGTTCTCCGGTGTCGGCATGGAGCGCAACCAGCGAGTTACCGAAAAGGTTCTTGCCTTTCCGGTCGGCGGCGTAGAAGTCGGAGCTGGGCGAGCCGTGGGGAAGAAATATCAATCCTCTTTCAAGGTCAATGCTCATAAAGCCCCAGACATTCGTTCCCGACCGGCTCTTCCAGCTCGTGCCCGGCCAGGTTTCGTTCCCAACTTCGCCGGCGTGAGGCACGGAGTGGAATCGCCACACCAGTTTCCCCGTGTGCACGTCCCAGGCTCGGGTGTCGCCGGAGGCGCCGGAGGCTGGGGCCTCCTGCACCTGGCCGCCCGTAATCGCGAGGTTCTTATAAATGGTGACCGGTGAAGTCACATCAAATTGGGCGTGGGGAAACCCATTGAGCACGCCGGTCTTGATGTCCACGGCGCCGTCCACTCCGAAACCGGCGGTGGGTTTTCCGGTCTCGGCATTCAGAGAAATCAGGCGTCCGTCGCCGGTCCCAAACAGAATCGAGGGAGGAGTTTTCGCATCACCCGGCCAATAAGCAACGCCGCGTCCAGCCGGCCTTCCATGGTCCATCTTGTAAGACCACAGTTCGTTGCCCGTCTCCGGGTCCAGAGCGATAACGGTCCCGTAGGGAGTCGGCAAATACAGCTTGCCCTTGACCACGATCGGCGTAGCCTGGGATGAACGCCTGCCCCCGCCGCGGCCAACAGCTCCCGCGGACATGGGTCGAGGCCCATCTTTTTTCATGTGATAGGTCCACACAGGCGCTAGCTTCTGAACGTTCTGAGTGGTGATCTGGGTTAGGGGAGAATAGCGAGTACTCGAGTAGTCGTGCCCGTACATCGGCCAATCGGACTGGCACCATACGGGTAGCGCAGGGCACAGGAGCAAACAAAAGACGCGAAGGAAAACCCCGAGTTTCAAAGTCCGAGTCCTTCACTTCAGAATTTGACGTATCATACTATCATTTAAGGAACCGAGGACAATACTGCTTTTGCCGGCCGCTGGAGTAGCGCTGGGTGGGCTGGTTGCGAGTTCTTTTCATTCCATCTTCTTGCGGGCGTCTTCTAGAACGCGCTGCGCACGAGCTGGATTGAACACGCCGCAAGAACAGAATCGGGCCATATAAGTGACGGCCTGTCCCGGCGTCCGGCGACCTTCTTTCACCCAATCAATCATCTTTTTTGCCAAGCTGGCCGAAACCATGCCATGGCCGCACATGGTCGTCAACTTGAGCAGTTGAGTATTGGGCAGCTTGTCAGTAGCGCCTTCAAAACCCAGCGAATAACCGACGCTGTGGCGGGTAATCCCGGCGAACTTGCAACACGCTTTGGCGCCCTCGACGGAGGCTGACATGTTGATCGAAAGGCCCAGGTCGGCATCCGCCGCAACCTTGAGAAACTCTCTTGCGGCCGCCTGATTGTCGAAAATTGCGACCACAGAAACCGGGGTATCGATGCCGTCGATGACAGCGCGGAAATCCGGTGTCATATCACGCTTCCAGTTCGCTACTGTATTCAGGTTGCGCGAAGGTCGCAAGGTGCCGCCGTGGACCGGGTCACCGATATTGACCGGTTTGAAGGGCAGCGCCATTTCGAGAAACTTTTTGAGCTTGGGCACGCTGTCGACGTCATTCCTGTCGCTGCTGGGGGTGGCGAACACGATATAGTCGTCGCCGAAGCTTTCGGCATCGCCGTAACGATGAAGAGTATTCGTCATCGGGTTTCGCTGAGAATTTCTCCGGGTTGCTCTTCCCGTTTGTTTTCGACTGAGTTCGTAATTCTGCCCAGCCCCATGTTGGTTTTGGCGCGCTCGAGCTTGTAGCCCATACTCTCCAGGACCGGCGCTACCAGCCGCTCTTCGCCGTTTTCGTCGCAACGCGTGCCCACGCCGAGCGCGACCACGGTATCGACATCTTTCTCGACCTCGCGCACCAGTTCGATGATCTGCTGGGTCTGGTCCACTTTCACTTTTATCTCAACAATGGCCGAGAGGACCTTCTCGTCGAGGACGTCTTCCCGCAGCGTACCGGTGGTTACGTCGCTCATGAGCAAAGTGAATGGGTTCTTCTTCTCGAAAGCCACACCGGCTTTGGCCAGCGCCCAGGTCATTTTCTGGATGTCCCGCAACCAGACCCCGACGCCAGGCCGGCCGAACTCTATCGTGAATCCCACTTCTCCCCACTGCACCCGTCCGGTTACGTCGTTGGTTTTTACCTCTTCCGTGCCCCGACCCTGGACCCCGGTGGATTCGTGCGTGGCGCGGGGATCGGAGAAAGCACGGCGAACCACTCGCGGCCACTGCAGATCCTCGGGTTCGAAGGCGGCGGTGGGACAGACGTCCGGTTCGGGGTCGAAGCGCAACCGGCCCAACTGGAAGATTTTGCGGATCATGCGCACGATCGGCGGATTCAGATGTTCGGTGCTCAATCCGTAATAGCAGGCGTAGCATTCCACACACTCGTCGCGGTTGACGGTGGCGCGATTGATGGCAGGGTCAATATAGATCGCGCCCATGGGACAGACATAGGTGCAATTCCCGCAGGCAACGCATTTGTTGGGATTGATTTTCATCGTTCTGTCGGCGTCAGCCAGAAAACTTTTAATATCATATCATAATTACAAAATGTCATAACTGGAGTAGTTTAAGCGTTATCTATAACTTACAGTCGATGACCTCAGTCTGAGCCCGCAGGGTACGAACCGGCCGTTTAATGAAAAACGGAAATTATTAGGCAACGACCGAATGCCTCCCAGTTCGAACTTCGGTCGAGCCTGAGTGGAAGCCTCATTTTCCGGTGTAAATGATGCGCCAGATCGAGCCCGAGCCGTCGTCGCTCACTAAGAGGGAACCGTCGGGCGCGACGGTAACGCCCACGGGCCTCCCCCAAACGCTCTCGTCGTCGACCACAAACCCGGTGAGAAAATCCTCGTACTCTCCAGTCGCGTGGGCGGTCTGGTGCAGAGGCACGCGAATGACTTCATATCCGGAGCGCGGAGACCGGTTCCAGGAGCCGTGCTCGGCGGCGAAGATGTCTCCTTGATAGTCAGCCGGGAATTGCCGGCCATCATAGAAAGTCATTTGCAGCGATGCGCTGTGCGGCTGCAGGATCACGTCCGGCGTGATGACTTTTTCCTTCAACTCGGGATGCTTTCCCGGCAAACGCGGGTCCTGGTGTCCCCCCATATACCACCAGGGCCAGCCATAAAAACCACCTTCCTGGACGTGCGTGATGTAGTCGGGCACCAGGTCATTGCCCAGCCCGTCGCGCTCATTCACCGAACACCACAACTCGCCAGTCTTGGGATTGACGGCAATACCCACAGCGTTGCGGATACCGGAGGCATAGATACGCATCCCCGATCCGTTGGGATTGAATTCGAGGATGTCGGCGCGATTCTGCTCTTCAGGACTGTCGCTGACATTCTCGTGCGAGCCCACCGACACAAACATTTTGGTTCCGTCGGCCGAAAACTGGACGTCTCGCGAACGGTGATGGCCGCCGCTAGGCAGATCGAACAAGTGCTGAGGCGCTCCGCTGCTGGTCAGATCGCCGTTGTGATATGGAAAACGCACCACCGAATCCATGTTCGCTACGTAGACCCACTGTGGATCGGATCCCAGCGGATAGAAGGCGATGCCGAACGGAGTATTCAGGCCGGTGGCGAAGACCTGCACTTGCTCCGGCTTGCCATCGGCGGTGATTCCGCGGAAGACCTTAATGTCGCCGCCATTGGTTTCAGCCAGGAAGAAATCGCCGTTGGGAGCAGTGCGGATGATCCGCGGATTGTTCAGGCCCGTCGCATATTGCTCGACCTTGAAACCTTTGGGGGCCTTCGGCCACGCGTTCTGGGGGCGGGCGACGACCTTAGGGCCAGCCGTGGCGGATTGCGTGGCGTACGGTTCGGGAAGATCCTCGACCTTGATATGACGAGTTGTACCTGGTTTCTCGAAACGGTAGTCGGTGAACGGCGGGTGGGGAGGCGGCGCCGTCGATTTCTTGATGGCCCCGGCCGGGGCTACCGAAGCGTTGGTCTGCGCGCCTGGTGCGTTATTCAGCGACTTGAGAAAAGTCACAACTTCCCAGCGTTGCTTTGCCGGCATGCCCGCCCATGAAGGCATTCCGTTGTTAACGTCGCCCTGAGTGATGTACCAGAAGATGGCGCCGTCAGAAACGGTCTGTGCGTTTCCGCGAGCCAGAGGCGGCACATTGCCGGCGCCTTGGCCAGTGTTTCCGTGGCAAGCGCCGCAGTTGTGCGTATAGATCGCTTTGCCGGCCAACGCCGCTTGCGCTTGTCCGGCATACGGGTTCTTGACCTGCTGTGCGGACGCAGGCGCGTTGTGGAACGAAGTGCTCTGGGCGTGCAGGAGGGCTGAACTGGCAGAAATAGCAAGCACCGAAAGCCAAAACATCACGACCACGTGCGCGCGAGGAATACAGGAGCTTCTCGTCATTGTGATATCCGTACGCGAGGCTACAGCGTAACAATTATATTATATGACAATTAAGGAAACTCTCCTTTTTCCGCAGCGCCCCCGCAGGTGCCCAAAACGATCAGCGACCCGCCGGAACGAACTGTAGGCAGACCGGCGTATCGACCTTGATCTCCTTGCCCGTATTGGAGAGTCGGCCGGTGTTGCTGTCGATGGCAAACAGAACGATGTTGTTGCTTATCTGATTCGCCGCCAACAAGTACTTGCCGGTGGGATCAATCTTGAAATTGCGCGGCATCACTCCACCTGAAAGAGACTGCTCAACTGGAGTCAGCGTGCCTTGCTTGGGGTCGATCGCGAACACTCCGATGGTGTCTGGGGCCCTTTCCGTCTCGCTCAATGTCCGACGGTTCGACTCGTAGAGGAATTTGCCGTTGGGAAGGATCTCGATCTCGGCGCTGTGATTGCCGCCAAAGAAATCGTGGGGGACGGTCTGGGCGCGCTGGATGGTGGTCAGTGTACCTTGTGCGGCGTCCCAGGCAAGTACGTCGACTACTCCGCTCATCTCGCTAAGTTGATAGCCGAATTTGCCTGCGGGATCGAAGGTGAAGTGGCGTGGACCGCCGCCGGGATAGACGCTGACGGACGGAGGGCCGGGCGGCGAAAGCATTCCGGTCGCGGCATCGAAACGGAATACGAGCACTTGGTCCATGCCAAGGTCAGAGACGATGACAAACCGATTGTCGGGCGAAGGTCCGATCCAATGGGGGTGGGGCTCCGATTGAATGGGTGCCACGCTGTGTCCAACATTTTGGATGAAAGACGTCAGCTCGCCCAGGGAACCGTCTTCCTTGACCCGAATAACCGAAACGCTTCCACTACCGAAATTGGCCATGAACACGTATTTTCCGGTGCGGTCCATCGAGATGTGGCAGGTGCTGGTGCCGCTGGCCGGGGCCTTATTCAGTAGGCGGAGCTTGCCGGTTCCGGGATCAATCGCGAACGCACTCACATAAGAGGAGTGATCGAGCGGCGGTCCCACGGAAAGAGGGTCTTCGCTGACTGCATAGAGGAAGCGATGATTCGGAGAAATGGTCAGAAACGAAGGATTGATTACCTCCGCGGCCAACTGGGGCTCACTGAGTTCACCCGTGGCCGCGTTGAAGCGGCTGACATAAATTCCTTTGCTTTGGCTTTCTCCAAGTCCATACGGCTTGCTGTGGTGCACCCACTTGAACCCGGTATAAGTGCCGGCGTAGACAAAGAAATCGGTGTCCTGAGCCAACGCAGCCGGGCCGGCCAAGATCGCAAAAGCAAAAGCAATCACCAGACAGAACATGGATCGGATTGGTTTCATGAAGATATTGATCTCCTTGACTACGAGAAAGCAGTCGCTAACGCGGCGTAGTGATGCAGCCGAGAAAATAAAGTCATGCGGCTCACTGGTGCGCAGCCACAAATACGATGCACACGGGTACATCTATCTTCAATTCGGTCTTGGTTGGCGACAGCCGTCCTGTATTGCTGTCCACGCGAAAGAGCACGACGTTGCCGGTCAGTTCGTTCGCGGCGAACAGATACGCGCCTGTCGGATCGATCGCGAACTGCCGCGGCATGGTGCCTCGCGGCGGCACTTGTTCGACCTCGGTCAGCGTCCCCTTCGCCGCATCGATCGAGAACACTCCGATGGAATCTGGCCCCCACAAATTGGGGCCCCGGAAGCGGCGGTTGGACTCGTAAAGAAATTTCCCATTGGGATGAATTGCGATTTCGGCGCTGTCATTTGCGCCAATAAAATCGGGAGTCAAGCTCTTGGCATCCTGCACTTTCGTGAAGGTGCCGCTCGCTGGATCCCACGCCATAACCACTACGAAGCCACTCATCTCGTGGAGCGCATAGCCGAACTTACCGGCTGAATCGAAGACAAAATGGCGTGGACCACCGCCCTCTTCCGCTTCGACGAAGGGCGGCGTGTCGGGGGAAAGCGCACCGCTGGCGGCATCGAATCGGTAGATAAATAGTTTGTCCACTCCCAGATCGGAAACGACGGCGAACCGATTGTCCGGAGAAACATCGATCGAATGGGGATGGGCCTGCGACTGGAAGGACGGGTCTTTTCCATGCCCGACCTGTTTCATGAACGCGGTCTGCTCACCGAGGGAACCGTCTTCTTTGATACGCAACACGGTGACACTGCTGCTGCCGAAATTTGCCATCAACACGTAACGCCCGGTTTTGTCGATGGAGAGATAACACGTACTTGTCCCGCCGGTAGGCAGGGTGTTCAACAGATGCAGCTTGCCGGTTGCGGCATCGATGGAGAACGCGCTTACGTAAGAGGCGTGATCGAAGTCCGGGCCCAGTGAGAGCGGGTCTTCGGTGGCTACGTAGAGGAATCGCTGGTTGGGATGAACCGCAAGGAATGCGGGATTAACGATCTCCGCTGCAAGCTCTGGCTTACTCACTTCGCCGGTCGCGGGCTTGAAGCGGCTCACGTAAATTCCCTTGCTGTTACTTCCTCCAGCCGGGAGGCCTTCCTTCATATAAGTGAAGCCGGTGTAAGTGCCGAAATATACGAAGTAGTCTCCCGTCGCCGCGGGCGAGCACCAGGCGCACGGAACGGAAAGGATGGCCACAAGACCAAGCAGAGCAAGATTGCGGATATTTTTCATGAGTTGTTCTTTTTGACGACACTGCCCCGAGGAATCGAGCAAAACAGAGAGATTCTACTGGCGCGGCGGTACGATGGCATGAGTGTAGTTATCCCCTTCGGGGAATCGGGCAAAATAAAGAAACTTCACCGGCTGGTCACTGGCGTTGATATTGGAATGAATGGTTGTCGAATCGGGCGGCAACATATATGCCATTCCCGGCCGCTGGATGCGCAGCTCCGTCCCGAGAAACATGAGACTGGTGCCGTCGATGGCTGCCCAGACTTCTTCCTGTCCCGGTCTGTGGGGATGCGGCTCGCCCATGGTCAGCGGATTGATAGCTACAGTAATAACGCTCTGCTCGGTCGCCAGCCCGTCGCCGGGAGAAAATAATTCCTTCACGATATGCGCCCAATGACCCGATGCCCCACCCACAATATACGGATCGGCGGCTGCTGGTGTTCTCTGACGCGCCATGGCCTCGTCCTTGACCACCATCTTGGTTTTGGGATGGAACTCGTAGGGCAGCGGCTCGTTGATGACATAAAGAGTGAGCGGCTCATCGCCGGTAGACTGCATCACGAATTCGAGTCCCGCAGGCATGAAGACGGCAACGTTCTTTTGCAGCTTCGCCGTATCGCCACCGGCCGTAATCTCTCCCTGTCCTCCGAGAATGTAATAAACCTCCTGCTGCCCGTCGAGCTTTGAGGGCGTTGTCCTGGCGCCCGGAGCCAGCCGGCCATAAGCAAAGAAGTTGGCAGCGTGCAGCACCGCGCCCTTCTCAAAGGGAGCAAAATTATCGCCGCGAGTAAGAATGTCGCGCAGGACCAGCGAGCCATGCTCGAATCGCGGCATCGAACCCTGCCAATCGCCGATAAACATGTCGATCCGCCGGTCGTGCGGCTCTCTGTCCGCCGCATACTTGACGAACTCCGGCCCGGGATACGAATTGATTCCGTTGATAGCGTTTTTCGTCCCGCTTGAAGGCGGAGGCGTCTGCGCCGTTGCCAGGGATAGTAAGGCGAAGATCAGTGTGCTTACAGTCAGAGAAACAGGCGCTGCGTGTTTCATGAATGCGGCCCCCTTTTCCTATTCTTAGCTACTTCCGAGGTTCGTGCGGATGGTAGCGAGCGAAATAGAGAAATTTGACCTGAGAATCTTCGTTTTGATTGATGTTGGTGTGGGGTGTCTTGTTATCGGGAATGTGGTAAAACGCCATTCCGGGAGTTTGCCGCCGCAATTGGTTGCTCACGAACGCGAGACTGGTGCCATCCAGGGCGGTCCAAACTTCCTCGATGTCGTCATGATCAACGATGTGTGGCTTACCGATGGTAAGTGGATCGAGGGTCACGGTCAGAACGCTCTGCAGTGTCCCGAGGCCGTCCTGGGTCACAAAGAGCGTCTTTACAATGTGGGCCCAGAGGCCGTTGCTTGAGGTGATGGGAAGCTTGTTCTCGTCCCTGACCAGCATGTTCGAATTCGGCCGAAAGCCGGGAGGCGTTGGTTCATTGACCACATACATCGCCAGGGGCTCGTCGCCGGTGTTTTTTAATGTAAACTCCAGGTTCGCCGGCATCAAAACCGCGATGTTCTTGTACAGATCGACGGTTTCACCTCCGGCAGTCGCGGAGCCGCGCCCGGACTCAACAAAGTAGATTTCCTGCTGTCCATCCAGACGCGTTGCCTTGGTAGAAGCACGCGGAGCCAGAGTGGCGTAGGTGTGAGAATTGAGATAACGGAGAACAGCGCCTTTTTTCTGGGGATTTTGAGGATCGCCGCGAGTGAAAATGTCGCGTTCCTGAAGGGAACCGAGCGTGGTGCGCGGGGTCGAGGAGTGCCAATCGTCGAAGTACAGATCGATGCGATCACCGGTGGCTTGCGCCAGAGCGAGCGGCGAGAGCAGGGCGCACAAACCCAATGATGCGAGAATCTTGCTCATCATCAGACCATTCTCCTTGACAAGTAATTGGAACTTCTCTGGCAAACTAGATAAGTTAGTATTATACCTATATATGATAATTAATCTAGTGGACAGAAGAATTGGACAGGCAAGCTAGAACACGCGCTGGACATTGAGGAGATCCACACTATGAAACTGATTCGATTTGGCGAGCCGGGCAAAGAAAAGCCGGGTGCGCTTTTGAGCGATGGCAGTCGCATTGACGCCTCCGGCTTGGGCTCGGACTATAACGAGGCGTTTTTCGGGGACAGCGGTTTGCAGGAACTCGATTCCTGGCTGCAGAAGAACGCTTCCTCCGCGCCGCGGGTAGCGTCGTCGGTACGCCTGGGGCCTCCGGTTTGCCGGCCCAGCAAGATCGTCTGCATCGGACTCAACTACCGCGATCATGCGGCCGAAACCAAGGCGGAGGCGCCGAAAGAGCCGGTTATCTTCTTTAAGGCGACCACATCTCTGGTGGGGCCGAACGATGCTTTGGTCAGACCCTTGAACTCAACCAAGGTGGACTGGGAGGTTGAGCTGGCGGTCGTCATTGGAAGGAAGGCTTCGTACGTTTCCAAAGAGAAAGCTTTGGATCATGTCGGAGGCTATGCTCTGCACAACGACTATTCCGAGCGCAACTTTCAGCTAGAGCACGGCGGGCAATGGGTAAAGGGAAAGAGTGCGGACACATTCGCTCCCCTGGGTCCGTTCCTCGCCACCCCCGACGAGATTCCGAATGTGGGCAATCTCAAGATGTGGCTGAAGGTGAATGGCTCTCTCCGGCAGAACAGTTCCACGTCGAATATGATTTTTGATGTGGCTACGCTGGTTTCTTATGTCAGCCAATTCATGACGCTTCTTCCCGGAGATGTGATCAGTACCGGAACACCCGCTGGAGTGGGCTTGGGTATGAATCCGCAGACGTACCTAAACGCTGGTGATGTTGTGGAGCTGGGAATCGAGAGCCTGGGGGAATCGCGGCAAGTGGTTCAGGAATACAAGTAGGCTTGCACACCGGTGTGCGACGGCGATTCCGTATTTGCGGTCCATACATTATGGCTGGCTTGCGATCACGCGGATGCATCACGATTCCCAGACCAGATTCTCGATTGTGACCCGTTCCGGAGAAATATGACGACTGCTTCCAGCCGCGTCCGCTGGTTTCTCATTTTCTGGCTGTTCATGTTAAGCGCGGTTGCCTTTCTGGATCGAGTGAACATTTCGATTGCCGGGAGCTCCCTCGCCGCTGCCTACCATCTGAGCAATGTCCAATTGGGATGGGTTTTCAGCGCATTTCTCGCCGGCTACGCTCTTTTTCAGACACCCGGCGGAAGACTGGTCGACCGCCTGGGCCCGCGCCGAGTGCTGGCCGCGGGAGTGATCTGGTGGGGTATCTTCACCGCGCTGACCGCTGCCGTTCCCTCGGGCATTCGCGGCGCACTATTCTTGTTTGTCTCCATACGCTTCCTGTTGGGGGCCGGCGAAGCGGTAGTTTATCCGGCTTCGAATCGATTTGTGGCGCACTGGATCCCAACCCAGGAACGGGGAATCGCGAACGGCTGGATTTTCGCGGGAGTGGGCGCCGGTGCAGGCCTTTCGCCTCCGCTGATCACATACATCATGCTGCACTACGGTTGGAGAGCATCTTTCTGGTTGTGCGCCGCGATTGGGCTGGTGGCTGGCCTGGTGTGGTTCATCGCAGCGAGGGACACTCCGGAAGAACACGCTTCAGTCTCGCCCACGGAACTCGCATTCATCCGTTCCGGGCTGGCGGCCGAGAACGTTCGGCGGGACCGGAAGCTGCTCCCCTGGGGAACCGTTCTTAGGAGCAAAGAAGTGCTGGCAATCTCTCTCAGCTATTTCTCCTTCGGCTACGTGGCCTGGATATTCTTCAGTTGGTTTTACATCTACCTAGCGCAGGTTCGAGGCCTGAACCTGAAGGCCAGCGCGTTTTACGCCATGCTGCCATTTCTGGCGATGGCGGCCTGCTGTCCGCTGGGCGGGACGATCAGCGACCGGCTTACACGCATTCATGGTCCTCGGATTGGGCGCTGCTATCTAGCGGCAGTCGTGATTGCCGTTGCAGCCATGTTTCTGGTGCTGGGCGCCGAAGTCCAGAGCGCGCGGCTGGCCAGCGTCGTGTTGGCGGGAGGAGCAGGAGCTTTGTACTTGGCACAAAGCTCATTCTGGTCGGTGACCGCGGACATCGCCGGCTCATCCTCGGGATCGGTTTCGGGCTTCATGAATATGGGAGCGCAGATCGGAGGCATGGTGACTGCATCGCTTACACCTGCGATCGCGAGCCACTTCGGCTGGACGGCTTCATTCCTGGTGGCGGCGGCGTTGTGCCTGATGGGCGCAGCAGCCTGGCTGGTCGTCGATCCGACCCGAATACTTCAGGCTCCAGCAGAACTACATTAGCTCCTGCTTCCAAAGCGACCCCACGGATTCGCACGGATCTGAACCTTAAAACCTGAAAGCAGATCCGTGAGAATCCGTGGCCGATTCCGTGTGGCTTACTTCGGCTGGGGGACGATGCGTAGATACGGCTTGGGCGACTTCCAGCCGCTGGGGTACTTCTGCTGCGCTTCATCGTTCGAAACCGACGGCAGAATTATGACTTCATCGCCCTGCTTCCAGTTCACCGGCGTGGCCACCTTGTGCTTGGCCGTCAGCTGCATGGAATCGAGGACGCGCAGAACTTCGTCGAAGTTGCGGCCGGTGCTCATGGGATAGCTGAGCTGCAGCTTGATCTTCTTGTCCGGCCCTACCACGAATACAGTGCGCACGGTGGCGTTGTCAGCCGCGGTGCGGCCCTCCGACGTGCTCCCGCTGCTGGCCGGCAGCATGCCGTAGAGTTTGGCGATCTTGAGTTCGGGGTCGCCGATCATCGGATAGTTCACTTTATGGCCCTGCGTTTCTTCAATGTCCGCCGCCCACTTGCCATGGCTGCTCACCGGATCAACGCTTAGTCCGATGATTTTTGTGTTGCGTTTGGCGAACTCCGGCTGAAGCCCGGCCATGTAACCCAGTTCAGTGGTGCACACCGGGGTAAAGTCTTTCGGATGTGAAAACAGGATTGCCCAACCGTCGCCGATCCATTCGTGAAAATGGATGGTGCCTTGCGTGGTTTCGGCGGTAAAGTCCGGGGCAACGTCATTAATGCGAGGGATGCTGGAGGTTTCAGTCAGGGTGTCAGTACTCATGTTTGCTCTCCTCAATCGCTGATTTGGTCGATCCCGGCATGCCGGGATTTTGATCTGTTTCCGCCGAGGCTTTCACAAACGGGTAAAAATCAAGGCAAAAAATAAACCCACCCGATTTCTGCCGGGTGGGTGTAGGCAAACCTTACTGCGCTACCCACACTCCGGCGTCCGCGTACAACATCGCAGGATGGTCGGCGTGGAGTGCCTTCGCATAACTCTCATTAAGAATACGCGGCGCTGGAAATTCAGTCAAACCTTCGGCCGTGAAGGTCACGAACCACGTGGGGACAGCCGCCCTCGGCTGTCCAGTCGAGCGCAGCTCGACAGGCCTTTTGCCGACCGCTTGAGCGGAGCGTCGTTCTGCCCGGACAGCCGAGGGCAGCTGTCCCCACGTGGTTTGTGTCTAACCAACACTGTTTCTGCTGTTATTAAGCTCACGAGCTCAGTAATTTTGAAACTGAACTGGCGCCCGAGGAGTGGTTCGACGCTACAATAAATCGTCATGCCCATCGAGCTCCGCCGTTTCTCTTTCGTTCAATTCGATGTTTTCTCCGCGCGCCCATTTGAGGGCAATTCCCTGGCCGTGGTCCCCGATGCATGTGGGCTCAGCGATCAAATGATGCAAGCCCTGGCGCGTGAGATGAATCTTTCCGAGACCACCTTCGTCTTGCCCCGTGACCCGGCCACCGAGCGGGAACGCGGAGTGCGGGTCCGCATCTTTACCGTGCAGGAGGAGCTGCCTTTTGCAGGGCATCCCACGCTGGGTACCGCGTTTGCCTTGCGGGGTTCGACCGGTGCAGGCGAAGTTGCTCTCGAATTGAACGTAGGCCGAGTGCCGGTCCGTTTCGAGGAAAAGTCAGGAGAGCCCGTGTTCGGTGAAATGACCCAGGTAGAGCCCAAATTCGGACTAATCCACGATCGCGAAACGGTGGTGCGCGCCGCCGGCCTACGCGATGGCGACATTGATCCTTCGCTACCAATCCAGACAATTTCGACTGGATTGCCCTTTACGATCGTTCCGCTGCGCGGGCTGGACGTGATGCGCCGGTTGCAGGTGAATCCTGCGACTTCGAGCGAGTACTTGAAGCAGTCGGGTGGAGGCACGGCCTTTTATTTTGTGAGCCGCGAGACCGTCGATCCCTCCGCGCGGCTGCACGCCCGCATGCTGTTTTACGGGGGTGAAGACCCGGCTACCGGCTCTGCTGCCGGTTGCGCCACTGCCTGGATGGTGGCGCATGGAGTAGCGCAGCCCGACGAACCCGTGCTCATCGAGCAAGGTGTCGAAATGCTTCGGCCGAGCCGGATATTTGTTCGGGCCTCGCGCCGTGATAACAAAGTGGTCAACGTTCGTGTGGGAGGAAATGCTGTGGAAGTCCTGCGCGGAGAAATTTCTTTCTGAGTCACGCGCCCCGATTGCCGCGAAAAAATACGACCTGCACAAGCACCAAAGTTTTTCAATGGGGCTAATTTACCATTAGCATCGACGGCACTTTACAGCCGCCCCTTCTGCCGTTAGCATTCTGTCTCGCTCTCAGTTCTCCACATCAACCAACACGCTCGTGACACTCTGGCTGCCTTCATCAGGTTCAGGCTGCCATCTGGGAAGCAGGATTAGAAGCCGGAATGAAGCCGAAACGAACCATTCTTTGCGTCGACGATAACGAACAGTCCCTCTCTATCCGGAAGGTCATGCTGGAAACCCGCGGCTATCGCGTGATCGCCTGCAGCAGCGGCGAGGAGGCCCTGGAACGCTTTAAGATGGGCGGCGTCGACTTGGTGCTCACCGATCTGATCATGCCCGGAGTGGACGGAAGCAAACTCATCGACGCCATCAAGACTCTCTCGCCTCAAACTCCCGCCATTCTGTTCTCCGGGAAAGTCAGAATTTACGATCGCGATACACGCGCCGATCTCTTCCTGCCCAAAGGCATGTACGCGCCTGTGGAGTTGTTGGAGCGCATCCGTTTGCTGCTGGTGCGCAAGCGCGGTCCGCATCGCGCCCAGTCCAAATCGCAGGCCGCCGGACAACTCGGTGCCGCGTGATTCGTTCTGCATCCCACTATTCGTAAACGCAACCAAGTGCCCCACGGTGCAGGCTTCGTGTAATATCGATTTGTTGGATGCCTGCCTTCATCGAAGCCGTGGAATTGCGCAAGACCTACCGCGTGGGCAAAATTGATGTTCCCGCCCTCCGGGGCATCTCTTTCAGCGTGCAAAAGGGAGAATTCGTCAGCGTCGTAGGCCCATCGGGCAGCGGCAAGTCTACGCTTTTCTATCTGCTGGGCGGGCTGACTCGCGCCGACTCGGGCCACGTCGTCATTGACGGCGACGACTTCGCGCAACTCTCCGACGCCGAACGCACCCGGCTGCGCAAGCGCAAGATCGGATTCGTCTTCCAGAAATTCAACCTGTTGCCCACCCTGGATGCGCAATCCAACATTGATGTTGCGCTGGATATCGCCGGCACGAATGGCACCTACGATGCCGGCTACTTCAAGAAAATAGTGGGCCTGTTGGGACTGGACAAACGCCTGCGTCATCGGCCTTCCGAACTCTCCGGCGGCGAACAGCAGCGCGTGGCGCTGGCCCGGGCGTTGATCAACAAGCCGGCGATTGTTTTGGCCGACGAGCCCACGGGCAATCTGGATTCCAAGAATTCCGAGATCGTGTTGGCTATGTTGCGGCATTCCAACCAGGAACTGGGACAGACCGTGCTCATGATTACCCATAACCCGGAAGCCGCCAGCTATGGCGACCGAATTATTCATATGCGCGACGGCGAGATTGTCGCTCCGGAAAAGGATCCGCAGTGGATCGGCCACTCAACCTAAGTTCAAGGTCCGATTGCAGGCGAGCGTGTCGCGCCAAGCCATCACTGTGAACACCTCCGAACTCATCTACGACTGGAACCAGATGGACGTAGCCAAACTACGGCCAACCGGCCCGGTACTACTCAACGATGAGTCCCTGCGCGATGGCCTGCAGTCGCCTTCGGTGCGCGATCCCTCGATTGCGGAGAAAATTCAGATCCTGCATTTGATGGAAGCCCTGGGCATCAACTCGCTCGACCTTGGGCTGCCGGGGGCGGGACCGCGCGCGCTCGCGGATTGTGAAGCGCTGGCCCACGAGATCGTCCGTAACAAGCTGAAGATTCGTGCCAACTGCGCTGCGCGCACCCATGAGAATGACATCCGGCCGATTGCCGAGATCGTCCAGCGCACAGGACTGAACATCCAGGCCGCGACTTTCATTGGCTCCAGCCCAATTCGCCGCTACACCGAAGGCTGGACCGACGACTTCCTGCTCGATACCACGGAGAAAGCGGTGAAGTACACGGTCTCACTGGGCCTCGATTCGATGTATGTGACCGAGGACACGAGCCGCTGCGATCCGGAAATGGTCAAGCGACTGTATTCGACCGCGATTAATTGTGGCGCGCGGGCCATCGTGATTTGCGATACCGCTGGACACGCTACCCCGATGGGCGCGTTTGCCCTGGTACGCTTCGTGCTCGAAGAAGTGGTGAAACCTTCGGGAGAGAACATTCGCGTGGACTGGCACGGGCACTGCGACCGCGGTCTCGCAATCGCCAACTCAATGGCGGCCCTGATGGCGGGAGCGGATTGTGTCCACGCGTGCGCGCTGGGAATCGGTGAACGCGTCGGCAATACTCAGATGGACCAGATGCTGGTGAATCTCAAACTCATGAGCATTCCTCCCTGGATCGAGCAAGATCTCACCAAGTTGAAGGAATATTGTCAGGCAGTGTCGAAGGCCACGGGCGTGCCCATCCCGGCGAACTATCCGGTGGTGGGAGAGGACGCGTTTCGCACCGCGACCGGGGTGCACGCGGCGGCCGTCATCAAGGCCTACAAGAAGAAAGATATCGAACTGGCAAACGCCGTGTATTCCGGCGTGCCCTCGCAGATGTTTGGGCTGGAGCAGATCATCGACATCGGCCCCATGAGCGGGAAGTCGAATGTGCTGTTCTGGCTGGAGCGCCACGGCGTCCCGGCCACGGATGAAGTCGTGGACAGAATCTACAAGCGCGCCAAAGCTTCGAACCATACCCTCACCGAGACAGAAATCCGCGACTGCCTGTAGCGAGTGAATGGAGGACGGGCGGTCCCGCCCCGTCCTGGAGCGCTCCGAAGGCTTCAGTCAAAATCTTTGACCCCAAGGGCCGCCAAGAACTTCGCAAAGGACGCCAAGAAAATCCCCAATTGTGCCATCTGGAGTGGCACCCGGATACGCTTGACCATGAATCCATATATGGAGTAATATTTATATATTATTGGAGTCAGCTATGATGGCTTCCACGAATGCGCACATCGCAGGGATCACCCTGGAAAAGCCAACC